>Ga0070730_10000536_pt1 | contig 43211 bp, 48 predicted proteins | sample Coa_R1_3_FD_66447 | JGI IMG/M metagenome (GOLD analysis project Ga0070730, IMG submission 66447) | Surface soil microbial communities from Centralia Pennsylvania, which are recovering from an underground coalmine fire - Coalmine... | ecosystem: Environmental > Terrestrial > Soil > Unclassified ...
ACGGCGATCAGGTCCTGGTTGCGCATCAGCTTGCTGACGGCGGCGACCATCTCCGGCGTCAGGCCGGGGGCGACGGCCGCCAGCGCCTCCCCGCTCGCCGCCTCCGACAGCAGCCAGTCGCGAAACCCTCCGACCGTGAGGGCCGAGACCGGGGCGAACGCGGCGCCGTCGTGGGTATCGAGGATCAGGCGGGTGACCTCGTCGTCCTCGTAGGGGACGACCGCGTCGCTCAGGAATGCGGTCAGCGGGACGTCGGCCAGGGCCCAGCGGGCGGCCACCCGCTCGGCCTGGCTGGCCGCCGCCACCCCGGCCAGCTCGTCCCCCGACCGCGCCGGCGTCGCCCGCGCCAGCAGGGTCTTCAGGTCGGCGAAGACGTGGCGCTGGCCGTCGAGGGTGCTGGCGAACATGGAGGCACCTTGCCATCCCCCACCCTCCCGGGCCATTGACCTTCCTTCTCACAGCAAAGGCGGACGCACATGGATCTGGGTCTCAAGGGCAGGAACGCGGTCATTCTGGGCGGCACGCGCGGCATCGGCCGGGCGATCGCCGACACGCTGGCCGCCGAGGGCGCCAACGTGGCGATCTGCGCCCGCAAGGCCGACCAGGTGGCGCAGGCCGTGGCGGACCTCAGAAAGCTCGGCGTCAAGGCCACGGGCGCGGCCGTCGACATCACCGACGGCCCGGCCCTGGCCGTCTGGGTCGAGGCGGCGGCCGCCGAACTGGGCGGCGTCGACATGCTGGTCTCCAACGCCGGGGCGATGGCGGTGGGCAACGACGTCTCGGCCTGGGAGCAGAACTTCAAGCTGGACGTGCTGGGCATGGTCGTCGCCTTCGAGGCCGCCAAGCCGCACCTGCTCAAGGCGGCCGAGACACACGGCGACGCCTCCTTCACCATCATCTCGTCGGTGTCGGCGGCCGAGACCGACAGCGCCGGCGCCTATGGCCCGATGAAGGCGGCGCTGATCCACCAGGCCAAGGGCCTGGCGCGGCAGTACGCCGGCAAGCACGTGCGCGCGAACGTCGTCTCGCCCGGCGCCATCTACTTCAAGGGCGGCGTGTGGAACATGATCGAGACCAACATGCCGGCGATGTTCAAGGGCATGATGGACCGCATGGTCATGGGCCGCATGGGCACCCCCGACGACATCGCCAAGGCGGCGGTATTCCTGGCCAGCCCCGCCTCCTGCTACACCACCGGGGTCAACCTGGTGGTGGACGGCACGGCGAGCCGACGGGTGAATTTCTAGGCCCCAAACCGCTCATCCCCGCGAAAGCGGGGACCCAGTGCCTTCCAGGTATCCGCATGGGACTGGTTGGGCCGCAGGACAAGAATCGCCAGGCTGGACAACGCTGGGTCCCCGCTTTCGCGGGGATGAGCGGTTGTATGGGCTTCAGCCCCCCGGGTCGTATTCGAAAGTGCTCGGCTTGGCCTTCTTGGACCCACCGAAGGTGTAGCTGAGGCCGACGTAGGCGACGCGGCCGAAGACGTGGCGGTCGTAGGTATCCGCGAGGGTCGGGGTGGCGACGATCCGCTGGAAGCGCTGGCCGTCGAAGAGGTCGGTGACGGTGACCACCGCCGAGAGGTTCCCCCACAGTTTGCGGCGATAGCCGAGGTTCACCAGGTTGATCGCGCCGATGGAGCCCTGCGGCGTCAGGCGCTTGTCGGTGCGGCTGAAGGAGATCTGCGCGGTGTCGGCGGCGGTCGGCTTCCAGTCCAGGCTGGCCTTGGCGTTGAGGCCCAGGGTGTCGCGCAGACCGCTCGTCCCGGCGACGCCGAGGGCCGTGGCGTTGATCTGGCTGTAGAAGAGATTGCCGCTGGCGGCGTACGAGAGCCGGGACCAGAGCTTTCCGCCCACGTTGAAGTCGAGCCCGGCCGCCTTGCTCTTCGGCAGGTTCTCCTGCCGCGTCAGCGTCACGTCGGCGCTCTGGGGCTCGGTGACGGTGGTGAAGCTGTCGCGGTTGAACTGGTAGTAGGCGGTCGCCCCGTAGCTCAGCGACTTGAACGCGCCGGTATAGCCGAACTCGTAGGCCCAGGTGTCCTGCGGCAGCAGGTTGGCGTTGCCGGCGCGCAGGTTGTGGATGTCCTGGTAGTCGGTGAACGGGTTCAGGGCCTCGGGATCGGGGCGGGTCACCCGGCGGCTGACGCTCAGGGTCAGCTTGGCGTCGTCGCCGAGCTGCCGCTCGAGGTTCAGGCTGGGATAGGCGCGGAAGTAGGACTGCCCCCCGGGCATGTTGCCGGTGATCAGCAGGAAGTGCTCGTCGGTCTGTTCGAGCCGCACCCCCGCCTGCAGCGTCCACGGCCCGATGGGCGCCTCGTACTGGCCGTAGCCGGCCATGACCTGCTGATGGTAGCGGAAGTGGTTGGTGACGTTGGGGTTGTCGATCAGGGCCCCGGTCGCCGGATCGACGTTGTCGCCGACGTTATCGAAGCGGTTGCGGTCGTCCTCGAAGTCGAAGCCGAGCTTGAGGGTGCGGCCCTTGCTCATCGGCAGCGTGTAGTCGGCGCTCGCCTCCTGCTTGATCAGGTCGTTGCTCAGCCGCAGGCGGTCCTGGGTCGGCGGGGCCACGGGGAGGACGTTGTCGTTGACGTAGGCGTAGCGCTCGCGCTCGCGGTAGACGCTGCGCTGGTAGGCCAGGCTGAGAAGCTCGCCCGGGCGCCACAGCTTCTGGTCGAAGCGGACGTTCTCGCCCTCATCGATGTTCCACTCGTAGCCGTCGCTGTGGCGGTCGGCGATGGTGTCCGGTGGCCCGGTCACCGGCCCGCTCTGGTCGTTCTGCAGGAAGAAGCGCTTGCCGGTCTGCTCGCGGTGGCTGAGCGAGACGCTGACGCTCTGGCGGGCGTTGAGGTCATAGTCGGCGCCCAGCTTCACCTGCGGCGTCAGCCGGATGAAGTGCTCGTCGATGGTCTCCTGGCTCTTCACCGGGGCGCCGGTGGTCGGATCGACCGCGGTGCGGTGGTCGGTGACCTGCCGCTCCTTGTCGTCCTGGCGCAGGGTGAAGCTCCCGTTCAGCTTGAGCCTGCCGACGTTGTAGGCGCCGCTGAGCGCGGCGACGAACCGGCGCTTGTCGCCGACGCTGAGGTCGGCGGTCCCCGAGAGGCCGGGCTTGCGGTTCTTCCTGGTGATGATGTTGATCACGCCCGCGGAGCCCTCGGCCTTGTACTGCGCGGGCGGGTTGGTCATCACCTCGATGCGGTCGATGTCCTGAGCCGGGAACTGCTGCAGGGCGAGGCCGCGGCTGGCCCCGGAGAACTGAGCCGAGGGCTTGCCGTCCACCAGGATGGTGACGTTGGGATCGCCCCTGAGGGAGACATTGCCGTCGGCGTCGACGTCCACCGAGGGGATCTGGTTGAGGATATCGGCGGCCACGCCGGTGGCCGCCTGCAGGTCGGTGGTGATCGCATAGACGCGACGGTCGAGTAGTATCTGCTCCTTCGGCCGCACGGCGGTGACCGTCACGCCCTCGACGGTGCGCGCCGCGCCCGCCGGCGCGGCCGGGGGCTGGGACGGCGGTTGGGATTGGGCGAAGGCCCCGCAGGCCGGACCCAGCGACAGGACACACACCGCCGACCCCGCGAACCACTTCACACTCAAACGGGGCCTCTGGGGGAATCGGACGCGGGCGAACAGCCGCAGTAGCGGCGGGATATCACACGGCCATGACAGCGCGAGCTAGGGGATGATGCCGAAGCCGCCGTCGACCTTGAGGACCTGGCCGGTGGCGTAGCCGCAGGTCATCAGGAACAGGTAGGCCAGGGCCGCCTCGTCCGCCTCGCCGACGCGGGGGACGGGCTGGTTCGCGGTCATCGTCTTGAGACGCTCCTCGCGGGACTCCGCGGGGATCGAGTTCCACACCTCGGTGCGGATCAAGCCCGGGCAGACGCAGTTGACGCGGAGCGGGGCCAGCTCCACCGCCAGGCCCCGCGCCAGGTGCTCCACCGCCCCGGCCATGGCCGAGCTGACCGCCGAGCCCGGGCGCGGGCGGTGGGCGATCATGCCGTTGGTGAGGGTGATCGAGCCCTCCGGCGCGATCTTGGGGAGGGCGGCCTTGACCACCGCCATCGCCCCCCAGAACCGCACGGCGAAGAGGCCGGGCGCGACGTCGAGATCGAGGTCCTTGAGCGCGCCGCGGCGCGGTCCGCCCCAGTCGCCGGCGGTGAACACCAGGTGGTCGATGGGCTCCACCCCGGCGAACGCCCGCTCCACGTCGGCCCTGTCGGTGACGTTGACGGTGAAGCCGGCGCCGGCGTTCCCCAGCCGGGCCGTCGCCGCCTCGACGTTGGCCGGGCTGCTGGAGGCGATGCTCACCCGCGCCCCTTGCGCCGCCGCCCCGGCCGCCACCGCGAAGCCGATCCCGGAGGAGCCGCCGACGACGACGACGTGCTGGTCTTTGAGAGTCATGGGGTCCTCCGGAGCGCCGGCGTCTGGCCGGCATCTTGTTGTGGCTCGGAAGAGCCGGCGGGACGCCGGCGCTCCAAGGGCTCCAGCAAGTGTTGCGCCAGATGGCGGACGACGTCCACGGCGACGCCGTCGCCGGTGAGGTGGTAGGCGTCGTTGTAGACGGCCGGCAGGCGGTAGTCGTCGGGGAGGCCCATCAGGCGGGCGGTCTCGCGGGCGGAGATCAGGCGGGAGCGGATCGTCGCCCCCTCCACGACGAGGAGGGTCTGGCGACTGGAGCCGCCGGCGGGCGTGCGCAGGCAGCCGGCGAGATCGTCGAAGCGCACCTCCGCCCGCTGGCGCTTGCCCCCGTCCTCATCCGTGCGGGTGCGCCGGTAGAGAGCGCCGACCATCCGGCGACCCGCCCCTCGCGCCGCCTCGACCTTGGCGAGGTTGCGGTCCGACATCAGCTCCAGCAGGCGACGCGTCCTGGCCGCGGCGTGCCAGCGGACCCCGGTCGGATGGTCCTCGACGAGATCGGCGAAGGTGGTGTTGCGCTGCGGCGGCGTGGGCAGCCGCCACCACAGCATCGACGCCCTCGCCCCGGGCGGCACGCCCTCGAAGGCCCGGCGCAGGGCCGGCGTGTGGAAGAGCCCGTCCGGCCCGGCGGCGATAAGGGCGGGAGGAAGCGCCACATCGGCGCGGACGCCGATGAGGAAGAGCCGCGGCCGCGACTGCGGCGTGAACAGGGCCGCGTCGATGACCAGCGCCCCGTAGCGATAGCCGGCGGCCGCGAAGGTCTCGCAGATGATGGCGAAGTCGGCGCCGCCGTGCGAGGTGAGCGCGCCGCAGACGTTCTCCAGGGCGATGATCCGGGGCGCCCGCCCCTCCCCCGCCAGGCCGCCCATCAGCTCCCAGAACGGATAGAAGGTCCCCGAGCGCTTGCCCTTCAGCCCGGCCCCGGCTCCGGCCAGCGACAGGTCCTGGCAGGGGAAGGATCCCCAGGCGAGATCGGCGTGGCCGGGGAGGTCGGCGGGGACGAGGTCGTGGATGTCGGCGATGCGAAGCTCGCCCCCCTGGCCCCAGTTGGCCTCGTAGGCCGCGCCCTTCTTGTCGTCGACGTCGTTGGCGAACAGGCACGTCCAGCCCGCGCCCAGTCCCGCTCTCGCCATGCCGGCGCCGGCGAAGAATTCGTAGAAGGCGGGCATGCCTTGGCGTCGGTCTGTTCGCCGGCGCCGTCAAGTGCAGCCGGAAGCTAGGCGGCGTCGGCCTGATCCAGAGACGTCTTCGGCAGCTTCTCGGCCATGCCCATCGCGGCTTCCCGACGGTCCATCTCTCGCCAGATCTCGGCCGGCGCTATGTCCAGCTCCACCCACAGCACGCTGAGGTTGTAGAGCAGGTCCACGCTCTCGCTGATCACGGCGAGGCGATCGCCCAGGACGGCCTCGATGCCGACCTCCGCCGCCTCTTCGATGACCTTCTGGGCGATCTTGGGCGCACCGGCGGTGAAGAGCTTGCTGGTGCGGGGACTGATGCGGGCGCCGGCCCGGACCTCGGCCACCGCCGACGCCAGCCGATCCAGGCGACCGTCACCCAAACCCATGTTCGGGCGCGGCCGGCGGGCGATCGTTTCGGCGTGGGGTGTGGGCAAGCGACTCATTTGATCCGTCCTCGGAGGGTTTCCTAGCTCCAATCGAAGAAAATGTCCAGATTTCGTCACCTGTTTCTCGCGCGTAAGCGACTGTGGCGCCACAGAAAATCAACCGACCCCGATGCGAAACGATCGTTCGGGAGCGGGCGCCACGGCGCCTGGCGTGCGCGGGCGCAGCAGCTGAACGTCGCTGACGCCGCGGCCGTGCTCGCCGCGGCGCATCTGCACGATCAGGTCGATGGTGTTCAGGGCGTAGGCGCGGGCGCTGGCCCAGTCGAGGTTCACGCCGGAGAGGAGCGACATCATCACGATCTGGTCGATGGCGCCGGCGGGGCTGTCGGCGTGGATGGTGGTGATCGAGCCCGGGTGGCCGGTGTTGACGGCGCGCAGGAAGGTGAAAGCCTCGGGTCCGCGCAACTCGCCCAGCAGGATGCGGTCGGGGCGCAGCCGCAGGGCGCCCTGCAGCAGGTCCTCCTCGGAGACCCGCGTCTCGCCCATCACGCCGCGCACGGCGATCAGGGAGACGCAGTTGGCGTGGCTTATCTTGAGCTCCGGGGCGTCCTCGATGGTGATCAGACGCTCACCGGCGCCGATCTCCTGCATCAGGGCGTTCATGAGGGTGGTCTTGCCCGACGCGGTGCCGCCGGAGATCACCACCGTCATCCTGGCCCGCACCGCGGCGCGCAGGGCGCCCTCGATGTCGTCGCCGTCGATCAGCGCCTGCAGCGCGGCGCGGGCGCCGCAGGGACCGGCGCCGGACGAGACCCGGGCGAAGGCGCCCGCGCTCGCCATGTCGCTCAAGGTGAGCCCCGACTGGGTGTGCTTGCGCACCGCCATCGCCACGCCGCCGCGGGTGGCCGGCGGGGTGATGATCTGCACCCGCGCGCCGTCGGCGAGGGCGGCCGTGAGCAGGGGGTGCTCGCGGCTGACGCCCTGGTGGCTGGCCCCGGCAATCTGGCGGGCCAGCCGCGTCAGGGTCTGCTCGGTCAGCTCCGGCGCCTCCAGCCGCTCCATGGCGCCGCCCAGGGTCTCGACCCACACCTCGCCGGCGCGGTTGACCAGGATGTCGGAGACGTCGCTCCGCTCGAGCCACGGCCGCAGGGGCGCGATGAACGAGTTGAGGAAGACGCTCATCAGTAGGCGCGCGCCATCACGGTGGAGAAATCGAGGTCCTTGGCGACGAACACCTTGATGGCCGCGCCTTGCTTGACGCTGATGGTGTCGGGGATGTCGAGGTCCCGGGCCAGGGGCGCGGTGGCGCCGGCGGTCGTCGTGGGCGAATTGAGGATGATCGCCGTGCTGCTCCCGCCGCCGCTGGCGGCGATGGCCAGGCCGGCGGTGATCACCGAGGTCAGGATCGAGGAGCTGAACCGGCGCAGGAAGTGGGTGTTGGTCTCGCCGGCGAGGCCGCCGCGGCCGAGCTCGTCGGCGGCGGGCGAGCCCAGGTCGATGGAGACGCCCTCGGGGGTCAGCAGGCGCGTCCACACCACGAACGCGCGCGACTGGCCGGGCGAGACCGCGCTCTTGTACTCGCCGATCAGCTTGGAGCCCTTGGGGATCAGCACGGTCGAGTTGTCGTAGCCGCGCACGTCGCCGCTGACGATGGCGCGGGCGAAGCCCGGCAGGTCCGAGTTCAGCGCCGTCTCCAGGACGGCCGGAATGACCGTCCCCTGCGGGGCGATCAGGGCGGTGTCGCGCAGCCGCGAGGCCCGCGCAGTCTGCACCGACGAGTTGGCGAGTCGATCGGAGAAGCGCTCCTCGGGCGTGGCGCCCGGGTTCGCGGCGCCGCTGGCGACCGCCGCCGCGCCGGGCCTGCCGCCTTGCGCGTCGGCCGGCTGGATGACGACGGGGTGCTGGTCGCTGAGGTCGAGAACCACGGCCGGGCCGCCCTGCCCCGCCGCGGGATCGGCGGCGATCGCCGGGCCGGGGCTCGGCGGCGCGGGCGCCGCGGGCGGCGGCGAAGCGGCCGGGACCGGCTGCGGCGGAGCCGTGGGCGCCGCGGTGGCCGGCGGGGGAACGCGCGCCTCGGCCCGCCCGACCGACAGCCGGCCGTGGCTGAGATTGGTGAAGACGACCATGCCGAAGCAGCCGACGCCCAGGCAGCCGAGCGCCAGGCGCCAGGCCGGGTCGCGGCGCCCGACGCGCGGCAGGCGCTTGTCCGGGTCGGCGAACACGCCGCTGGGAGCCTTGGCGGCGGAGGCGTGCGTCATGGTCAGAACCAGCTCCTGGACTTGGACTTGGCGGTCACGGCGCTGACCGTCGGCCCCTTGAATCCGTCGTTGAAGATCTTGGCCTCCAGGGTCCCGCGGCGCAGGACGAAGCCGGGGGAAACCTTGTCCACGACGATGAAGCCCTGGCGGACCGAGAAGTTGATCAGGGATTCCTTGCGGTCGGCGCCGACCCGGTAGATGGCCGGATAGTCGGCGTCCTTGGGGAACTCGAAGTAGGTGAACTGGCCATCGTCGAACACCCGCGAGGGGATCAGGTCGCGGCTGCCCTGGTAGGTGTAGCGGCTGTTCTCCGCGCGCGGGGGCTCGGGGGCCGGCGGCGGCGCGGGCTTCAGCACCACCACCGCCTCGGGGACTTCGGGCGCCGGATAAAGGAACCGCAACCCGTAGACCGGCGGCCGGGAGGCCGAGGCCTCCTCCGCCTTCAGACGGAAGTCGTAGCGGCGCAGGTTGGTGATCACCGTCATGTTGGTGGTCGGGTGCTTGGGCAGCGGTTTGACGAACAGCAGGTCGGCGCGCTTGTTCGGGGTGACCTGCCATCCGAGGCTGTTGCCGATGGCGATGTTCTCGAGGTGCTCGCCGTCGCCGAACTGGATGGTGGTGATGAAGCCGACCGTTCCACGCAGCTCGATGACTTCCTCCGGGACGTAGCGGACGACCTGGATCCGCGGATCGCCGGCCCCGGGCTCCGGCGCCACGGCGGCGAAGCCCTCTCTGGACCAGAACAGGAGGGCGACGGCCACGATGAGGCGCAGGACCATGATCATGACAGGCCTCCGGGCGAGGGACGCCGATAGGTGTCGCTGAGACGGGGGGCGGCAGGCGCGGCCAGGGCGCCCGGCGCGGCGGAGGCGGCGGCGACGCCGAACACCTCCAGGCGGCGGCCTTCCTGGGTGAGGCTCTGGCTGTGCTCGCTGTGCAGGCTCTGGGCGAGCAGTTGCGCCCGGCTCTGCGAGAAGCGGGCGTCGATGATCTGCTGCTGGGTGTTGGCGGTGCTGACCGTGTCACCCTCGCGCGCCGCCGGGGCGCGGCGAAGGCTGAAAGCGCTGGTGATGACGACGGCGCCGATGGCCAGGACCGCCTGGGCGGCGGCGAAGGTGACGACGAAGGTCACCAGGGTCGAGATGGTGTCCACCTTGATGGCGTGGGCGGCGCGCTCCCGCGCCAGCCGGGCCACCCAGGGCTCCAGCGTCGCCAGGCAGACCATCAGGCCGCCCCAGGTGGTGACCGGGGCGATGACCGCCGCGGCCAGGGCGCGCACCCAGCCGACGAACAGGCCGCGCGTGGCGTCGAACAGGAAGAACAGCATGAAGGCGGGGCCGAGGGCGACGAGGATCGCCTGCGCCACCATGGCCAGCGCGATCAGGCCGACGCTGCCGACGATCAGCGTCGTCGCCATCCACAGGAGGGCCTCGGCCGCCGGGGGCTGCGGACCGGCGCCCGCCGCCGTGACAGTCGCCGGCGCGCCGCCGGTCGGGACGTTGGGCTGGATCAGGCTGTGGGCGCTGTCGGTCAGCTCCTGGTGGATCGCCTCCAGCCGGGTCAGCGGATCGTCGCCCGCCTGGTCCCCGCCGCCGGCGGCGGCCGCCAGGGTGAAGATGTGGCCGACCTCGAACGGGGCTTCCGAGGCGACGTTGAAGACCAGGGTCTGGAAGATGCTCCAGTTGAGGGTGAGGGCGACCACCGCGCCGATCTTCAGGCCCGTCTGCGACACCTGCGCCAGCCTCAGCCGGGGCGAGCCGGTGAGGAGCCCGTAGCCCAGCAGGGCGACATAGATGGTCAGGCAGGTCGTCAGGGCGGCCGGCAGGAACGAGCCCGGCCCGGTCAGGGCCGCATAGGCGTCGAGGGCCAGGCGGTGGGAGTTGCAGCCGACCGAGGCCAGCACCCCGTGGGCGACGCCCGTGACGTCCTCGGGTCCGGGACAGGCGCTCATGCCGCGCGTTCCCCGGGCCCCTCCAGGAACGGCTTCAGCCAGGCGCCGGGCGCGTCGCCCAGCTGCTCGCGCAGGCGGTCGAGCTTGCGGATGTTGCGCTCGTTGCCGGCCAGGGCGCGCAGCTCGGGGACGGCGCTGAGGTCCAGCCGCACGACGGCGCTGTGGCTGGCCTGCTTGATCAGGAAGCAGCGCGAGTAGTCCGGCAGGGTGCGCACCAGGTCCAGCTCGTGTGACGTCAGGCCAAAGCCGCCGACGTAGTCCTCGGTGCGCGCCTTGGGATTGGGCAGGAAGATCTGGGTGGCGGACTGCTCGACGATGGAGGTGGCGATGCGGCTCTCGAGGGCGTCGCTGGCGTTCTGGGTGCAGAAGCCGACGATGCCGTTCTTCTTGCGGATGGTCTTTTCCCAGTCCTTGATCTTCTGCACGAAGATCTCGTCGTCGAGGGCCTTCCATCCTTCGTCGACGACGATGATCGCGGGATTGCCGTCGAGCAGCTGCTCGATGCGGTGAAACAGGTACATCATCGTCGGCGTGCGCAGGGCCGGCGCGTCGAGCAGCCGGGTCATGTCGAAGCCGAGGACGTCCGAGGACGGATCGATGCGGTCGAAGGGGTTGTCGAACAGCCAGGCGTGCTCGCCCTCGTCGCACCAGGCCTTCAGCCGCGAGGCCAGGTCCCCCTCCCGCGGCCGGTGCGCCCCGGTCAAGAGGGCGCGGATGTGGCGCAGGCGGCGATGCTCCGGGGGCTCGGAGAAGTTGGCGTCGACGGCGTCGACGATCAGCGCCCGCTCCTCCGGCTCGAGCGGCCCGCGCGCGGAGCCCACCAGGCGCTCCAGCCACTGGGCGAGGAAGGCGCGGTTCTCCGGGGTGTCCGGCAGGTGCAGCGGATTGAGGCCGCTCGCCTGGCCGGGGCGCAGCACGTCGTAGCGCCCGCCGATGGCGCGGATGAAGATCTCGGCCCCGCGGTCCTTGTCGAAGTAGACGATGCGCGGCGCCAGGCGGCGGGCCTGGGCGATCAGGAAGCCGAGGAGGACGGTCTTGCCCGCCCCCGACGGGCCGATCACCGTGAAGTTGCCGAGGTCGCCGTTGTGGAAATTGAAGTGGTAGGGGCCGTTGGCGGTGGTCTCGAAGGTGGTGATCGCCTCGCCCCAGTGGTTGTCGCTCGCCGAGCCGGCGTAATAGTTGTGCAGAGTGGCGAAGCTGGCGAAGTTGGCCGTCGAGATCAGCGCCTTGCGGATGATGTAGGGGAAGTTGCCGGGGAACTGCGCCCAGAAGGCGGGCTCGAGATTGATGTCCTCGCGCGCGGCGACGAGGCCGATGGCGGTCAGGCTCGAGCGGACCTGCGCCACCGCCCGGTCGAGGTCCTCCAGCCGCTCGGTGCGGATCAGGATCGACAGGTGGTGCTCGCCGTAGGCGGCGCGGCCGGCGCCGACCTCGTCCTTGGCGAGGCCCAGGTCATGGCGCAGGCTGAAGGCGTCGTCCTCGGCCGCCTTCAGGCGGCGCAGCGCCAGGCGCATGCGCTCCAGCGTCGCCTGCTGGTCGACGAAGCTGAAGCTCTCGGTGAGAGTCAGCTCGTAGGGGAGGCGCAGGACGCCGTCGAGCATGCCCGGCACCGACTTGGCCGGGTAGTCCTTGATCGAGACAATGGCCCCGAAGCGGGCGGGCGCATCGCCGGCCCCCTCGAGCTCGAGGGCGTTGAAGCCGAAGCTGAGGCGACGGTCGGCCAGCACCTGACCGAGGTCGCCGACCGGCTCGAGGATCGGGCGGAAGTCGCCGGTGATCAGCGCGGCCAGGAACTCGGCTGGCTCGGAATACTGGCCGCCCTTGCGCTCGTAGCGCGAGAGGGTGCGCGGGACGTAGGGGGCGAGGGCGGCGATCAGCGCCTCGCGGGCGCTGTGCAACTGGGCGAGGTCTTCGGCGAGGCTCTCGCTCTGCGCGCTGCGGCGCACCAGGCGGTCGACGAGGCCGATCCGGCCGCCCAGGGGCCGGCGCACCAGGGTGAGGAAGAGGTCGTTGGCGAACAGGCGCCGCGAGGCCAGCTTGCCCCGCCAGGCGCGGTCGAGACCGGCGCAGAAGGGGTCCTCCGGCGGCGGGGCGGGCTCCAGCTCGACCCGGCGGCGGATCACGTGGTGGTAGATGGAGAGCCGCGAGCTGGCGAGGCCCTTGAACAGGGTCTCGCGCAGGCTCTTGCGGTAGCCGAGCTCGTCGTCGTCGGCGGTCTCGAAGGCGAAGCCCTCGACCTTCACGCACTGCACCAGCAGGCCGTCGCGGGTCTGGATGGTGAGGTTGTCGACGTGCCGGTCGTAGGGCAGGCGGTCGCCGACCTTCTTCTCGCGCGGGGCCAGGAGATCGGCGGCGCGGGTTCCCAGCACGACCGGGGCCCGGTTCGCGGGGCCCCGCCTCATGGAGCGTAGCTGTTGCTGGCCCAGAACCCGCGGTTGGGGATGTTGGGGCAGAGCCGCACCTTGCCGAGCCACAGGTCGATCAGCCGCGGCTCGTCCAGGCAGGCCAAGACCCCTACCACATGGACGACCAGCGGGATCGCCAGCGTCCAGAAGGACTTGGTGACGATGAAGGCCTCGATGGTGACGATGAGGTTGATCACCGCGTAGCTGTAGGTGACGCCGGCCACCATCTGCGGCCGGGTCAGGGCCTTGAAGATCGGATCGGACGGGAGGGCCATCGCGCGCCGCCCCCCTTAGGTGTGCAGGCCGGCGGCGCTGCGGATGCCGGCCACGATCGAGGCGGCGCCGAACAGGATGAAGGCGCCCACGATCACCGTGACGCCGCGCTTCCAGTCGATGCGGCCGGTCAGCATCAACAGGCCGACCACGGCGACGGCGATCACCGCCGCCGTCGTGGCCAGGTTGCCCAGCAGGGTCCCCTGGATCCACAGGAGAGCGCCGGTGATCGGCGAAGACCCCGCGGGATCTCCGCCGGCCACCTGGGCGAAGGCGTTTCCGGCCGCGCTCGAGGCGACGAGAGCGGTCAGGACGGGCGCGTGCCGTTGCATGTTCATGGCCTTTCGTTGTTCCCGGCGGGGCCGCTCAGCCGCCGCCATAGCCGGGGCCGGTCGGCGGGGGCGGCGTGGAACTGGGCGCCGTGTAGGCCCCCGGCAGGTCGAGGCGGCCGTACAGGCCGTGGGTCTCCATGTTCGGCCCGGCGGCGAAGAACAGCGTGGTCGTCGGCTGGCTGAAGGAGCCGTTGCCGAACTCGATGCCCCACAGGCCGGCGACCGAGAAGGTGGTGTTGGTCCCGGTCATCAGCTTGCCGGCGTAGGCGCCGGTGGAGAGGTTGTAGGCGCTGATGGTGCCGTCGCCGAAGTTGCCCACCAGCAGGTCGCCGCTGAGGCTGCCGAAGCCCGCCGGCGCGACGGCGAGACCCCAGGGCGCGTTCAGGTGGCCGCCGGGCGCGTCGAAGCGCATGATGAACTTGCCCGTGGTGTCGAACTCGTCGACGAAGCCAAGTCCCGCGCCGTCGTTCTCGTTGAAGTTGGCCGGACTGCCCGTCGAATTCTGCTGGGCGTAGGCCACGAACACCATGTTGTTGATGACCTGGACGTTGAACGGCGCATAGCCGGCCGGCAGGTTGGGGTCGGTGAAGCCGTTCGGAACCGTGGTGGGATGGAAGTTGGAGTCGAAGACGTCGACGGTCCCGGCATGGAAGTTGGCCACGAACAGGAGGCTGGCGCCGCTCGAGGGCGTGAAGATGCCGACGCCCTTGTAGACCGCGCCCGCGGCGCTGTTGTCGACCACCTTGACCGCGGCCGTGCCGTTCGCCCAGCCCGAGATCGTGCCTTCCTCGCCGACGAAGATGAAGCTGGCCGGCCCGCCGTTGACCGGGAAGCCGCTCGTGCCGTTGAAGACGATACCCGTCGGGTTGGCCGTGCCGCCGGGAATGTTGGTGGTGGAGGTCCCTGGCGGAATGGTGACGACGAGGTTCTGGGCGACGCCGTTGCCGTCGTAGAGCGTCGAGACGTTGGTGCCGTTGTCGTTGACCCACACCGCCGCGCCGGGGGCCATGACGATGCCCCAGGCGTCGACGAGGTGCGTGTCCTGGTGCAGCGCCTGGCCGGCCTGGTCCGACACCAGGCTCGTCTCGGAGTAGGACGTCGCGGCGCTCGGCGGAGGCGGGGGTGGCGGCGCGGGGGTCGGAGGCGGAGGCGGAGCCGTGGGGTAGCCGTTCCCACCCATGGCGCCCCCGCCGCCGCCGCCGCCGCCGCAGGCGGCCAGGGCCAGGGCGCTCGCGCCCACGGCCAGCCAGGCCAGGCGCGCACGGAACTTACTCATCGACTCTGTCTCCCTTGGGGTGATTGGCGGAAGGGCAACCCTCACCGCGCCGATGAGTGTCCGGCTGCGCTTCAGAGGTTCAATCAACGGGAGAATATTTGTCGGGCGTCCGCTGGATGACGCAGCGTAAGGGCGCCTCTACCGGCGCCTATACTCTAGGGCGAGCGGGCAATTCAGAACCCGGGCGAGGCAGTCGCGGTCAGGACCGGTGTCCGGCGATAGCCTGCGGATGCCGGGAGGCGTCCACCAGGGTCCGCATGTCGTTCAGCCCCACCGCCCCCGGGAGCACGAAGGAGCCGATGACGAGGCCCGGGGTGCCGGCAAAGCCGAGGGCGCGGGCCTCGTCGGCGTTGCGCGCCAGGATGGCCTCGATGGCCTCCCGGTGCGCCAAAAGGTCGCGGTCGAGCTGGCCGAGGTCGACGCCGGCCAGCACCAGCCGGTCGCGCACCTGCGTCTCGGAGGCGAGGCGCGCGGGGCTGTCGATCAGGATGTCGTGGGCGGCGATGTAGCGCCCCTGCCAGTGGGCGGCGAGGGCCGCCCGCGCGGCGTAGGCCGAGACGTCGCCGAAGATCGGCCAGTCCTTGTAGAGGATGCGCACCTTCGGATCGGCCGCGAGCAGCTGGCCGAGGGTAGCGGCGGCCTTGCGGCAATAGGGGCAGTTGAAGTCGAGGTATTCGACCACGGTGACGTCGGCGCCTGCCTTGCCGGCGAACGGCGTGGCCGGATCGGCGAGGACCGCCTCCGACCCCTCCGGTGTCAGCGCCATCAGCTGGGCGCGGGCGGCCGGGGCGAGGCCCAGGGCCAGACATCCGATCAGCAGCGCGACCCGCCGCACGACTGCGATCATGCTCATGGCGCGGCTGATAGCCGGATCAGGGGTGTTCGGCCAGGAGGTCTAGGACCGGCGGCTCGGGGCCCTCCTCCGCGTCCGGCGGGTGGGCGGCGGCGCGGCGGCGGTCGAGCTCGGCGCGGGTGAGGGCGTGGCTTTCGCGGGTGATGCGGTAGCGCGAGCCGAACAGCAGGGGGATGACCAGCAGCATGGGGACGAGCACGCCGGCCACCCAGCCCAGCCGGGCGACGAGATGGGGATCGAGACCGCGGGGCGCGGCGCGGGCGGGCCAGTGGACCACCTCCTGCAGCAGGAAGCCGGCGACCACCGCGCCGACGCCGGCGGTGGCCTTGCCGGAGAAGGTCAGGGCTGAGGCGAACACGCCTTCCTGGCGCCTGGCCGTCGCCAGCTCCTGCAGGTCGATGGTGTCGGCCAGCATGGAGACGAACATGATGCCCAGCAGGGTGTCGAGGAAGGTGCGGACCACCTCGTTGGCGACCAGGACGGCAAGGAGCAGCCGCGAGCCGTTGGGCGGCATCAGGTGGGCGAGGCGCAGGGCGGTGACGCCGATGCCGTCGATCATCTTCAGGCCGAAGGTCCACAGCAGCAGCGGCTTCTTGTCGAACACCCGCTCGAGGCGGCCCAGGGTGAAGAAGGCGAGGACGGCGCCCAGGATGGAGAGCTGGAACCAGCGGATCTGCTCGGGGGCCAGGCCCCAGAAGAACGTCTGCAGATAGGTTCCCATGGTGTCGGTCGTGCCGCTGATGCCCGCATAGACCAGGGCGCCGAAGAACAGCATCAGGAAGTCGGGGTTGGCGAAGGTGCTGGAGACGTCGCGCCACACCCGCAGCAGGCTGAAGCGCGGGGTCCGCGCGACCGGCTGCAGCAGGTAGGGGACCTCACTCTGGGTGAGCAGGGTGGTGGCGATGACGCAGGCGGCGACGACCACGGCGATCACCGGCGCGAAGAGGGCGTAGGCGTGGGGGTTGAGCTGGCCCGGCGTATAGGCCGGCGTGCTCGGGAAGATGAAGGTCCAGGCGGCGACGATGAAGACGATCGAGCCCAGCCAGCCGACGGCGTAGCGCCAGGTGACGATGGTGGTGCGCTCGTCATAGTCGTCGGAGAACTCGGCGTAGAGCGCCGTCCACGGCACCACGAAGAGGCTCATCGAGACGTGGGTGACGACCACCGTGACGAACAGCCACGCCAGCAGCGGGGTCTCGGAGAGCCCCGCCGGCGGCGAGAACACCAGGTAGAGGCCGACGGCGATCGGCAGGGCCGAGGCGTACATCAACCCGTGTCGGCGCCCCAGGCGGGTCTTCAGGCTGTCGGAGAAGGAGCCGATCAGCGGATCGACGGCGGCGTCGATGATCAGGGCGACGGCGATCGCCAGCGAGGCCTTGAAGGCGTTCAGCCCGAGGATCTGGTTGTAGAAGAACAGCAGGAAGGTGCTGAAGGCGAAGTTCTTCAGGGCTTCCGGCAGGGCGCCGATGGCCTGGTTGGCCTTGGTCGGCAGGGGAACCTTGCCGATCCGCGTGCGCTGGCGACGATAGAGGCCCTCGGAGGCCGTCAAGACGCTACTCCGTCACGCGCTAGACTCTTCTCCCAGAGGGAGAAGAAGGGGCCCATGGCGGAGCCATGGGAAGATGAGGGGGTAGGATATTGCAAGGTTTTAACCCCTCACCCTCCCAGCTTCGCTGGGCCCCTCCCTCTCCCTCTGGGAGTGGGTCCCCCTACTGCTTCATGGCCTTGGAGGTGGCGATGACGCCGGTTTCGGGGTCGTCGTCGAGGATGGTCAGGGTCTTGCCGCTGGGGGAGACCGACCAGGTGGTGGTGTCGATCTTCTTGCCCTTGCGCCAGTCGGTCTCGACGATCTTGTGGTCGCTGACCTTCTTCAGGGTGACGTGGTCGGCGCCCGGGTCGCCCTTGATCGGGTAGGGCTTGCCGTCGAGGGCGGCGACGTAGGATTGGCCGCCGGGCGAGGACCAGTGGAGCATGCCGCCCTCCATCTTGAAGGTGTCCACGCCCGCGGCCCCCGACATCGCCGTCGCGGCCGTCCTCTTCCAGGTTCCCGAGACCGCGTGGGCCCCGGCAGGCGCGTCGGTGAGGCGGGTATAGGTGCGGGTGATGCCGACCGGCGCGGCGCCGGGGTTGAGGGCGCGGCCCTGGAAGCTGACCGTCATGGTCTTGCCGTCGGCGGCCACCTTGAAGGTCTGTTCGCCCCGCGTCTTGCCGCCCTTGGCGCCCACCGACTTCAAGGTGTGGTCGTCGACCACGGTGACGGCGAGGGTGTCGATGAAGGGGTTGCCGGCGATCGGTTGCGGCGTGCCGTCCGCCTTGACCTTCACCGGCGGCGCGCAGCTGGCGCAGGAATACATGCCGCCCGAGACGTCGTATTCGGCCGGCTTCCCGGAATAGACCGTCGAGCGCGGGTTGGTCTTCCAGGTCCCGTCGAACGGGCTCCCGGTCGACGCGCTGGCGGCCGGTGCGGCGGCGGGGGCGGTTTTGGCCGGGACGCTCTTGGCGGGCGTGCTTTTGGCCGGTGTGCTTTGGGCGAACGCGTACAAGGGGACGGCGATGGCCAGGGCGGCCACGCCGGCGAGCAGCTTATGCATTTGTGTTCCCTCCAGTTTGTTTCGGGTCCGGACGGCTGAAGCCGCCTCGACCGAGGGAGAGGACGTTACTCCCCGCACGCGCCAAGACAAGGCTAGCGCTTCTTCGACACGTGCGGCGCGATCGGATCGCCGCTGTCGCGTTCGGCGACGGCCTGCTTGAAGCCGACCTCCTGGGCGCGCTCGCGGAACCACAGGCCCTCGGGCGTGTGGCGGGCGACGCCGTCGAAGAGGGTCGCGAGGGTCTGGGTGCTGGCGAGGCCCATGTTCTCGTAGGCCTGGTTCACCACCATCTTGGTCATCATCAGCTGGTTGCGCGGCACCCCCTTCAGCCGTCCGACCAGGCGTTCCACCGCGGCGTCGAGCTCCGCGGCCGGGACCGCCTCGAGCGCCAGGCCGATGCGGGCCGCCTCCTGCCCACCGATCAGGTCGCCGGTCATCATCAGGCGCTTGGCCATCTGCGGACCCAGGCGATAGACCCACATGGCCGGGGTCGGCACGCCCCAGACGCGGGCCGGCGGATAGCCGATGCGGGCGTCGTCGGCCATGATCAGGAAGTCGCAGCAGAGGGCGATGTCCGAGCCGCCGGCGACGGCCGCACCGTGGACGCGGGCGATGGTGGGCTTGGACGCGCGCCACAGGCTCATGAAATCCTGGGTGTTCTTCCACATGCCGGCGAAATCGAGGGTGGGATCCCAGGGCATGTCCTGCGAGCCGCCGGCCGGCCCCCTCTGCTCGGCGTAACGCTTGAGGTCATAGCCGCCGCAGAAGCCCTTGCCCGCGCCGCGTACGACGATGACATGCACGTCCTGATCGGCCTCCGCCCGCTCCACCGCGCCGCGGATCTCGCCGGGCATGCCCAGCGCAATGGCGTTGTAGTGGTCCGGCCGGTTGAGCGTGATCGTGGCGACACGATCGGCCGCTTCGTAGAGGAGGGTGCGGTAGGCGGCGTCGGGGGCGGTCATCGCAAGAAGGCTATGGGAGGGCGCGCGACGAGGCAATGTCGCACCGCCTGACGTGAGATGGGGGCCGTGGAGAGGCCGGGGAGCACCAGGGGGGACCGCGCGGCGCTGTCGAGGAGCTTGTGGGGCGCGCGCGGGGCGGTTTCGGGGAGGCGGAGGGGAGTCGGCGCGGCGGCGGTGGAGAGGTCGCGGGGCGGTTGGGGCGGCGGGGCCGCGGCCACGGGCGACGCCACCGGCGCCGTCCCGGGGACGGCGCCGGTGAAGAACTCTTTGAAATCCTTGGCGATCTGCAACTGATCGACGGCCTGCTGCCTGGCCAGCTCGGCCTGCAGGCGGGAGGCGTCGACGATGGCGAGCCGCGCGGCGTTGACCAGGGTGGGGTTCTTCGACTCCTCCCCTGCCTTGATGATGCGGCGGAGGGAGGCGAGCAGGCCGATGGCGCTGATGTCCTCGATCTGGGTTTGCTGGACGCGAAGCTCCGCGATCCGCTCGGCGACGTCGGTCTTGCAGGCGAGGCGGCTGGGATGCCCCTTGTGGCGCACGAAACCGGCGGACTCGTAGGCGTCGGCCAGCAGCGCGCCCCTGGCGCGGGCCTGGGCGAAGGCTTCATAGCGGGGGTTGCGGAGGGTTGGCATGGGGATGGGTCTCCGGGTTCGGCGAGTGAGCGTTCAGGTCAACAGTTGCATTATGCGACTTTTCAGGCATAGTGTCAAACTGCAAATGCATCGCGTCCCTTGCATCGCGACAGGCGATGGCGTCCTGGCGCTTGCGCATCAAGTATGATAATATGTCAGCCTTCCATGGGAGGTTTCATGTCTACGATCGAGCGCATCAGCATCACCTTGCCGGCCGAGATGGCGGCGAGCCTGCGCCGCACCGTCGAGGGCGGCCAATATGCCTCGACCAGTGAGATCATCCGCGAGGCGCTGCGCGAATGGACACGCAAACGCGACGACGAGCTGCGTGATCTCGAAGCCCTGCGTGAGGCGGTGAGGAAGGGCGATGAAAGCGGTCCCAGTATTCCGGCCGACGAGGTGTTCGCCGAACTGCGCCGGATGATCGCAAACCGGCGCGCGGCGCCTGGATGAAGCGACTCGTCTTCACGCCCGCCGCGCGGGACGACCTCATGACGATCGGCCTCTACATTGCCGACGACAATCCGGAGCGGGCGGAGAGTTTCGTCGCCGAGCTCGAGGCGAAGGCTCGCCACCTGGCGGAGTGGCCGGGCAGTCACCCGGCGCGCGACGACATCAGCCCGGGGCTCAGAGCCGCCGTCCATGGCCGCTATCTACTGCTCTACCGCGATCTCGAGGACGAAGTGCGGATCGTCCGCGTCGTCCACGGCGCGCGCGACCTGCGGCGCCTGTTCGACGGATGAACCAAACCCGCCCGCGTTTAGGGCGGCGCAACATGTGGAAACCCTGCTGCGCGGGCATGCCCGGAGCCGGCACGAGAGGTCAGGAGGTCGAAGCGGCCTTGGCGCCAAAGCGTGATCAGTTGAACCGCCGGACCGCCGGCCGGCGCGGAACTCACCCCGGCGCGCCCTTATGCGTCCACATTGTGTGACCATATTGGGGGTCAGGCATTGGGGGGAGACATGAGCCGATCGATAAGGTTCTGCCTAGCCATTGTACTGGCCTGGGGGATCTGGTCAGGCGTTGTGGAGTCCGCGCTCGCCCGCGTTCCACTGCAAGGTATTCGCACAGGATTACCCGTTCTGGTGCTCCGGGACTATCGAATCGAGGGCCGTCGCGTCGCAATACTCGCTGGCGATTGGTATTACTGCTATCCGCCCACAGGCGATGTCATTCTGGTTCCGAGAGGATACATGACTGGCTTCGCTTCCATTCCGGGTTGGGCGGATCGAATCGTCGACCGAATGGGCAACAGCATGGACGGCGCGGTGGTCCATGACTGGCTATACGCGGTCGGCGAGCCCGGCAAGAAGTCCTACGCGGACGACGTGTTGCGATACGCTCTGATGGAACAACACGTCGACGTCGTTACACGCAATGCCATGTATCAGGCCGTTGGAATTGGCGGAGGCGCGGCCTATGGGAGTCCAACCGAATGGTCCAGGAGATTTGGAGACCCAGACACCGGCACGCCAGTTACGGCTCCTCCATTCAAGAAGCGCGCGACTGCTATCGTGACCCGGCTGGACAGTTGCAACGCCCTCGAACGGGATACGACGATCCGCTGGTTGAAGCGCAACTTCAGATCCGCCGACTGGGCGAAGTGACGCGACCCCAGGCTCAACGCCTGGGGTCGCCTGGGATCAGGCGGCGGGCGTGGCCGCGGCGACGTTGCCCGCGATATTCGTGAACAGGGCGCTGACGTCCGTTCCAACCAAAGTCACCGCGGTGATGATGGCGACCGCGATCAGACCGGCGATCAGCCCATATTCGATGGCGGTGGCGCCATCGCGATTGTCGGCAAGCGAGCGAAGAAAGGTCATGTGCGCACTCTAGTTAAGTTGACGTTGGAGATCTTGTAAAACAGGTACTGAACACAAAAAAGTCAACAATGGTCACAATTTACACATACAATTAGATATTGATCTTCTTTGTCGGTTAATTTTACTTAAAACCGCCGGCGCGCCTCGCGCTCCAGGTCCTAGCCGCGGCTAGGGTCACAACGACGTTACGACCTTGCCAAGGTCTTGCTGTCGGGCGCAGCGTCAATGGCGGCACGGCTGTCATCTGGCGAATGTTGGAGGGAGTCATGGGTGAGTGCGCGGATACTCGGCTGCCGGTGTATCGGGTGGCGACGACGGGGATTCAGGAGTCGCAGGCTTTTCAGCTCGCGGAGGCGCTCAGGATCCCCGGCAAGGGGCTGAGATGGCTGGATGGCGAGGCGTCGTTCGTGGACCGCGACAGGTACCTCGCGGTCCCCAGCGTCCGGATCGATGACCCGGACATCGTCGCCCGCTTCACCGGGGCCACCACGAACCATCATCCGGAGATACCGATCGCCGTCACCGGCATTGACTACGCAGCGCTCGCCCGGCACGCGCCGTTCGCCGAGGACCTGGCGTTGAGATCGGCCGCCGCCGCCCTCGAGAGCGCCCGGCTGACGCCGGCTTCGGCCCGCCCGCTGGTCGGGCACACGCAGTTCATCACGGTCGCCATCGGCGCCGACGGCGCCGAGCGGGAGCAACGGCGAACGCTGCTCGACACCCATGTCCGCTACCGCTTCGCCCTCGACGGACACCCGCTCGTCGGCCCCGGCGCCCAGATCCAGATCTCGTTCGCCGCCGACGGAGAGGTCACCCGCCTCATTCACGCGACGCGACTGCTCGAGCCCGGCCCATCGGTGGCGATCATCGACGCCGAGGAGATTCGTCGGCGGACCTTGTGCTCGCTTGTCGACGACGCCGTGGTCGACGTCCGGCTCGTCTACCTGGCGCCCGGCCTGCGCAACGCTTTGAGCGGCGCGTCCTACTGGCGGCCGAGCGACATCATCCCCTGGTACGCGGTCAGCGTCACGCGGATGGCGGCCCACCCGGACCGCGGCGAGCACCCGCTCACCTCCCGGACCCGCCTGATTCCGGCCACCGACGATACCCGCTTCGTCCCGTCGGCAAGCGTCGTGGCCAGCGCCGGCGAGGGCTCCCGCGTCTCGGCGCGGGCGACCGTGTCCGGCGGCACGCCGCCCTACTCGTTCCTGTGGGGGGGATCGAACCCCGGCACCTCCAGCGAGCGCGGCGCCGCGGTGAGCTACGAGCCGCTGACCCGCGACCTGCGCGAGATCCTCCCCGCCCAGTCGTTGAGGCGGACCGAGCGCGTATCGGTCACGGTCGTCGACGCCAATGGCGTCTCGGCGCAGGCGGGCGCCTCGCTGCGGGTCACCGCCCGGCCGGCGCCCCATACGCATAGCTCCGTCACCTACGGGTGCGAGAGCCCCAACGACCCGGGGGCGTGGACCGGGGACCGCGTGGCCTGGCAGAGCGCGATGAGCACGTACGGCGGCGGCTCGGAGCGGTTCTGCTGGCTCGCGGACTCCTCGTGGCCCGGCGACTACATCGTCCCCACACCGCCAGGCACGCTCGGCCCGCATCCCTGGATCACCGGGGACGCCGACTACAAGAACTGGGGCATCAACTCGGCGAACATCGTCTTCTACATCGGCGACTCCAACCCCTACGCCTTCGCCGAGATGTATCCGGGCGCGACCCCGGCGCAGTACAACACCTCGGCCGGCGGAACCGTCCTGGCGCCGAACTCATCGGTCACCGTGGAGATCGGCAGCCAGAACTACGACGTCCCGTACGCCGGCTCATGGGGCCAGCCCTATCCGAACGACCGGCTGCAGTGGCTGCCGATGTACGCCTGCAACCTGCTCGAAAACGATGCGAGCGCGTCGTCCCCGTGGCTGAGCTGGGGCCAGGCCTTCAACGGCCTGCACAGCGTCCTGGCGTTCGACACCGAAGCGGGGGACAGCAACCCGTTCGTGTCGGACTTCGTGCTCGGCTTCCTGGGCTTCGATATCCTGGGCATCACGTTCGGGGCGCAGACGATCGTCCAGTCCTGGCTGAGCGCCGCCAACGCGACGGACATCGGGACGGCGGCGGCCATGGGCCCGATGACCAATGTCGATGTCGGCGTCACCCTCGGCGTCTGCAACTATGGCGACTACTACTGGGGCAGAGGCCCGGTCGGACCGACCATCCCGCAGAGCATGATCCAAGGCTGGTGGTATATTCAGGGGTAGGACGGCGACGAGATCGTACGCCGAGCGCGTCCATCGGGTCCGCCTGGGAAAAGGGGAACGCCAGGAGACCAGACGCGACCAGACGCGACCAGACGCGACCCCAGGCTCAACGCCTGGGGTCGCCGGGGATCAGGCGGCGGGCGTCGACGCGGCGACTTTGCCGGCGATGCTCGTGAACAGAGCGCTGATGTCTGTGCCGACCAGGGTCACGGCGGTGATGATGGCGACCGCGACCAAACCGGCGATCAGCCCATATTCGATGGCGGTGGCGCCATCGCGATTATCGACAAGCGAGCGAAGGAAGGTCATGTGTGTTCCTCAGTTACGTTGATGGTAGAGACCTTGTACGGAAAGTATTGACAGGAACAAAGTCAACAATGGTTACGATCTTTGGATATAGTTCGCTATTGAATATTTTTTGTTGGCTAATTTCGCGCAACACCAATTCAACTCCAGCGCATTTCGGGAAGTAGGCGCAGCATGGGCTACGCGTGCGTCACGGTCCCTCCAAGGGCCGCCGGGCGCCGAGGCGCACCTGGAGCACAGTCACCAGGGCCTGTCGCTCATCGATCCGAAAGATCACGCGATAGATGTTGCGGCCGTGACCATGAAGCAGATGTCGGAGCATCCTGTCCTCAGGCGTGGCCGGGCATCGGCCGGGCTTCTCTTCTAGAGAAACGATCGCGGCCTCGAGCATGTTGAACCAAGCCCGCGCCTGGGCTGAATCCGCGGCGTCGATCTGCTGAAACAGGCGGTGAAGGTCGCGCACCGCGCGGCGCGCCAGTTCAACGCGGTATGTCATACCGCGCGCGCATCTCCTCGAAGACCTCGCGGGCGGGCCGGACCCGGCCGGCCTCCGCGTCCTCAACTCCCTGGCGATTGCCCTCCGATACGTCCGCCCCGGCGGCGAGGTCCAGGAGGCGTTGATAGGCCTCGGCGTCCTGCACGACCGCCGCCGCCTTGCCGTTGACGGTGAGAATCAGAGGACGCTTGGTCCCCTTGATGTGCGCCAGCATGGCCGCCGAGTTGTTGCGGAACGTGGTCATCGGCTGAATGTCCTTGGTGATGTCCACGGCCGTCTCACATGGGAAGTTACCTTTTAAGGTATCACGGAGCGGAGCCGGGTCAAGAAAGAGAAGAGGGCTGTTCGACGCCAGCGCCCGGCCAACCGGTTGTTCAGGAAACACGCGCCGTCATCGCCGCGAGCGCCCGCTCGAGCATGATCTGGCTGGGGCGGTCGCCCGGATAGAGGGCGAGGGCGCGGCCGAAAAACCCGGCCGCCGCCGCGTGGTCGTGCGCCTCCAGGCGCTCCAGGCCCGCCTCATAGGCGGCGATGACCTCGTCCCGGTGCGGGAAGGTCTCCTCGGTGTGATAGGTGAGCAGCTGGTAGAGGCGCTCGGGCCGGTCGCGGCCGCGCACGGCGACGGTGTCGAGACGGCGCAGCACATGGCTGGCGGCCACGGCCCTGGCGGTGGCCTCGCACAGCATGACCCCGACGCCATAGACCTTAGTCAGGTCCTGCACCCGCGAGGCGAGGTTCACCGAGTCGCCGATCACCGTATAGTCCATGCGCTTGGCCGAGCCGATGGTCCCGGCGATCAGGTCGCCGGTCGCCACCCCGACCCCGAGCCTCAGGGCCGGCTCGCCGCGCCCCGCCCGCCGGAGGTTCAGGGCCGTCACCATGCGCATCATGGCGTCGGCGGCGTCGGCGGCGTTGCCGGGGTCGCGGCCGCTGGAGATCGGGGCGCCGAACACGGCCATCACCGCGTCGCCGATGAACTTGTCCACCACCCCGTCGTGGGCGTTCACGGCGTCCACGAGGTCGGTGAAGACCTCGTTGAGCATGTCCACGGTCGCCCGCGGCGCCAGCTTTTCGGCCATGGAGGTGAAACCGCGGATGTCGGCGAACAGCACCGAGGCCACGCAGGCCGACCCGAACATCAGCTCGTCCTGGCGACCCAGCACCTGGTCGACGACCTTCTGGGTCATGAAGCGGCGCATGGCGCCCTTGAGCCGCTTGTCCTGGCTGATGTCCTCGAACAGGATCAGCAGGCCGGCGTCGACCGCCTCGTTGACGAGAGGCACGATGGACAGATTGATCGAGATGGCGCCTCTCGCCGTGACGAATTCCACGTCGAGCATCCCGCGCGCCTGACCGGCCCGGCGCACCCCGTCGAGCTCGGCCAGCAGCCAGGCATTGGCGTCGGTGAGCATGGCCTGCACGGGCGCCCCGCGGATCGCCGCCCAGTCGACGCCCAGGATCGCCGCCCCGGCGGCATTGACGGTCTCGACCCTGCCGTCGGCGCGCAGGGTGATCACCCCGCCGGACATGGAGGCCAGGATGCTCTCGTTGTAGTTCCGCGCCGCGACGGTCTCGCGGATGGCGCTGGCCCAGCGCTCGGCCAGGATGATGATCTGGGAGAACAGGAAGACCAGGATACCCATGGCCCGGTAGTCGAACAGCGGCACAAGATCGGCGGGAACCAGGCCGTACTGCACGGCGATCTCCTGGAACGCCGAGGCGGTGAAGGCCGCGAGGCCCAGCAGGAAGACCGCGGCGCCGTCGCGGCCCCGCCGCGCCGCGCGCAGCACGACGATGAGGATGTAGAGCAGCTCCAGCGCCGCGATGAAGACCGGATAGCGATCGACCTCGGAGGCCAGCACCGTGTCGCCGCGCGCGAGCAGGACCGTGATCACCGCCACGGCGGCGACGAACACCGCCTGGAAGGTCCAGAAGGCGACCCGGCTGCGCTCCCCCGGATAGAGCATGTCGACATAGGACACGATGAATATGAAGTAGATCAGAAAGGATATAAATTCCACGCCCATCAGGGCCGGGTAGTTCAGCTGCGGCAGCAGCATCCAAAGCAGATTGTCGTGGCCGATCACCATGATCGTCGGGATCAGGAACAGGCCGCTCAGGCCAAAACAGAGCGAGGCCAGGTCGGACGGCCGGTACATGAACACCGATATGCCGTAGAAGAACAGGATCAGCAGGGTGGCGATGTAGAGGAGCTGCTGGGCGTACTCGAGCGAGGCGTGGACGCTCATGACCGGGGTGAGCCCCAGTTCGGGCGGCGCGCTCAGGCCGTTGGTCACCTGGCGGAACGCCGCCACGCGAATGGTCAGGTGAAGGTCGGCGCCGTCGGCGTGGAGCCGCACATCGTGGGGTCGCCAGAGGGGGCGGGTGGTCGCGGCGCTGTCTCCCAGGCGGCCCATGGCGCTCACCAGAGCGCCGTTCACCCAGACCGCGCTGGCGTGGACGATGGTCGGCACGAACAGCGTGTAGTCGCCCGGTGGCAGGCCGCGGAGGGTGAGGTCGTAGCTGACCAGGCCGGCGCGCGGCAGGCGCGCGCCGCCGCCGGTGCGCAGATCATCCCAAGGGCCCGGCACCCGCGCGGCCACCGCGTCGCCCGCCCGCGGCCCGCCGGGCAGCGAGGGCGCTTCCCAGACGAGCCGCCAGTCACCCTGGAGAGAGACGGCCCGGTCCCAGCCGCGCCAGCCGGCGAAGGAGACGACGCCCTGGCGCGCCCGCGGGGCGTCGCGGGCGACCGGATGGGTGTAGAGCGGGGCGCAGAACAGGCACAGCAGCACGAGGACGCCCAGGGCGTAGAGGAAGCGCCGCAGCGGCTGCGGCGAGGCGGCCGTCGTCAATCGCCGGGGTCGCGGGAGGCGGTCGGCGACGTCTCCCGGTCGAAGATGCGCTGTTGATCGGGGGTCAGCTGTCGGTAGAACGTCTCGACCCCGGTCGATCGCCGACGAAACTCCGCCAGTCTGTCCTCCATCACCGCTTGCATGAGCGCGATTCGTCTCGGCGTCGGCAGCTGGGGAATCATCTGCTGTGCGGAGGCTTCCCGGGCCTGTTGCTGGGCGTTCGGCGCGGTGGCCGACTGGTAGGCTCGCCAGGCGTCCATCTGTTGCGCACTGAGGTGCAGCGCCTGCTGCAACCGCGCCAGATGCGTCTGCGAGACCTGGGCGGTCACCGACGTCGCGACCACCAGCCAAACACAGCAGGCGGAAAACAATCCACGCACGGTACGCCCCTTAAGTTGTCGATACGCCAAACTAGCACAGGATTCCGAGACGGGTGATTCGTGGCCTATCCCTCATCGGGCGCAATGCGTGCAAAATTGTCCGGCAGGGTCATTCATGTTACGAATGCCCCATGCGCAAGAACGCTCCAGATTGGCGTCGCGACAACATGTGGGTCGGGAAGGGCGTCCCGTTCTGGCTGGCCCTGCTGGCCATCGTCGGGATGGCCTGGGTAGCTGTCCAGGCGTTCGGACGCTAGGCCGCGCGCAGGACCTTCTGTCCTCCCCTCGCCACGATGGTTCCAAACGGAGGTTACCATTCTCCGCTCCTTTCGTTATCCTGAACGCCATGAACGTCACCCTCACTCCGGAACTCGAACAGCTCGTCGATCTGAAGGTGCGAACCGGGGGCTATGCGTCCCGCAGGGAGGTCGTCGAGGACGCTTTGCGGCTCCTGGAGGAACGTGACCGGCTCCTGGCTTTGCGGAAAGACGACATCCGCCAGATGATCGGAGCAGGGATGGCTTCCTTGCGTGCGGGTAAAGGCGTCGACGGCGACAGCTTTCTGGAGGCGATGGACGCCGAACTAGCGGAGCTGGACGCTCGCGATCGAGCGTGAGCCGCTATCGCCTTTCCCCGGAGGCTCAAGGCGACCTGGAAGACATCAAGGGTTATCTTGCCGCGCACCCTGGAGCGGGGCACAGCCGCAGCGACCTGACGAGCGAGCCCGTGAAGTTCTGGCCGGTGTTCTCCTACCTTATCGTCTACGATCCGGGCATGCGGCCCTTAGGAGTCGCTCGCATTCTGCACGCCAGCCGGGATCTCGAAGCGTTGTTCACAACGCGGCCGCCCCGAGCCTGAGCGCCGCTCAGAGCGTCCCTCACCCTGATCCGCGAGATCGTGCCCGCCGCGTAGTCCGTCAGCCAGATCGCGCCGCCGGCGACGGCGAGGGAGTCGCCCCCCTTTCCCACCCACTGCGCCAGCACCCTGCCGGTCGCCGCGTCGGTGGCGGTCAGGGGGACGTGGGCCATCGTCGTCCAGACGACGCCGCGGGCGATCTTGATATCGCCGCCGTGGCCGGGCGTCCCGAGGGCGACGGTGCGGAGGGGCCGGCGGGTCGTGGCGTCGATCTCGGTGAGAGAGCCGTCGCCCTGGTCGAGCGTCCACACCGCGCCGGCGCCGGCGGCCAGGAAGCGCGGATTGGGGCCGGTGGGGATGGTCGCCCGGACGGCGCCGCTCGCCGCGTCGACGGCGGTGACGGCGGCGCCCGCGGCGTTGGTCACCCAGACCAGGCCGCGATAGTAGAGCGGGTTGTAGGAGCCGGGCGGGAGGCTGACCCGCTGCCTGACCCTCATCGTCGCCGGGTCGATGCGGGCGAGCGTCCCGGCCTTGTCGACGACCAGCCAGACGCTGTCCGGACTTGCGGTGACGCCGCCCTCCCCCATCGGCGGACCTACGCCCGCGGTCACCGTCACCGCGTTGGACGCCAGGTCCACGCGCGCCAGGCGCGGCGTCTTCCCGCACAGCGGGACCCACAGGGCGCCGAAGCCCACCGCCAGGCCCGCGCAGGGCTCGCCGGGCAGCGGGATGCTCGCCACGCGCCGATTGGCGCGAGGGTCGATCCGATTGACCGCGTCCGGCGCGGCGCCGCCCACCCAGACCGCGCCGGGGGTGATCGCCACCCAGTCGGCCGTGCCACCGACCTTGATGGTGGCCTGGACCCTCAGCGAGGCCATCGGCGCGCGATGAACCGGCGAGCCCGCGCCCGCGGCCGCGCCGGCGAGCGCGGCGCACATGGCGGCAAGCAGCAGCCTAGCGGTCAGGACAACCTCCGGTCGAAATTGTGGTGCGATTGTGATTTGACGGGGGCGATCCCGGCGCTCTAGCGTAGCCCTGTGTGGCGTTTGGGAGATTTCGCTCAACCGGAGGCGTTGCTGTGCAGATCAAGGCTTGGCTCCTGGGAACCTGTCTATCGGCGGGGTTGTCGACCGCGGCCCACGCGGGGCTTGTCGGCGACAGCGTGCAGATCTCCGAATACTACCCGACCATGACCAGCCTTTTTTCGGGCCCGACACCTCCGCAGACGGTGGTCAGCGGCGGGGTGACGTTCTTCGACGTCGGCAAGTCCCTGGTCGATATCACGGTGGACAATTCGACGATCACACTGGCGGCGAGCGTTTCCTATACGCCCAACGCCGCCGCCTTCAACGGCTTCGACATCCAGGACCTGAACCTCGGCCGGACCATCACCGGCGTGACCCTGGACGCGATGAGCGGGCCGTTGCCGGCGGGCGACCTCAGCTTCGATGCGCATGACGTCTGGGTGAACCTGGCGGCCGTGCCCCTCGACTCCGCCAACCCGATCATCATCGACGTGGCGACGCCGTCAGCCGGCGTGCCCGAGCCGGCGACCTGGGCCCTGATGCTGCTCGGCTTCACCGGGCTGGGCGCCGCCCTGCGGTCGCGGCGCAAATCCCTCGCCGCCTGATCGCCCCCGTGTGGGCCGCGGAGGGCGGACGTCTCGTCCGCCTCTTGTTGAGGTAAGTCGCAGGCGGGGACGCCCACGCTCCGCGGCGAGGCCGGCGATCAATCAGCTGTGCGCCGCCGGCTTCAGCAGGTCGGAGAGGCCGACGCGGTGGAGCATCTCCGCGCGCAGGCGGTCGAGCACGGTAAAGCCGACGTCGGCGCCGTCCTTCGTCGGGTCGCAGTGAACCCGGAACGGGCGCTCGCCGAACGGGGTGTCCACCACCTCGACGATCAGGTCCGCGACAGCGCCGGCGTCCGCGTCGTCCGGCACGATCGCCGCGAAGGCTTCCTGCACCTGCTCCGAGAAGCCCTTGTACGGACCGGCTTCATACGCCGCGGCGCGCGCCTCGTCGGCCGGACGGCCCGAATGGGCGAAGTGGTTGGTGCCCTTGGTGAAGGCGCCGGGCACGACGATCGAGGTCTCGATGCCCCAGCGCGCCAGCTCGCGGGCGTAGAGCACGGCAAGCGCGTCCATGCCGGCCTTGGCCGCAAAGTAGGGCGCCAGGTAAGGCGGCGTCCCACCGGCCGAGCTGCTGCTCGAGACCCAGACCAGCAGGCCCCGCCTGGCTGCGCGCATGTGCGGCAGCACGGCGCGATTGACCCGCTGTGTCCCCAGCACATTGACGTCGTACTGCTGGGCGAACTGCTCGGCGGTGAACGCCTCGGCCGGGCCGAACATCATGTGGCCGGCGTTGTGGATGATGACATCGATGCGGCCGCGCTCGGCGATGATCCGCTCGACGGCGGCGTCGGCCGAAGCCTCGGACTGCACGTCGAGCTCGATCGGGCGGAGGTCGGCGCCGGCGAGGGCCGAGAGCTCGGCGGCGTTCTGGGCGTTGCGGCCGGCGACATCGCGCATGGACGCATAGACGGTGTGGCCGGCGCGGCCGAGCGCCTCGGCGGTCAGGCGGCCAAAGCCGCTGGAAGCGCCGGTGACGAGGATGATCTTGGACATGAGGGATTCCTTTCGCTGTTCGCGAGGGTGAAGGTGTGGTGTGGGGCGGCGGCGCGGGATCAGATGATCCCGCCGTTGGCGTGCAAGGTCTGGCCGTTGATCCAGCCGCCGTCCGGGCCGGCCAGGAAGGCGACCGCGTCGGCGATGTCCTCCGGCTGGCCGAGGCGCTCGAGGGGAGCCATCTTGGCCAGCTGGTCGACTACCTCCGTCGGCTTGCCGTTCAGGAACAGCTTGGTCGCCGTGGGTCCGGCGGCGATGGCGTTGACGGTGATGTTGCGGCCGCGCAGCTCCTTGGCGAGGATGCTGGTCATGGCCTCCACGGCGGCCTTGGTGGCGGCGTAGACGCCATAGGTGGGCACCAGCCGGGCGGTGATGCTGGAGGAGATGTTGACGATCCGGCCGCCGGGGCGCAGGCGCCGGGCCGCTTCGCGCAAGGTGTTGAAGGTTCCCTTGAGGTTGACCGCGACCTGGCGGTCAAAGAGGGCATCGTCGCTGGCCTCGATCGTCGCCAGCTCCATGATCCCGGCAACGTTGACCAGGACGTCGACGCCGCCGAACGCGGTCTCGGCCGAGGCGAACAGGCGGGCGACCTGGGCGGGGTCGGCGACGTCGGCCTGGGCGGTGATGGCGCGGCCGCCGGCGGCTTCGATGCGGTCGGCCAGGGCCTGGGCGGGGGCGGCGCTTCCGGAGTAGTTGACGACGACGGTGAAGCCGTCGCGGGCGAGGCGCTCGCAGATCGCCGCGCCGATGCCGCCGGCGGCGCCGGTGACGATGGCAACCTTCGGGGCGACTTGGGAGGATGGGGTGATCATGGCTGTCTTCCTCTCGTGGGCCACCGGGGATCGGCGGCTGATGGAGACAGAGTGGCCCTTCCCTGACCGCGAATAATCCCCGACAATCCGGCATCATTATCCGAGGATGCGGACAATGGATCGCTTCGACGCCATGCGCGTCTTCACCCGGATCGTGGAGCGGCGCAGCTTCACACTGGCCGCCGACGACCTCGGCCTGCCGCGCTCGTCGGTCACCGATGCGGTCAAGGGCCTGGAGGCGCGGCTGGGCGTGCGGCTGCTGCAGCGGACGACGCGGCAGGTCAGCCCGACGCTGGACGGCGAAGCCTACTACCAGCGCTGCGTGACCCTGATCGCCGACCTGGAGGAGGCCGAAGGGGCGTTCACCGGCGCCAGGCCCACGGGGCTGATCCGCATCGACGTGCACGGGACGCAGGCGCGGCACTTCCTGCTGCCCGCCCTGCCGGCGTTCCTCGAGGCCTACCCCGGCATCCGCCTGCACCTCGGCGAGGCGCACCAGCCGCTGGACATGATCCGGGAGGGGTTCGACTGCATCCTCAGAACCGGGGAGCTGGCCGACAGCGTCCTTATCCAGCGGCGGCTGGCGGTGCTGCCGCGGGGCACGTTCGCCAGCCCGGCCTACCTCGCCCGGTTCGGCGCCCCGGCGGCCCTGAGCGACCTCGAGGGCCACCGGATGGTCGGGCTGATGTCACCGCACACCAGCGAGATCCTGCCCCTGATCTTCTGCGACGGCGATGATGCGCGCGAGGTGATGCTCGCCACCGCCGTGACGGTCAACGGCCCGGAGACCAATGTCGCGTGCGCCTGCGAGGGGCTGGGGATAATCCAGGTTCCGCGCTACCGCGTGGAGGCGGAGCTGGCCTGCGGGACCCTGGTGGAAATCCTGCCGGCGTTCCCGCCCACGCCCCTCCCCGTCGCCCTCCTCTACGCCCATTCCCGACAGCTCTCCCCGCGCCTGCGGGTGTTCATCGACTGGGTGGTCGAACGGTATCGCGGCGCGTCGGGGGATGGGCGGATCAGAACGTGAGCTTCGCCCAGGCCGTGCGGCACTGATGTTCGGAGCGGAAGGCGGCGGCCGGCATGGCTTTCACGCCGCCGCCGCCGGCGACGTCCAGCGCCTGGAGGGTTCCGGTCCTGAACGGCGCCCACTTCGGCGCGCCGGCGCCGTTGGGGTCGCCGGTGCGGGCGAAGTTCGTCCAGTAGGTCGACATGGTCTCGCCAAGGGCCTTGCGCTCGTCGGTCCGCAGGTCGGCCATCTTGAAAAGGTAGGCCAGCTCCGAGGCGTGGGCCGGTCCCTGGGGCAGGCTCAGGACATATCTTCCACCGATCGTGCCGAGAATCAGCGAAGCGGTCCGGTCGCGGAACTCGTACATCCACGACGGCGCGCCCCGGGCGGCGATCCGGGCCGAGACATTGACGGCGTTGCAGGAGAAGGTGCTGTCGGTGGCGGCGGCGGCGGTGGCGAGACTGGGCTGCAGCGCCGGGTCCGCGCCGTACCTGGCCAGGGGATAGTACGTCTCCGTGAGGTCGCCGACCGACAGTCCCGTGCGGGCGGCCATGGTCGCGGCGCCGGTGACGTAGGCCTGCGGCGTCATCAGGAACGACCTGTCCGCCGGGTCCAGGTTCGGCGGTTTCGCGCTCATGCGGGCGGTCAGTTCGCCGATGGCGACGAACAGCAGGTTCTCGTCCTCGTTGGCGCCGTTTATCACCGGGACCTTGTTGTCGGCGCCGGCGGTGAAGATCTCCTTGACGGTCCGCGGCAGGACCTCGCCGTCGACCGAAGGGACGAGGTTGCCCACGGCGCCGGAGAAATCGCCCATCAGGTGCGCGCGGATGAGCGAGACAGGCAGGCCGCGCAGGCAGGCGGCGGTCACCGCGCCGGCGGCGCAGGCCGGACCCGCGCCGTCCGGGCCCGCCGCGGTCAGGGTCTTCTGGACGGCGGCGACACCCTTGGCTTCCATGGCGGCCTGGGAGAGCTGCGTATCGACGCCATAGGCGCCGCTCTCGATGATCGCCTTGTCGAACAGGCCCGCCGACAGCGGCGAGGCCAGGTGGGTGAGGACACTGAAGCCCCCGGCCGACTCGCCGAAGATGGTGACGTTCTTCGGATCGCCGCCGAAGGCGCCGATGTTGGCCCGCACCCACTTCAGGGCGGCCTGCTGGTCCATGATCCCATAGTCGCCGGCGCCGCCGGCGCCATCGCGCAGGGCCGGATGCGCCAGGAAGCCCATGGCGCCCAGGCGATAGTTCATCGCCACCACGATCACGCCCCTGGAGACCAGGGGCGTCGGATCGGCGTAGAACCCGGTGCTGCCGGTGGTGAAGGCGCCGCCGTGGATCCACACCATCACCGGGAACGGCCCGGGCCCGCTGGGCGCGTGCACGTCGAGGTAGAGGCAGTCCTCGGTCTCGCCCGGCAGCCGGAACGCCGCATTGCCGGTCTGCAGGCAGGGCGACGCAGACGCCGTCCTGGCGATCGGCGCCGTCCAGGGCGCCGGCGGCTGCGGCGCGCGCCAGCGCAGATCGCCCACCGGCGGCGCGGCGTAGGGAATGGCGAACCAGGAGCGCATCACGCCGCGCTCCGTCGCCTGCACCGGCCCGCGATCGGTCTGCACGACCGGCGCCGAGGGATCGGCGAGCGCGGCGGAGGCCAACGCCAGGGCGCCCAGCAGCACGACCGCAACGCCGGCGAGCCGCCGCGCCCGCGAACGCGACCAACGGTCACACGTCGAGCTCATGTCCTTCCCTCCCCACAGCCGGGTCCCCGCCGGGACTCTCCCCCGAGCTATGCCCCTGCCGCCGATCCGCCACAAGCCGACGGGGGCGGCGGAAGGTGACGGAGGACGGACGTCTCGCCCGCCTCTTGTTGAAGGAAGTCGCGGGCGAGATGCCAGGCGAGATGCCCGCGCTCCGCGGCGAGGCCGCGATCAATCAGCGGCGAGGCCGGGTCAGGCCGGCTGTTCGATGTGGGCGGTCTTCAGGGCCAGGCGCTTGGCCTCCTCGACGTCGTAGCGGCTGGCGGTGACGATTTTCTGGGCGTAGAGGCCGCCGCCCGACTGCAGGTTGGCGATCGCCGCCCAGGTGCCGCCGGCGCCGCCGGTGTAGTCGTAGATGGCGTGGAACAGCTTCGTCCGGTAGTCGCCGTCCACCGACTGCTTGGTGCCCATGTACTTGCGGATCAGGTGGCCCACCTCCGCGTTCTCGAGGTCGGCGACCGAAGGGGCGGTCTGCACCGAGCCGCCGGAGATGTCGTGCAGGTCGCGCACCATGACCGGATAGTTCGCCGCCCCGTAATACTTGCCAGCGTTGGTGTAGAGCTCGTGCGGAACCGCTTGGCCGTCGGCCGTGTAGTGGCACTGGTCGATCGCCGCATCCAGGCAGGCGCGCACCATGGTGGCGTTGATCATCATGCCGGAGATCTTGTCCTTGATATGCGGCACCTTCTCCAGGCCGTTGGCCTCGGCGACCAGCTGGGCGAAGCCGACCAGCCGATCGAAGGTGTTGACCATGCCGGCCAGGCCGCCCAGCCGCTCCCACAGGCCCAGGGAATGGGCGAAGACCGCCGCCAGCTCGGGGTGGCCGTCGAGGAACACGCGCTCATTGGGCACGAACACATTGTCGAAGATGACGAAGCTGTCGGGGGTGTGCTTGCGGCTGGAAATCGGGAAGCGGCGCTCGTCCTTGTGGCGGGGCGCGTAGTCGACGTCGACGATCTTCACGCCGGGCGCGTTGAGCGGCACCATGCAGGCGATCGAGTAGTCGTCCTCGCCGGCCTTCATCGCCTTGGTCGGGATGGTCATCAGCTCGTGGGCGAGCGAGGCGGCCGTGATGTGCAGCTTCGCCCCGCGGATGACGACGCCGTCGGCCCGGCGCTCGACCACGCGCACATAGGCGTCCGGGTCTTCCTGCTGGCTGGGGCGCTTGGAGCGGTCGCCCTTGGCGTCGGTGATGCACTGGACGATGCGGATGTCGCGTCCCTGGGCCTCCTTGACCCAGGCGCGGATGCGCGCGGCGTTCTCGGGCAGCCTGTCCTCGATCCGGTCGGCGGCGGTCAGCAGGGTCATCATCGAGGCGCTGGTGACACCCAGCAGCATGTCGTGATCGTCGGAGCCGCTGGCGTGGTGGCGCAGGTCCTCGGGCGTCGACATGGTGCGCATGGTGGCGCGCACCGCCCCCGGGGTGGGGTCGTAGCCCCGATCGTACAGCCTGGCGGAGGCGTCGACGGGAACCTTGAACACCGGATGGCTCGCCATGTCCTCGATGAGCTCACCCTCGAGGAACACTCGCCTGCCGTCGCTAAGGGACTGCCTGTACTGCTCGCCCGTCATCATGGTCGTTTGCTCCGGTTGTCGAACGCGTGTTTTCCTTACGTTTAGGTCAAAGGGGGCGGACAGTTCAACCATAACGCGTTTCAAAATGATCAGGCGCGCAGCATCGCCGTGATGGAGGCGACCTATCCCGGAATCAACATCGCCAGCGCCGCTACGGCCATCACCGCCGTGGCGATCCAGCCCAGGACGATCAGCGGCGTACTGGCCGTGTAGGGCCCCATTATCGATGTCTTCGAAGCCAGCAGGATGATCACCGCCATCAGGGGCACGGCCACGACGCCGTTGATCACCGCGCTCCAGAACAGCGCCTTCATGGGGTCGATCGGCGAGTACTGGATCACCAGGGCGGCCAGCACGCTGACGGCGATGATGCCGTAGAAGCCGCGGGCGTCCTTAACCTTGCGCTCCAGGCCCTCCTTCCAGCCCATCACCTCGGCGAGCGCATAGCCGCCGGAACCGGCCAGCACCGGAACCCCGATCAGCCCGACACCCAGGATGCCGAGCGCGAACAGCGCGTAGGCAAATGGCCCGGCCAGCGGCTTCAGGGCGCTGGCCGCCTGCGCCGCCGTGTGGATGTCCCGGATCCCCGCCAGGTAGAGCGTCACGCCGGTGGCCAGGATGATGAAGAAGGCGCTGATGTCGGAGTAGAGCATGCCGCTCCAGGTGTCCCACTTGATGCGTCGCAGTTCGGGGCCTGCGTCCCGCGGGGTCCTGGTCAACGCGGCGGCGCCCTTGCGGCGGTGCATGTCCTCGACCTCCTCGGAGGCCTGCCAGAAGAAGAGGTAAGGGCTGATCGTCGTCCCAAAGACGCCCGTCACCACGGCGGCGGCGGAGGCGTCGATCTTGAACCTCGGCCACACCGTGCGCAGGGCCACCTCGCGCCATGGCACGTGCACCGTGAACAGCACCGCCGCGTAGGCCAGCAGCGACAGCGTGAGCCATTTCAGGAACCAGACATAGCGGTGGTAGGGGACGAGGATCTGCAGGCCCAGCGTCACGGCCACGAACACCACGGTCATGATGTGACGATCGACGCCGGTGACCAGCTCTGACACCTCGCCCATCGCCGCGACGTCCGCGGCGATATTGAGGGTGTTGGCCATCAGCAGCAGCAGCACCACGCCCCGCACCACGACGGGCGGGAAGGCGTCCTTGATGTTGGCCGCCAGCCCCTTGCCCGTCACCCGCCCGATACGCGCGCAGATCGACTGGATCGCCGCCATCAGCGGAAACGCCAGCGGCATCGTCCACAGCATGTTGAGCCCGAACTGGGCCCCGGCCTGGGAATAGGTGGCGATGCCGCTGGGGTCGTCGTCCGCCACCCCGGTGATCAGCCCGGGCCCGACGTGCGCCAGCGGATGCTCCTTCAACCGCGCCCAGATGTGGGCGAGGGCGCCCGCGCCTGTCGGCCGCTTGGACTCCTCGAGCGCAGGTTGCGGCATGCGGGTCAGGCTCGGCTAGTGGGAGACAATGATCGGCGTTTTCGACGTGAGCAGGATCGACTGCGTGGCCCCGCCAAGAACCAGTATCCTTCTCGACGCGGCATGCGTACGCGTCTCGCTCGCGGATGGCGAGCGTCGTGGCCCGGAGCTTCCCGGTCGACGCCCGGCGTCAGTGGCGGGCCAGGGCCGGCTCGGGCATCTCGATGTCGATCTCGAGGGTCGAGACCCGCTCGCCGCGGTCGAGCTTGACGACCACCTTGTCGTGATCGATCGCGATGTGCCTGGCGATGACCGCGAGGATCTCCTTCTGCAGGATCGCGGCCAGGTCGGTTCGCCCCGACAGCGCCCGCTCGTGGGCGAGGAGCAGCTGCAGCCGGTCGCGGGCGACGGGCGCCGAGCGGCCGCGGGTGAAAAAGCTCAGGAAGCTCATGCGACGGCCGCCTTCCTGCCGAACAGCCGGCTCATCAGGCCGCGCCGCTCCATCGGCGCGGTGATGGCGATGGTCTCGCCGAGAAGGCGGCGGGCCGCCTCGTCATAGGCGCGGGCGGCGGGTGAGGCCGGGTTGTGCAGGGTGACCGGGCAGCCGAGGTTGGAGGCGGTGAGCACGTCGGGGCTCTCGGCGATGATGCCGAGCAGCGGAATGGCCAGGATCTCCAGTACGTCCTCGACCTTCATCATGTCGCCGCGGGCGGCGCGCGCCGCATCGAAGCGGGTGAGCAGCAGATGCTTGTCGAGCGTCTCACCGCGCTCGGCGCGCCTCGTCTTGGAATCCAGCATGCCGATGATGCGGTCGGAATCGCGCACCGAGGAGACCTCGGGATTGGTGACGACGACCGCGAGATCGGCGAAACGCATCGCCAGCGTGGCGCCCTTGTCGATCCCGGCCGGGCTGTCGCAGACGATCCAGTCGAACTTCTCGCGCAGGTCATCGATCACCCGGCTCACGCCCTCCTCGGTCAGGGCGTCCTTGTCCCTCGTCTGCGAGGCCGGCAGCAGGAAGAGGGTCTCGACCCGCTTGTCGCGGATCAGCGCCTGCGGGAGCTTGGCGTCGCCCTGCACGACGTTGACGAGGTCGTAGACGACGCGCCGTTCGGCCCCCATCACCAGGTCCAGATTGCGCAGCCCGACGTCGAAATCGACCACCACGACCGTCTTGCCCGCCTGCGCGAGCGCGGCGCCGAGGGAGGCCGACGACGTGGTCTTGCCCACCCCGCCCTTGCCCGACGTGACAACCATGACCTTGGACATGAGATACTCGACTCCTACTTAACCGACACGGGGTGAAACCGTGGTCTCCCCCTCAATCTAAAGCCGACAGCGCGAGGGTCCCCTGATCGCGCCGGATCTGCACGGCGTGGCCATGCAGGTCCTGCCCCCAGTGCTCGGCCATGCGGTAGAGTCCGTCGACCGCCACCAGTTCGGCTTCCATCCTGCGGCAGAAGATGCGCGCCTCCCCGCCGGTCATGACGCCGGCGATCGCCCGACCCCGCAACGCGCCGTAGACATGGATCGAGCCGCCGGCGATCACCTCGGCGCCGGAGGCGACGGGGCCGATGATGGTGACATCGCCCTGCTCGAAGACGATCGCCTGGCCGGAGCGCACCGGCCGCTCGACCAGCAGCGACGGCGGTGGCGGCGGCGGTTTGGCCGCGGCGGCCGGGTCACTCTGCAGGATCGTTTCGCGCCCCTGCGGGATGATTGGCAGCCGCGCCCACCGCGTGCCGGCCAGCCGCGCCGGGTCGAGGCCATCGACGCCGATGACCCTCAGGTTCCGCGCGAGGAGGGCGTCCAGAGCGTACTCCGGTCCACGGCCGCCTTCCGGCGCAGCGCCGAGGTGGACGACCACCGGTCGGTGGCCGAACAGGCTGGCGGTGCGCCCCATCTGCTCATCGAGCGCCTCCAGCCAGTCCTCGAGCGGCCACTCCGGGGCGACGACCAGCGCCATGACGCTGCGCCCACGGATCAGGATGGTCGGCGGGGAGAGGGTTTCGGCGCTCATGCCGAACGGCCTATGGCCAGGATGTAAACAAAAGGTTCAGCCCGAGGCGGGTTCAGCGCTTCTTGCCGAGGTCCGCGGCGATGTCCTTGACCATGCGCCCGGCTCTCCGGTGGGCGGCCGTGATCTGTTCGCGCGTGACCCCCCAGCGCTTCATCCAGTATTCCACGGCCTGCCGTTCCGAGAGGTCGAGCCTGTCCTTGTCGATGAAGCCGCGCTTGTCTTTCAACCCCGCCATGGGCGCCCTTCCATCGTGAGAGACTCGACGTGGCTGTCGTGTGAACTACGCCCTTTGGAACGACGCCAGGAAAATTTGAGACTTTTCGTCCAGGGGGGCGTTCTGGTTTGGTGATGATGACCGCCCCGCAGTACCGGGACCACGCCGAACACGCCGCGAGAATGGCGGCGCAATCTCTCGACGCCCCCACCGCCGCGGCGTTCGAGCGCGTGGCGCGGGACTGGACCGGGCTGGCCATCATGGCCGACGCCCAGGACAGCTTGCTGAGCGATCTCGCCAGGATGCAATGAATGTCCAGGCAGTTCTGAACAATTCCTTACATAGCGGCGCGTGTGGCGTGCTAAGACTGCCGGTGCGACTTGTGATCCGCAAGCCTCCGGTTTCCTGAAAGGGCCTTTCGTGCCCAGTGCCCTGCTCCTTCATCCCGACGCCGGCCTCAACCTCTCGATCGCCCTCATCGCCTCGTCCCAGGCGCCTCTGGTGCTGCTGGACGGCGCGCTGAACGTGATCGGCGCCAGCGCCTCGTTCTGCAACGCGTTCGGGCTCGATCCGGCCGAGGTCGCCGGTCGTCCGCTCCTGCGACTCGGCGCCGGGGAGTGGGAGGTACCGCAACTCCAGTCCCTGCTGAAGGCGACGCTCGCCGGGCATACCGAAATCGAGTCCTACGAGATCGACCTCGACCGGCCCGGTCACGCCCGCCGCCGCCTGGTGCTGAACGCCAGGAAGCTCGAATATGGCCTGGAAGAGAGCGTCCGGCTTCTGCTGACCGTCTCCGACGTTACCGACGCCCGCGCGGCGCAGAAGGCCAGGGACGATCTGCTGCGGGACAAGGACAACCTGCTGCATGAGAAGGCGATGCTCCTTCAGGAGCTCCACCATCGTATCGCCAATTCCCTGCAGATAATCGCCGCCGTGCTCTTGCAGAGCGCCAGGCGGGTGAATTCGCAGGAGACCCGGGGTCATTTGTTCGACGCCCACAGCCGGGTGATGTCGGTGGCGGCGCTGCAGCAACAGCTGGCCGCCTCGCAGGTGGGAGAAATCCATCTGCGCTCCTACCTCACCGACCTCTGCCGGAGCATCGGCGCATCGATGATCAGCGATCCCGATCAGCTGGCGCTGAAGGTCTGCACCGACGGCAGCGTCATCAACGCCGACGTCTCGGTGAAGCTCGGCCTGATCGTTACCGAGCTGGTCATCAACGCCCTCAAGCACGCTTTCCCACATCACCGCCGCGGCGAGATCGTGGTCGACTACCGCGCGGCGGGATCGAACTGGACCCTGACAGTGACCGACGACGGTGTGGGGATGCCCGCCAACCTCGAGAGCGCCAAGCCGGGCCTCGGCACCACCATCGTCGAAGCCCTCGCCAAGCAGCTGAACGCCCAGATCGAAATCACGGCGTCCAGTCCAGGCACGTCGGTTTGCGTCGTCCACGGCGACCCGGGCCTCGCCGCGGCAGCCTGATCCGCAGCCATCGCGCGGATCAGGCAGAGTCACTGATCGGGATCAGGGTTCAGGCGGCGGTTGTCGCCGGGGCGGTCGTGGCCGGGGCGACGAGCTCTTCGAAGAGCCTGCGAAAGTGGATCATCGCTTGGCGGAGATCCTCGGTGCTGGCGGCGCCGCGCGCCTCGCGCCCGGCGATCTCATGGGCGGCCCGGTAGTTCTCCACCACCCCGGGATGGTTCACGGAGAGGTCGGCCGAGCTCTGCTCGAACGCGGCCACCGGGTAGCCGCGAGACGCCATCACCTGCCCAAGAAGGTCGTCGGCGCGCGCCACGGCGTCCTTGGGATTGTCGACGAAGTTGGTCTGCAGCCACTGCCAGGATTCGACATAGTGGTCCCTCTCGCTCGCGGCCAGGGGATGGATGTCGAAGCCGGCCACCCGCTGCTCGCGTTTCTTGAGTTCGGCCTCGGCGTGTCCGACGCCGCCCTTCGCCTCGACCGCGCGCGCGTATTCAGGACCGAAGCGTGACTTCAGGACTCCGGATTTGCGGCGGCGATACACCATGGCGCCGATGACGGCGATGGCGACCAACACCACGGCGAGAATGATCGCCATGGTCGGGTCCAGTCCGAGAATCTTCGCGTTCATGTCGTTTGCCTCAACGTGGGTTGGTACTCTTTTGTCTCGTCGCTAATAGAACATACCGTACTGAACCTGCATAACCTCACCGGTATTGGGGTCTACAAGCAACGCATCATCACCAACGCGTACCCATACCAGTCCCGGCGGTGGCGCGAACAGGGAGTACATCAGATAGTCGGCTATCCAGTAGCTACTCGCATAGTATGAGATCGGCAGGCGCTGACCGTAACTCCACTGGCGATGGACATAGCCTGGCGGCGGCTGGTAGGCCGCGGCATGGTAGCGGTTGGACGCCTGGACGTTGCGTTGCAGTGGGGCGATGCTCGGCGCGCGGCGCGTCGTCTCGGGCCCCGGCGTTTGGCTGTCCGCCCGTGTTGCGCGTTGCGCAGATGGACCGCCGGGAGGCCCGCCCGGGCGGGCCGCCGGCTGCTCGGACCGGGAGGGCGCGGGCGCGGCGCCCTTCTGCTCCGGCGCCCTGGCCGGATGGCCCTGGTCGGCGCCGGTTCTGGCGCCCTCGTCAGCCTTGGCGCCATGCGGGTTGTCCTGGGCCACGGCGATGGCGGCGGCGGCGAGAAAGCCGGCCACGGTGGTGGCCAGAAGCAGCTTTTTCACAGGATCTCCGCGGCTGCGGGCCCGCGTCTCAGTAATAAACGCGATGGTGATGGCTGATATAGTAGTGACGTTCGCCATCGATATACGCCCGATGGTGATGGTAATAGTGAATATCGGGACCGCCGACGACCGCGCCGATGACGCCGCCGACGACCGCGCCGGGCGGTCCGGCGACGACGGCGCCTGAGCCGGCGCCGATGACGGCGCCCGAAACGGGGCCGGCGAGCGCTGACGCCGAGACGGCGGCAAGCGCGCCGGCCGCGGCCAGCGCAAGGACAAACCTGTGCATTTGGAGAAGCCTTTGTCCGGCGCACGTGGCGCCGGGGGGTTGCGCGGGAAGAGCGCGTACGACACCAATGCGCGCGCCACCGAATGGTTCCGCTCTCAAACGGGAGAGCGCGAGAGCTAGGGGATAGAGCCGTGCCGACAACCGACATCGCGTGGCCCGTCAAGACGCGGGACATCCATAATTCGATCTTCGACTCCAGGGTGTGGGACCACTTCGCGTTTCGCGACGACGACATCGTCATCGCCACCTGGGGCAAGGCCGGCACCACATGGACCCAGCAGATCGTCGGCCAGTTGGTCTTCG
>Ga0070730_10000538_pt1 | contig 43055 bp, 36 predicted proteins | sample Coa_R1_3_FD_66447 | JGI IMG/M metagenome (GOLD analysis project Ga0070730, IMG submission 66447) | Surface soil microbial communities from Centralia Pennsylvania, which are recovering from an underground coalmine fire - Coalmine... | ecosystem: Environmental > Terrestrial > Soil > Unclassified ...
ATTTTTGCCGGATTGGCCAGCATTACACGGAATCCCACAACGCAGCGAATGGCCTGGGCCCTAAGGAAAGCCAGCAGCTCTCCAGTTTTCTCGATCAGGAAGCGAAGCGGCAAAAGAAGCTGGCAGCGGCGCAAACACTCTCGCATCAGGAACTGGAACAGCTCACCGATTTGCTGCAATTCTGCGATTTGCTCTCGTTATATATGTGCTGCGGCGCTCAGGAGAAGGTCGTGTTGCCGGAATATTTTGGCGCCGTAGTCCATGTTTCGGTGGAAGGCTCCGGTTATCGACTGGATCCTCCGCTGATTGCTTCCGGATCGGAATTTGGCCTGGCGGCGCTGCGGCATCCGGCAAGCAAAGAGATTTCTTCGCAGGAGATGCGGGTCAGGATCGCGTGAAAATCAAGGGATTTCACGGGATTCGTTCGATATACTGTTGAGAACGGCAGGGCAACGATGACTCCAGACATCATTATCAGAGATTCGGAGATTCTCGGTGGAACACCCGTTTTCCGAGGGACTCGCGTACCCTTCGCGGCGCTGCTGGATTATCTGGAAGGCGGACAGACTCTGGATGAGTTTCTCGACGATTTTCCGACCGTAGGCCGCGATGCCGCCATTGGCGCGCTCGAACAGGCAAAACTTCTCGTTCTTGAAAAGCTGGGATGAGAATTCTGATCGGTGAGTGCGTCCCGCGCAAACTCACACTTGATCTCACTGCGGCTGGACATGCCGGGTTGAAAGCCATGCCGCTGCAGGTCAAACAGAATGTAATCACGATTGAGAAAACGATGGGCAGGATGAAGAGGTATCTCCAGCTCACCACCGTGATGGCGGCAAAGCAAAGGGCAAACGCCCACGCAGTGCCGCGCATGAGCGCCAAAGTCGCCACCGGAAGGCCAGCCAGCTGCCATGCCAGTATCGCCGCGAACAGATAAAATACGCCAACCGAAAACCCTGCTGCTACAAAGAGGTCCCAATAGGTGCGGTTGAAGCCCTGCACGGCAAAGTGAATAGATCGCATTGAGCCAAGCAGAGCATCCACTCCCCATTGGGGATCCGACTGGCGAAAGCCGAGTGTGTGTCCTGCCGCGAAAAGCAGCAGAAGAGCAGCGGCGATCCGATAAAACACAGATGCTTTCATTCCTGCCTCCAGAGATCACGGCAGCGGCGCCAATACCCTGCCGCGCAGGTTTCAACTGTACTATTACCCGGATTCACTTCCCTTTGCATCCAGCGCCGGTTGGCTGATACCTTATTTTGTACACCTCTTCTTGATACCAGATTAAGGAAACAAATTACAGTGTCCAAGATTCAGCGTGCCCTTTTGAGCGTTACCGATAAGACTGGAATGGTGGAGTTCGCCCGCAAGCTGGCGGATTTCGGCGTGGAATTGATCTCCACCGGCGGCACCGCCAAACTTTTGCGCGATTCGCACATTCCGGTGAAGGACATTTCCGAGCTGACCGGCTTTCCCGAGATGATGGATGGCCGGGTGAAGACGCTGCATCCCAAAGTGCATGGCGGTATTCTGCACGTCCGCGACAATCCCACACATGTCGCCGCCGCCCGCGAGCACGGGATCGTGCCGATTGACATGGTGGTGGTCAACCTTTACGCCTTTGAGAAGACGGCAGCGAAGCCGGGCGTACACTTCGGCGAGATCATTGAGAACATCGATATTGGCGGGCCATCCATGGTGCGCTCGGCGGCCAAAAACTTCCGCGATGTGGCCATTGTGACTTCGCCGGAAGATTACCCTGCCATTGCCACGGAGATGGCGGCCAACGGCGGCCAGCTCAATCTGGCCACGCGCTGGCGGCTGGCGCAAAAAGCCTTTGCCACCACCGCCGCTTATGACGGCGCGATTGCCGCCACCCTGTCACGAATCTCGCTCGATGGAGCGGGTAAGGAATTTCAGCTCGAAAAGCCAGTCAATGATTTCCCGGCAAGGCTCGACTTCTCGCTGGGCAAGGTGATGGACCTGCGTTATGGAGAGAATCCGCACCAGCGCGCCGCCATGTATTCCGATGGATCGGGCACGGGCATTGCCAACGGCAAACAACTCCAGGGCAAAGAGCTTTCTTACAACAACATTGTCGATCTGCAGGCGGCGTGGGACCTGGCCCAGGAGTTTGATGAGACCGTCTGCGTCATTATTAAGCACACCAATCCCTGCGGCACGGCTACGGGCGGCACGCTGCGCCAGGCTTATCTGCGGGCGCTGGAAGGCGACCCTGTCTCGGCTTTTGGCGGCGTAATCGGCGTCAACCGCGTCATCGACGGCGAAGCAGCCGAGGAGATGGCCAAATTGTTTGTGGAGGCCATTGCCGCTCCGGGTTTTGATGCCGCGGCGCGGGAGAAGTTTGCGGGGAAGAAGAACCTGCGCCTCGTGGAGGTGAAGGCGGGCGCGCAGACGCCGGTTATCAAGCACGTTTCCGGCGGCATGCTGGTACAGGATGCCGATGTGCGTACGCTTACCCCGGCTGATCTCAAAGTTGTGACGCAGCGCAAACCCACGGAAGAAGAGATGCGTGCCCTGTTGTTTGCCTGGAAGGTGTGCAAACACGTGAAGTCGAATGCGATTGTCTATGCGCGCGAGGGGCAGAGCCTTGGCGTGGGCGCCGGACAGATGTCCCGCGTGGATTCGTGCAAAATTGGGGCCATGAAAGCGGTGCTGCCGCTGAAGGGCTCGGTGGCGGCTTCGGACGCGTTCTTCCCCTTCCCTGACGGCGTGGAAGAGATCGCAAAAACCGGGGCCACGGCGGTGATCCAGCCGGGCGGCTCGGTGCGGGACCAGGAGGTCATCGATACGGCCAACCGCCTCGGCCTGGCGATGGTGCTGACCGGCGTCCGCCATTTCCGGCACTAAAGTTGTTCTTTACGTTTCTCGACAGTGTCTGCTGCACAGGCGGCTGGCCCGGGACTACAATAGAACCTCAGGAAGAAAGTGCTTCCGGGATTGCTTCCCTCGCATCCAAAATGAGAGAGGTTTGGTAGCTCGGCATATTTTATGACTCCAGTAAAATTCCGCCCTTTTCTTTTAGGCATTATTCTGGCATCTCTTACCGCCCTGGCCCAGGAAACACCCGCGCCCGCGCAGCCGGGCGGCAACTCGCAGGAAAGCCAAAAGCCCGCGGTTCCGGCCACGGCAAAGAAGGTTGATCACGCGGCTGCGTATTACCACTACGGTCTGGCCCATTATTACGAGCAGCTGGTACTTCTTTATGGCCGCACCGAGTTTGCGCCCAGGGCGATTGAAGAATATCGCCTGGCCATGGAGAATGACCCTTCGTCAGAGTATCTGGCGTCGGGTTTGGCCGAGCTCTATGCGCGCACCGGGCGAATTCGCGAAGCCGTAATCGAAGCCCAGGACGTGGTCAAGCGCGATCCCGGCAATCTTGAGGCGCGGAAGCTGCTGGGGCGCATTTACCTGCGCTCCATGGGCGATATGCAGTCCGGCGCGCAGTCGCAGGACATGCTCAAGCTGGCGACCGAGCAGTACCAGTCGATCGTGAAGCTCGAGCCGGACAATCCGGAGAACCACCTGCTGCTGGGGCGCCTTTACATCATCAGTAAGGAGATGCCAAAAGCCGAAGAGGAGTTCCAGACGGCGATTAAGCTCGAACCTGACTCCGAAGAGGCCGTGACCAATCTGGCCTTCCTCTACAACGAAGAGGGCAACACGGCAAAAGCCGTTACAACCCTGAATTCCCTTCCCGAAACGGCCCGCTCAGGCAAGCTCTATGCGGCGCTGGGTTACACCTACGAGCAGCAAAAAGATTATAAGAACGCCATCACTGCCTATAAGCAGGCTGTAGCTTTGGACCACGAGAATCTGGATGCGGTCCGCGGTCTGGCGCAAAATCTGGCCAGTGACAATCAGATGGACGCCGCGCTCGAGCAGTATCTGGCCCTCGAGCAGGCCGATCCCCAGGACTGGCAGGCTCCGCTGCAGGCGGCCAAGCTCTACCAGCATTCCGGCAAGTTCGGCGAAGCGCTGGAGCAGATCCAAAAAGCGTCCGCGCTGGCGCCCGATTCGCTGGAAGTTCCCTACACCGAGGCCATTATTTTCGATGCCCTGGGCAAATACGACGATTCCGCCGATCTGCTGAAGAAGCTGATCACGGCCACCACCAAGCCCAGCGGCGATTACTCCCCGCAGGAGCGCGGCAACCGTGCGCTGTTCATCGAACGTTTGGGCAATGTCTATCGCGAGGAAAACCGCCCGATGCTGGCGGTGGATACTTTCCGCAAGATGACCGAGCTGGGCGGAGAGGAGAGCGTACGCGGCTATCAGGAGATCATCGATACCTATCGCGAGCAGAAGCAGTGGCCCGAAGCCACCAAAGTCGCGAAAGAAGCGGCGCAGAAGCTTCCCGAGGACAAGAACCTGAGGCTTGCACTGGCCACGCAGCTGGCTGACGAGGGCAAGGGCGACGAGGGAATTCAGATGGCCAAATCGCTGCTCAAGGGCACGCCCGAAGACCGCGAGATTCTGATTTCACTCTCCAACATTTATCTGCGGCTGAAGCGCTGGAAAGACGCCGAAGATACTCTGGTAAAAGCGGACAAGCTTTCCACGCGTCCGGAAGACAAAGAGTATATCTACTTCCTGCAGGGCGCGATGTATGAGCGGCAGAAGAAAGTTGATCTGGCCGAGCAAATGTTCCGCCAGGTGCTCAAGCAGGACCCCAACAACAGCATGACCCTGAATTATCTGGGATACATGCTGGCCGACCACAACCTGCGGCTGGAAGAGGCGCTTTCGCTGATCAGGAAAGCAATCACGCTCGATCCGCAGAACGGCGCTTATCTCGACTCCCTGGGATGGGCCTATTTCAAGCTGGGCAATTACGACCAGGCGGAAGAGAATCTGCGCAAGGCGGAAGAGAAGACACCCAACGATGCCACCATCCAGGACCATCTGGGTGAGCTTTACGCCAAAACCGGACGCCTGCAGTTAGCGGCCACGCACTGGGAGCACGCCCTCACCGAATGGAACAAATCCGTTCAGGCGGACGTGGACCAGCAGGACGTGGGCCGGGTGCAGAAAAAACTGGAAAGCACAAAAGTCAGGCTTGCACAGCAGAGACAGTAAGTCCGCAGAGCAGGTTTTTGACGTAATCATTCTCGGCGCGGGCGCTGCCGGGCTTCTGTGCGCCATCGAAGCCGGCAAGCGCGGCCGCCGGGTGGCCGTGCTGGATCATGCCGACCGCATCGGCAAAAAGATACTCATCTCCGGCGGCGGACGCTGCAACTTCACCAACCTGCACTGCCGTCCGGAGAACTTTCTCTCGGCCAACCCGCACTTTTGCAAATCGGCGCTGGCCCGCTACACACCGGCGGATTTTATTGCCCTGGTGCAAAAGCACCGCATTCCTTACCACGAAAAAACTTTGGGTCAGCTTTTCTGCGACCACAGCGCGCATGAAATTGTGAACATGCTGGAGCAGGAGTGCCGCGCCGCAGGGGTGCGCATCTTTACTTCAGCCAGAGTTCAGGCAGTGCAGCACGATGCCGGATTCACGGTGAAGACCAGCGCCCAGGAATTTCGCGCGCAGGCGCTGGTGGTGGCCACTGGCGGGCTTTCTATACCGAAGATGGGAGCCACCAGCTTTGGCTACGACCTGGCGCGACAGTTTGGCCTCGCCATTGTGGAGTGCCGCCCGGCGCTGGTTCCGCTCACGCTGAACGCGGACGACCGCAAACGGTATTGCGATTTGTCCGGAGTATCTACGGAGGTAGTCGCGACAATCGACGGATCACCGCGATTTCGGGAGAAGATGCTGATCACGCATCGCGGACTGAGCGGTCCGGCCATTCTGCAGATTTCTTCCTATTGGAAAAAGTCCGAACCAATTGTGATGGACCTGGCCCCGGAAAAAGATCTTACCGCTCCCCTGCTGCAGCCGAAGGCCCGGCGGGATCTGGCCTCGGCCAAAGCAGCCTTTCATGCGGCTTTGCCGGTGCGCATGGCCGAGCGCTGGCTGGAGCAGAATCCGCCGGCGGGCTGGAGCAACCACGCGCTCGAAGAACTGGAGCGCCGGGCGCATGGCTGGCAGATCGTCCCCGATGGCACCGAGGGCTATGACAAAGCCGAGGTCACCGCCGGAGGCGTGGACACCAGCGAGCTTTCCGCCAAAACCATGGAGAGCCGCAAAGTGCCTGGATTATTTTTCATCGGCGAGGTGGTGGATGTGACCGGCCACCTCGGCGGCTTTAACTTTCAGTGGGCCTGGGCCTCGGGATTTTCCGCCGGGCAGGCGGTGTGAAAAGCAACAATGCCCGTTGTTGCCTGGGCAGCTACTTAGCGTTCCTGCCGTAATCACCGAGGGGAGAAGCGCGCCTGGTGCAAATAACGAGAACCGCGTGCCGACATTGCGACTTACACGCTGGTTAACAAATCATAATCAAGAACTTTTCAATATAAAGTTATTTGGGTATATACTCATCTCCGTCTTTCGCGGCCAAAAGGAGATTGTATTCAGATGCCAAAGCGGAGCTTATTGCTTAAAGGATGGGCGAATGCTCGAATTGTGGTGGTTGCTCTTCTGCTCGCGACACCGGCTCTGGCGCAGGATACGGTCGCCACGCTTTCCGGCGCGATCACGGATTCTTCGGGAAAGATTGTGCCCAACGCCAAAGTCTCCGTCAGGAATGTCTCTACCGGTCAATCGACCGAGACGCAAAGCGATTCTGCTGGACTCTACAATGTGCCCAACCTGCTGCCCGGGAATTATGAGGTTACTGCCTCGGCAGAAGGTATCGGCACAAAGACAGCCAAAGTCACGCTTACCGCAGGGGCGCAGCTCAAGGCGGACATGGCTTTGAGTGCCACTCCGGCAACGCCGCAGGACAACCTGCCCAATGCGCCCTCCAGCAAGACAGGGCCTTCACTTGAGGATTTGGGTATCTCCACCGAGCAAACGCAGGGAAACAGCAAGGAGCAAGCGTTGCTCGATAAGCGCACCCATATGCTGAAGGTGCATCAACGGCTCGGCCTGATCACTACCGTTCCTCTGCTGGCCACGCTGGCCCTTTCCGTCAACGCCGGTGGGAAAAACACCAGTTCGGTCGCACGCGACACGCATGTTGCCCTGGGCGCGGTGACGGGAGATTTGTATTTCATTACCGCTTACTATGCTATTCGCGCCCCCAGAATCTCTGGAACAGAAACTCGTGGTCCGATTCGCCTGCATAAAGCTCTCGCATGGATCCATGGTCCGGGGATGATCCTTACACCCATTCTGGGCACGCTCGCTTTCAATCAGGCAAGCAAAGGAGAAAGACTTCATGGGATCGCCGCGGCACACGGGCCGGTGGCCATTGTGACGGCGGGCGCTTTTGGGGCCGCTCTTTTATCCGTATCGCTGAAGTTCTGAGTGGAGCCGATGAACAAAAGAATTCTGGCAACTTTTTTGATCCTGGCAGCACCGATGCTTTTTGCGGCGGATAACCAGTGGATACTGGACCAATCCACACTCACGTACCATGTGTCTCACTCGCTGCATCAGGTAGATGGCGTGAGCCACGCGGCGCGGGGCAAGGGTGTGTGCCACGCCGGGCAATGCGATTTTCTGATCGCCGTTCCGGTCAAGTCGTTTGATTCGGGCGACAGCAACCGCGATCTCCACATGCTCCAGGTGACGCGCGGCGCGCAGTTTCCCATCATCACCGTGCGTACCCGATTGCCGGAAAGCGCTTCCGCGTCGGCTACAATCCTGGCCGATCTGGAAATCCAGTTTGCAGGACAAACCGCGCAGTATAAGCAGGTTGCATTCCAGCTGGTGACGCAGGGAAACCAGATCCGGATCTCAGGGGTGATTCCAGCAACGCTTTCCGATTTCAAAATGGAGCGGCCAACGCTGCTAACGATGCCCGTTAAGAACGAGATTCCGATACGCGTGGAAATGACGTGGCATCAATAAGCGCTACCCGGTGGTCCGCAAGCAGAATCACCCTTCGATCTTCGGCCACATAGCCACTACTTGCCTGAAGGTTTTATCTGCCAGGCGGGAAGCGGGTCGCCATTGTCCATGTTCACGTCCATTTCGCTGAATTCATAGTCTTTGCCTGACGGTTTCAGCATTTCTTTGGAGACGGCTTTGTATCCGGCCGAGATGCTGCTGGCTTCGATGGTTCCGCCGGAACCGGCTTTGGCCGCGCTTACGCCGAAGGGCTCGTTGTTGTCAAAGTACACGCAGATGGCTGAATCCATTGCTGCCGTAAAGAACAAGACCGCGCTGCGGCCGGGCTTACCTTCTTTGAGCTTAAGAAATGGGCCCAGGTCTTTGTCGTCGAGCGCTGCCTTCCAGTTCGATGGGTCCACGTAAATCGCAAGATACTTATCCAGGGCCTCGTGCTGCGAATTTACGGCGACTGTGCTGGCGATCTTCACCAAAAACAGCGGACTGCTGCTTTCCGGATGAGTTTGGCTCTGAGCCTGGGCCAGACCGGAAAGAGAGAGTGCGGCAAGGACAAGCAGGGTGAGGAATTTGAATTTCATGCCCCACACTATACACGAGTGTTCGCCTGCATTTCGCTCGTGTTTTCGCCCCCCAATCTGGACTACCGGAACCAGCTCAGGCCAGCATCTTTAGACCGTGCTTCTGTACAACGGCCAGGAGCTTGAGCGCCATACCGCTGGGCTTTTTGGCTCCGGTTTCCCACTTTTCCACCGTAGATTCACTTGTATTGAGATAACGGGCAAAGACCGGCTGGCTGACATGAAAGCGCTCGCGCAGCTGTTTGATCTCGTGCGGTTTGATGGAAGCCGGCACAGCAAGACACGATTCGTCAAAGCTGCGCATGGTGGTCTTATCGATGGCGCCCACTTTGGCCAGCGCAGAGGCTGAGCCATGAATGGCCGCAAAGGCATCGCTTTTGAATTTACGTTTGGTCTTCATTGCATATCTCCATCCAGGATTTATTTTGCAGTAGCCTGCTTACCTGTTGTCCCGTCAGAGCCGCGTAGGCTTTGGCCAGTTTGCGGAATTCAGCTAACTCGTCATCGGCGATATTGTCACGGTCTTGCTTGGCGAACAGATATTCGTAGACCCAATACTGGCCCCCTTTGGCCAGAATGATGGAGCGGTACTGATTCCTGCTCAGCCTCTTCTTGAATATGCCACCGCCCAGATCATCGGCCTGGCCCAGTATCACTTGCTGGATGGCGGCACAAAGCTCGCTATCAGCGATGTATGCTTTCTTCGCAGCTTTTGAAAACCAGGCAGTCTTGAAAACCCGTTCTGATTTTCCAGCCAGCATCGCCATGGTATGAAGTGTAGCACCTGGTGTAACTGTGTATTCAATTAATTCGCTTGACTTTCGCCCGTGGCTCGCGGTACCACAGGCTGCGAAAGGTGCATGACCGCTGGCAATTTGCTGCTGGCCAAAAAACACAGAAAGGATAAAAGCCTGGGAATCATGCGCTTGCAGGAGGCAAAACGCGCAACCCCAATAAAAATTGGGAGTTGATTGGAATTCCCCTCTCAAACCTCAATATTTATTGGGATCATTGGGATCAACCCCGGGGGGTGCCCCATACCCAATGATCCCTATTCTTGCCCCGTGGCTGCCGGAATAGCCACTGGCTCCTCTATCATCATGAAGGTGCTGCAGCTACAGACTGAAGTGAAATTCGTGAAGGGCGTTGGGCCGCGGGTGTCCGAATGGCTGGCGCAGAAGAACATCTGCACCGTAGAGGACCTGCTGTATTACCTGCCTTTTCGCTATGAAGACCGGCTGAACCCGCGCGGGATTGGGGAGCTCAGGGCGGGCGAGATGGCCACGGTGATTGCCGAGGTGCGCAATTCGTCGATGTTTCGCACGCGGTCGATGCCGGTTTTCCAAATGGTGGCGGGGCAGGGCCGGGCCACGCTGCGCTGTATCTGGTTCAATGGCGAGTATCTGCGTGACCGCTTCAAGCCCGGCCAGCTGGTGGCCCTGTACGGCAAGGTGGAAGAAGGGTGGAAGGGCAAGGGGCTGGAGATCAAGCAGCCGCAGTTTGAGTTGCTGGACGGCGGCGGCAATGGCGAGGGCGATTTTTCCGCCGAGGATGCGGAGGAAATCGAGTCGCTGGAGGTGGGGCGGATTGTCCCGATTTATGAAACGGCGGCCCAGCAAAAGCTTACTCCGCGCTGGTTTCGCCGGGTGATTTATGGGGCGCTGCGGAGCCTGGCCGATCCCATTCCGGACGGCCTGCCGCCTGCGCTGGTGAGCCGTATAGGTCTGGTGGACCGCCGGATGGCTTTTGAGCAAGCCCACTTTCCGCCGGCGGGCGAGAGCGTGGTGGCTTTGCAGAGCTCGGCTACACCGGCGCATCGCCGCCTGATTTTTGAAGAGTTGTTCTTTCTGGAAGTGGGCCTCGAGCTCAAGCGGCGGCGGATGCGCCAGCGGGCGGGCATTGCGTTTGCGCTGAATGAGAAAGTCCGCGAGGCCATCAAGAAGATTCTTCCTTTTCATCCCACGGCGGCGCAAAAGCGCGTGCTTAAAGAGATTGCGGAAGACATGCAGCAGCCTTCGCCCATGCGGCGAATGCTCCAGGGAGACGTGGGGTCGGGCAAGACGATTGTGGCGCTGCAGGCGGCGGTGATCGCCATAGAGAATGGATATCAGGTGGCCTTCATGGCGCCCACGGAAATTCTGGCCACGCAGCACTACCTTTCGGCGCGGCGCATTCTGGAAGAAGCAGGCTACCGGGTGGTGCTGCTCACTGGCTCGCTGGATGAAGAGCGCAAGCGGAATGCACGGCGGCACATTGCCCAGGGCGGTGCGCATCTGGTGATCGGCACGCACGCGCTGATCCAGGAAAAAGTGGAGTTCCAGAACCTTGGCCTGGTGATTGTGGACGAGCAGCACCGCTTCGGCGTGTTGCAGCGCTTTAGCCTGATGAAGAAAGGCGCGGCCGAGCCGGACACGCTGGTGATGACGGCTACGCCCATTCCACGCACCCTGGCGCTCACGCTCTACGGCGACCTGGACGCCAGTATTCTGGATGAGCTTCCGCCGGGACGAACGCCGATTACTACCCGCAAAGTTTCCGACGACCGCGCGCCGGAGGTCTGGGACTTCGTGAAAAAGCAGGTGGCCGCCGGACGGCAGGCCTATGTAGTGTATCCGGTGATCGAAGGTGCGCCGAGTGATCAGCCGGAGCTGGAATTCATGGGTACAGCCCCGGCTTCGAAAAGCGGGCTGAAAGCGGCCATGCACATGTATGAAGAGCTGCGCAAAAAGATCATGCCTGGCCTGCGCGTTGGCCTTCTGCACGGGCGTCTCGACCCGGAAGAAAAAGACGCCGCCATGCGCCGCTTCAAGAATGGCGAGCTGGACGTGCTGGTTTCGACCACGGTGATCGAGGTCGGCGTGGACGTGCCCAATGCCACGGTGATGGTGGTGGAGCATGCCGAGCGCTTCGGCCTCTCCCAGCTGCATCAGTTGCGCGGACGCATTGGCCGTGGCGCGGCCAAGTCGTATTGCATACTGATGACCGGCGGTAAGGTTTCGCCGGAGGGCGAGACCCGGCTTAAGACAATGGTGCGCACGCAGAACGGCTTTGAAATATCAGAGATCGACCTGGAGATTCGCGGCCCGGGCGAGTTCTTCGGCACCAAGCAGGCAGGAATGCCGGGCTTCCGCGTGGCCAGCCTGGCGCGCGACCGCAAGCTGCTGGAGCTGGCCAAAGAAGAAGCCGTGCGCCTGGTGCAGAACGGAGATCCGGAGATCACGGCAGCGGACCGGGAGCGGGTGATGGCGCATTTGAAAAACCACTGGCAGAGAAGGTATGGGCTGGTGGAGGTGGGGTGATTTTTTCTGAAATCCCGAGCGTAAGCGAGGGAGCCCTGCCATTCGTAAAGAATCTACGGGATAAGAAACCAGGGAAAAGGCGGCTGTAGTAGAGTGGGGAATTAATCTGGCGAGCCTGTAAACTCTTGTAGCTATAGGGCTCCCTCGCTTCGCTTCGGGATGTTAGAAAAAAGAAAACATGCAGACCAACTCTCAATCCGATCTTTACCGCCTGCTGCCATCGGTGGACGATCTTCTGCGCCACTCGGAGATTTTGCCGCTGATCGAGCGTGAAGGACAGCCGGCGGTGGTGGAAGCGGCTCGCGCGGCGCTGGCGCAGCTTCGCCAGGAAATTACTGCGGGACATCTGAACAACGAAAAAACGGTCGCACTGGCCATCGCTGGATTGCCCGAGGGGATTGGCCAGCATTTACATGCCGCCATGGATTTTTCGCTCCGGCCAGTTATCAATGCCACCGGGGTGGTGCTGCATACGAATTTGGGGCGTGCGCCGCTGGCGGAGTCGGTGCTGCGACGCATCAGCGAAGTAGCCGGACGCTACTCGAATCTGGAATTTGATATTGCCGAGGGCGCGAGAGGCAAACGGGACGTCCATGTGGAGCGTTTGTTTTCGCGGTTGTTGAACCAGGAAGGTGTGACCGGCATTCGTACCGTGGTGGTGAACAACTGCGCGGCGGCGGTGATGCTGGCGCTGAACAGCCTGGCCGAGGGCGGCGAAGTGGTGGTGTCACGGGGAGAGCTGGTGGAAATTGGCGGCTCGTTCCGCGTGCCCGACGTGATGACGAAGTCCGGCGCGGTGCTGCGCGAGGTCGGCACGACCAACCGTACGCGGATCGTCGACTACGAGCGGGCGATAACTGAAAAGACGCGGTTGCTGCTGCGAGTGCATCGCTCGAACTTCGCCATTATCGGCTTTACCGAGCAGCCGTCGCTGGAAGAGATGGTGGCGCTGGGCCGGAAGCACAACATTCCGGTAATGGAAGATCTGGGCAGCGGGGCGCTGCTGCCGCTGCGCAGTATGGGCATAAACGAAAGCGGCGTTCCGGAGAGCCTGCGCGCTGGTGTGGACCTGGTGACCTACAGCGGTGACAAAATGTTGGGCGGTCCGCAGGCCGGCTTGCTGAGCGGACGCGCCGAACTCATCCAGCAGGTGCGCTCGAATCCGCTGTTTCGCGCTTTGCGCGTGGACAAGCTGGCGTATGCCGCGCTGGAAGCTACGCTTATGGAGTATGTGCGGCAGAATTATGCCGCCATTCCGACCGTCCGCATGATGCTGATGCCGGCGGAGGAGGTGCGCCGCCGCGCTGAAGCGCTGGCCGCAAAGCTTAAAAGCGCGCCGCATGTGCGGGTGGAGATCATCACCGGTAAATCGCTGATCGGCGGCGGCTCCGCGCCCGATTCCACGCTGGCGACATTTCTTTTGGCCGTGACTGCTTCGTCGCTGAGTGCGGACGAGCTGGCGGCGCGCCTGCGCAGGAACACTCCAGCCATTGTGGCGCGCGTGGAAGAAGGGCGCGTGCTGCTCGATCTGCGTACGGTTTTTGCGCACGAAGAACTGGTTGTGGCCAGGGCGCTACTCGAAATTGGCCGCTGATGGCGACTATCTATACCATGGGGCACTCAACGCGAGAGATGGTTGAATTTTCACGCGTAGTGCAGGCGCATGAAGTTCAGCTGCTGGTGGATATTCGCGCCTTTCCGGTCTCGCGGCGGCATCCGCAGTTCAACCGCGAGAGCATGGAGGCATGGCTGCCGCAGGCTGGCTGCGGTTATCTTTGGGAAAGAGAGCTGGGCGGAAAAAGAAGCAGGCAGATGCCGCCGGAGCTGTCGCCGCACATCGCGCTGCGGGATGAGGCTTTCAGGAATTATGCGGATTACATGCTGTCACCGCAGTTTCAGCAAGCCGCCGGGCGGCTGGTGGAGCGCGCCGCGCAGCAGCGAACGGTGATCATGTGTGCCGAGGCGCTGTACTCCAACTGCCACCGCATGCTGGTGTCCGATTATCTGTTGAGCCACGGACACACGGTGCTGCACATTCTGGATGAAGGGCCGCCCCAGGAGCATACTTTGAGCCGGGATGCGCGCACTGTCGATGAAAAACTGATTTATCGCGGCGACCGTTTGCTGTGAACGGTGTACACTTTTGGTTTTCATGGGAGGGCACGTTGAAGCGGAACTTATTACTTTCTTTTTTGGTTTTTCTACCGTTCTGCGCCTTGAGCGCGGCTGGCTGGGGACAGCAGTCGCCGGAGCTTTCCGTGGCGGCCATCTTCGCCGAGGGCGGCATCACCGGGCGCACACCGGAGGCCGTGAAGTGGAGCCCCGATGGCAAAAAAATCTCTTATATTCTGCGCGACGATGAGGGAGAACGGGCCGAGCTTTATTACGTGGATGTCACCACCGGCAAACCAGCCGTGCTGGTGGCGGCGGAAAAACTAAAACAGTGGACGCCGCCCTTGTCCCAGACGAAGGACGACCGCGAGCGCGACAATCGCCAGCGTTATCACGTGTCTCCGTACTCGTGGACGAAGGATTCGCGCCACTTGCTGTTCGACACGTTTGGGCAGATTTGGCTCTACTCAATCGAGACCGGCACGGCGGTGCAGCTGAACCAGTCCGGTGACCCGGTGATGAATCCCAAGTTTTCTCCCGATGGGAGCAGGCTGAGCTACCTGCGCAATCACAATCTTTACGTCCAGTCGCTGGAAGGCGGCAGAGAGACCCAGCTTACGAAGACGAGTGACCCCAATATCCTGAACGGCGAAGTGGACTGGGTTTATGCCGAAGAGCTGGACGTGCGCAGCAATTATTACTGGTCGCACGACGGGAAGCAGATCGTCTTTTTGCAGATGGACGAAACTCATGTGCCGGTGTATCCGATCACCGATTTTCTGCTGCAGCACCCCACGGTGTACGAGGAGAAATATCCCAAGGTGGGTGATCCGAATCCGGAAGTGCGCCTGGGCGTGATGGACAGCCACAACGGCAAGACGCGCTGGATCAAGCTCACCGACGACAAAGACGTTTATGTTCCCCGTTTTGGCTGGCTCAGGGAAGGCATGGTCTGGGCCGAGGTGCTGAACCGCAGGCAGAACCAGCTTGATCTTTATTTTATCGACGCCAACAGCGGCAAATCACGCCGGGTGCTCAGCGAAAAGAGCGATACCTGGATCGAAGTGGATGACAACTTTCAGACGCTCAAGCCAGGTAACAAGTTCATATGGACAAGCTGGCGCGACGGTTATACCCACTTGTATCTCTACTCTTTCGATCCAGGCAATCCGCTGGCGGCGGATGCCAAACTCGAAAACCAGATCACCAAAGGGGAATTTGAAGTGTTCGGCGTGGAAAACGTGGACGAAGCGGCGGGGATTGTTTACGTAACCACGAATGCCGGAGACGCCCGCCAGCGCCATTTGTGCTCGGTGAAACTCGATGGCAGCAATTTTCAGGTACTCACGCAGAGCCAGCCGGGTACCCACAGCGTGGACTTCGGCCCGGACGGCAAAACGTATATCGACCACTTTTCCGCGCTGCTCACGCCGCCGCAGCTCTCGTTGTGCAGGCTCGGCGGAAGCTGCCAGACTTTTTGGCAGTCGCGGAGTATTTCCGCTTACAACCTGACGCCGCCGCAGTTTGTGGACTTTAAAGCAGAAGACGGGACACTGCTGCATGGTCTCATCTACCTGCCGCAAAATGCCACGGGCAAGGCACCGTTGATCATGAATCCCTATGGCGGCCCGCATGGCCAGGTAGTGCGCGACCAATGGAGCGGGAGTACGCTGCTGTTTAACGAGCTTCTGCTGCGCGACGGCATTGCCGTGCTGCAGGTGGACAATCGCGGTATGGGCGCGCGCGGCCAAAAATTCGCGGCTGCCCTCATCCACAACTTCGGCGAGGTCGAACTCAAAGACCAACTGGCGTCACTGGACCAGGCGCTGGCCAAATTTCCGCAGATCGACAGCAACCGCCTGGGCTGGTGGGGCTGGAGCTATGGCGGATTCATGACGCTGAACGCCATGACGCACTCCGACCGCTTTAAGGCCGGCGTCTCGGTGGCTCCGGTGACCGACTGGCGCGACTATGACAGCATTTACACCGAACGCTACGAGGGGCTGGTGACGGAGTTTGAGGCGGCTTACAAAAAGAGCTCGCCGGTAACGTACGCGAATCAGCTCCATGGCCATCTGCTGGAAGTCCACGGAACCAGTGACGATAACGTACACATGCAGAACACCATGCAGATGATCGGTGCGCTTATTAATGCGGGAAAGCAGTTTGATCTGATGCTCTATCCGCGCAAGACCCATGCCATTGCCGGGCCGGTGACGCGTACGCATCTGTATACCCGCATCCGCGAGTATTTCCGCGGCGAGTTACTGGGCGGCGAAACGCGGGGCGGCCTGTGACACTGCAAACAACCATGACGCGGCAAACAACAACACTCGGTGATTTTGAGCTCACCGCCATCTCGGATGGCGATTATTACGGTGACGGCGGCGCTTTTTTTGGCGTGGTGCCAAAAGTGTTGTGGCAAAGGAAAGTCCCGGCCGATGACCGCAACCGGATTCGCGTGGGGCTGAATTCGGTGCTGGTGCGTACGGGCAAGCAAAACGTCCTGATTGAAACCGGTATCGGCAACAAGCTGCCGGAAAAACAAAAGAAGATCTGGGAATCGGGCGAAAAGCTGCTGGAGAATCTCCATGCCGCCGGGCTGGCGCCGGAAGATATCGATATTGTGATCAACTCCCATCTGCACTTCGACCACTGCGGATGGAACACCATCTACAAAAACGGTACGGCGGTGGCAACTTTTCCCAACGCGAAGTACTACGCGCCGGAAGGGGAGTGGAAGCATGGCTCGCTGCAACTGGAGCGCGACCGCGTGAGCTACATCAGTGATAATTACGATCCGCTGATTCGCTCCGGCCAAATGCAGTTGATTACCGGCGAAGCCGAGATTGCGCCGGGCATCTCGGTTGCTCCCTGGCCCGGGCACACGCGGCACATGCAGGCCATTTTTCTGCGCAGCGGTGGCAGGACTGCGTGTTACATTTCAGACCTGATTCCCACCACCTGGCATCTCGATGTGACCTGGGTGATGGCCTATGACTTGTTTCCTCTGGAAGCAATCGAGAACCGCAAGCGCTATTATCACTCGGCTCTTGCCGAAGACTGGCTCACGCTGTTCACCCATGACCCGGAAGTACCATGGGCGCACTTGACACTTTCGGATGGCAAAATAACCGTGAGGAGTATGTAACATAAAAACTACTATGTGCCGATCAGTACTCGCTCTTGTGATTCTTTTCCTGTACGCGAGCGTTTCGGCGCAAAAGTTCCAGTACGCTCCCATCTCCAGCAATATTGTTCTGGACCGGGTGGAGAATGTCCCCCTCGGTAATGAACAACGCCATGCACGGCTGAAGCAACTCTTTGTGCAGGCAGGTTGTTACGGACCGGCGCTTACCGAGCAGCCGGTGGGCGGGCCGGAGACGGCGAATATTATCTGTCGCCTCCAGGGAAGCGGCGACGAAAGCATTATCGTGGGCGCGCCTTATGGGCAGCCCACCGCGCGGAATGCCAAAGATGGCTGGACCGCGGCTGTACTGCTGCCCAGCCTCTACCAGAGTCTCACGGAGAGAAAACGCCGCCACACCGTGGTGTTCGTGGCTTTCGCCGGAGAGGCGGACGGACGAAGCGGGGCCGAGCTGTACGCGCAAACTATGACTCCCGGCGAGATTCAGCGGACCGAAGCCATGCTGAGTCTGCAGGAGTTGGGGCATTCACCCACCAAAGTCTGGACCGGTCATTCCGACCCGGACCTGGTGCATGCACTGGTGGTAACGACCTATGTGTTAAGGCTTCCCCTGAGTCAGGTGGACGTGGACAGCGACGGGAGTTCGGAAGCCTTCGCCGCCCGGCAGATCCCGCAAATTACGGTGCATTCGCTGACGGCGGACGACGTTTGGAGCGGACGGGCAGCGCCGTTTCGCCCCAGCAATTATGTGGATTCTTATCGCTTGCTGGGCGGCTATCTCGCGTACCTGGATACCGTGCTCAAGCCCAAAAACGACCGGCACAAGTGACTTCAGACCGTGAAAACCATGTTAGTGCGAAACCAGCGATCCCACTCTCTCGCCGGTGACCACGCGCCTGATATTGCCGGGCACGTTGAGATTAAAGATCACAATGGGCAGATTGTTTTCCTGGCAGAGAGAGATGGAAGTGGCATCCATCACGCGCAGGCCGCGCTTCAGCACGTCAAGATAGGTGATGGTCTCGATCATGGTCGCGGTGGCCACGAGTTTGGGATCGGCATCGTAGATGCCATTGACTTTGGTGGCTTTCATGATTACGTCGGCCTTGATCTCCATGGCGCGCAGCGAAGCAGCGGTATCGGTGGAGAAATAGGGATTGCCGGTTCCGCCGCCAAAAATGACCACCCTGCCTTTTTCAAGGTGGCGCAGTGCGCGGCGGCGAATAAATGGCTCGGCGACCTGGTTCATTTCCAGCGCGGACATCACGCGGGTGTACACACCCTGCTTCTCGAGGGCGTCCTGCAAAGCCAGAGAGTTGATCACGGTGGCCAGCATGCCCATGTGGTCGGCGGAAACGCGGTCCATGTCGCGGGCCTGCTCGGCCACGCCGCGAAAGAAATTTCCTCCGCCTACGACGATGGCGATCTCCGTCCCCAGTTGGTGGACTTCTCCGATTTCCGCCGCAATCTGGTGAATACGGTTGGTTTCCACCCCAAAACCTTTGTCGCCAGCCAGGGCCTCGCCCGAAAGCTTGAGCAGGATACGTTTGAAAGCAAGCTGCATTTGGTTTCAGTATAGCAGTGGCGTCAGCGGGAAGAGGCAGCCATGCTTATAACGGCCCGTTGCCATCCTCTTTTGCAGCGCAAAGTCGCCAAAAAAATGGCTATTGAAATTAAAATATTGAACGCGGCACGAAAGGGATCGTAAATGAAGATTGGCATTCTGGGAGCAGGAAATATCGGAGCAACGGCTGCCCGTTTGTTTCTTGAAGCCAGCCACGAAGTTGCATTGAGCAATTCCAAAGGGCCAGAGTCTCTGCGGCAGCTCATCGCTGAACTGGGGCCGGGAGCGCACGCCATGACCATCGGCGACGCCGCCCAGTTTGGCGAGGTCGTTTTGCTGGCCGTGCCATGGGACTCTCCGGAAGCTCTGCCTGCTCCGGAAATGCTGCGCGGCAAAATCGTGATTGATGCCATGAACCCTTATCGTCCGGACAGCGGCTATTACGATCTCGGCGACTCTACCTCCAGTGAAGAGGTGCTGAAGCGCATTCCCGGCGCCCGGCTGGTCAAGGCGTTCAACACGATTTATCACAAGCATTTGGCTACCCGAGGACTCAAAGACCTGCCCGTGCCGGACCGCCATGCCATCTACGTTGCCGGTGATGATTCACAGGCGAAGCAGATTGTCTCGCGGCTGATTGAAGACATCGGTTTTGCGCCAGTGGATACCGGAAGTCTGCGCGAAGGCGGACGCATGCAGGAGCCGGAAACACCCATCTATAACCAGACACTCACCGCGCGCGAGGCCCACGCATTTCTGGAAACAACCAGAAGTGAAATCCGGAATTAAAGCGGGCGCGAGAGCAGCGCACTGAAATACGCAGGGAATTCAGAGACCACACTCCTGTCTGCGCCTTTGCTTTGTTCTGCGCAAACTTTCTTCGCCGGCAGCACTGCCCAGAGACCCGGGATTCTTTATTAAAAGCGGAAAACTCGGATATCGAGCGGGCCCATCCTAGCTAACAAAGTCAAAATCAGTTCATTTTCAGTTTAAAAAGGCCGGGAAGGGGGTCTCATGAAGACCAGTTTTTTCTTGCAATTAGTGCTGGCGGTGGCAATGTTGCTTCCGCTGAACGCGCAGCAAGGCAATACTCCGCCGGACACGGCAGCGCCTGACGCACAGAACACGCAATCGCCCACCGATCCGCAGGACCGGGGTAACGCAACCTCGGCAACCCAGGACACAAACACGCAAAACAGTAATCCGGATAATCCTGATGCCCAGCCCCGCTATCGCGTAACCGTGGTGGAGCGCAGCACCCAGGCGGTCGACTATCGTGACCGCAGCGGAACCACGCAGGTGGATTTCAAAGGCACGTCGCTCATGCCCCGAGTCACGGGCGATGCCAAAGTTACGGGCCACACCGGGCGCATGGCCATCGATGCGAGTCTTCATCATCTGGAGCCGGCGCGCACGTTTGGGCCGCAGTATCTGACGTATGTTTTGTGGGCCATCACCACTGAAGGCCGCGCCGTGAACCTGGGAGAGGTTATTCCCAGTGATGGCAATGCCCGAGTGCAGCTCACCTCTGGAATGCAGGAGTTCGGCCTGATCGTCACCGCCGAGCCATATTTTGCCGTGACTCGCCCTTCTGACCTGGTTGTGGCGGAAAATATTGTTCGTCAGGACACCAAAGGCGGAATTCATCCCATCTCGGCCCGTTATCAGTTGTTGCAAAAAGGGCAGTACACCATCAACCTGACTCCGGACAAATTGCCCGCCACCGCCGCCGACAAAAAGACGCCTTTGCAGATGCTGGAGGCAGAAAATGCCATCGCCATCGCGGAAGCCTCCGGCGCGGAGCAATTCGCGCCCGCGCCTCTTGAGAAAGCGCGCGAATATCTCAATCAGGCGCGGGACTATGAACGTCGCAAACAGGGCAGCAAAACAATTGCCACTGTGGCCCGCGCGGCGGCGCAAAACGCCGAGGATGCCCGCCTGACTACGCTGGAAAAGAAGCGCCAGCAGCAGCTGGCCGAGGAGCGTCGCGCCGCGCAGGAGCGGATACAATCGGCGCAGTCTCAGGCCCAGGCGGAAAGCGCTCGCGCCGAAGAAGCCCGCCGTGAAGCCCAGCGCGAGTCGGAGCAGCGCGGCTTAGCGGAGCAGCAGCGGCAGGCCGCCGAGCAGGCCGCCCAGCAGGCGAGTGAAGCCAGGGCCCAGGCGCAGCAGCAGCTGCAGGAAGCCGAGGCCGCGCGCCAGGCAGCTCAACAGCAGCAGCAGGCTTTATCGCAGCAGGCTGAGCAGGCGCGTCTCCAGGCACAACAAGCCGAACAGGCCCGGATGCAGGCGGAGCAGCAGGCCGAGCAAACCCGGCAGCGCCTGCTCAATCAGTTGAATCAGGTTCTGCAGACACGCGATTCCGCTCGCGGTCTCATCGTCAATATGTCCGACGTGCTCTTCGATACTGGCCGAGCCACGCTCAAACCAGGGGCTAAGCTTCGCCTGGCGAAGGTCGCGGGCATCATTCTCGCGTATCCCGACCTCAAGCTGGAGATTGACGGCTTTACCGACAGCACCGGCTCGTCCAGTCTGAATCAGGAACTCTCGGAGCGGCGCGCGCTGGCCGTAAGCGATTTCCTGGTAAGTCAGGGTGTAGGCGCGAATAACGTCACCACGCACGGTTACGGGCCTTCGAATCCCGTGGCCTCAAATACCACCATCGCCGGGCGTCAGTTGAACCGGCGAGTGGAGCTGGTAGTCAGCGGCAATGCCATTGCCGGCACGACTACCAGCGGCACGCCAACTCCCGTAACCAATCCTCAAACCGGCACACCGCCGCCGGCCGCCCGGCCGCCACTGCTGTAAGCAGGCAAAAGGGAGATGCTGGAACAACGAACATCTCCCTTCTGTTTCTGCGTTGTATGGTTACCTGAGAATCGCTAATGGACCGAGCGCAGCGTGAAGTCCGGATTATCTTCGTTGCCGATCTCGAAAAACGATGGCTCGGTGATCTCGCGAATGGCGGCTTTAAAGTCCGTGGTGGCCATCCGCAGCCTGCCTTTGCGCAGCACCAGCAGCAGATCGCAGTGGCGGATGGTGCTCAGCCGGTGCGCCACGATCAGCGTGGTGCGCCCGTGCATCAGCTTTTCCGTGGCCCGCATGATTTCCTGCTCGGTTTGTATGTCCACGGCGCTGGTGGGTTCGTCGAAGATCAGCACCGGCGCATTTTTGAGAAAGGCGCGGGCAATCGCCAGCCGCTGTCGCTGTCCGCCGGAAAGGCGGCATCCGCCATCGCCCACCGGCGTGTCGTATCCCTGGGGCAGCGCGGTGATGAATCCGTGCGCGCTGGCCATGCGCGCGGCTTCCATGATTTCCGCCCGGCTGGCATCGGGCCGGCCATAGGCGATGTTCTCCGCAATGGTCGCTGAGAAAATCACCGGCTCCTGCAGCATAATGGAGAACTGCTGGCGCAGGCTGGCCAGGCTGTAGTTGCGCAGGTCGCGCCGGTCGAGCAGCACCTGCCCCTCGCATGGATCGTAAAAGCGTGTGAGCAGGTTGATGAGCGTGCTCTTGCCCGATCCGCTGGCCCCGAGGATTCCCACGCGCGTTCCAGTGGGAATGGTGAAGGAAACATTGTCCAAAGCGCGGCCCGAGGCAGGATAGGTGAAACTCACGCCGCAAAAAGTTATGTCGCCGGCCACGCGGTCCGTGGGCGTGGCATTGCGCGGCTCAATCAGCTCCGGAGCGCCTTCGAGCAGCGCCAGCGCGCGGCGTATGCTCACCAGCCATGTCTGCAATTCAGGCAGCTTGCCGCTGATGTTGCGTAGTGGTTCATACAGCTGGGCCATGTAAGCCATTACCAGCAGAAGATCGCCCAGCGTAATCACTCCGGCATCCACGTGGCGCACGCCGATAAATAAAGCAGCGGCCGTGCCGCATGCCAGCGCGGTGGAGATCATCACATGGAACAGTGCCTGGGTGGAGGCGACGCGCACCTGCTCCGCCATGCGCTGGCGCGAGCGCAGACGAAATCGCTGGTCTTCAAAAGGCTCCTGGCCAAAAGCCTTCACCGCCCGAATGAAGGAGAGGGTCTCCTGCAGCACCAGCATGGCCGAGCTATCGAGTTTTTTAATGCCGTCCCAGCCATCGCGCGCGCGGCGGCCGGATTTGCGCGCCAGCAGAAACAGCACCGGCGCCAGTACCAGGGCAATCGCCGCCATGGACGAATCAATGCGCATGGTCACGTACAGCATCGCCAGGAAACTCAGGGCCGAGCTGAGCATCGGTATCGCGCCCTGAATAAAGATGTACTGTATGGCGGCGGCATCGTACTGAATGCGGTACGAGAGGTCGTTCATGCCGCGCCGGTCATGGAACAGCAGGTCCATGCGCTGCGCATGCCAGAAGAGGCGGCTGCGAAAATCGAGCACCAGCTTTTCGCCCGTCCAGGTCTGCAGCAGCCACGAAGCATAGGCTTGCAGATTCAGCGCCATGCTCAGCCCCAGCAGCAGGCCGGCGGCAATAATGAGATTGGCGGATTTTGCCGCCGTTGCGGGAGCCAGTGTCCGCAGAAAGTGGGGCAAAGGCTGGCGGCCAATTACGCTATCCACCACGATTTTCAGCGGAAAAGCCAGCAGCAGCGTAATAGGCGCGGCAATCAGGTTCAGCAGGAATATGCCCGCCAGATGCAGCCAGCAGGGCCGAGCCACCTGCAGCAACTGCCGGAGAAGCGCCCGCCGGTCCGGGAAATCCTGTGCAGAGTTCATGTGAGTTGAATTTCCGCACGATTCTAGCAACCGCGCCTGGCTTCGGATGTAAGGCAATCGACCAGGGCAGGGCAGGATGTATGGCTTAGTGTTTGCAGACCTGGCTTTTTACTGCAAATGTGTCACGCGGCGGTGTCGGAGGCTTCCTGAAACTTCTTATCCAGACGCTCGCGTCCTGCGCGAACTTCGCGGTGCGTCGCCAGCACTGATTCACGTGCCGTGAGCAGTGGGCTGCTTCTGAATGATTCAATTACGGCATCTCAAGGCGATCCAAACTGCTTGCTCAGGCCAATACCAAAGCGCCGGAGGTTCCCTGACAACAACAAACCGGGAACAATCTTAAGGTGATCCAAACTGTCTGCGTTGACCAATCCTCAGCGCCATAGGCGCGGCATTATTTAGCCCAGCGCGTAAGCGCTGGGAAAGCAATCAAAAAGAATTACAGTCCTGGAGGGGCGGCACTAATAATGCGTCGCGACGAATGTCTGCATGGTTCGATCAGGTATACCGCGAATGGAGGTCAGGCATTATTGAAATTAAATGTCATATCCACTAAGCTCACTAAATTTAGTTTAGCGGTACGGAGGCGGCCAACATGATTACGGAAGTCGACGACTTGGCATTGCTAAAATACTTAAAATATAAAAACGCCATACTGTTCGGTAAAGTCAAGGAATTACGCAACCGTATTCAAGAATGGCTCACCTACATACCACAGACGTTTCCGCACTACACCTGCCACACAGTTCAGCACAGCGATGCAATTATCGGGCAAATGTCCAGCCTGCTTTTCAGCAAGGACAATCAAGAGACTCCAGTGGTGGAGCTTTCAGCCGTTGAAGCATATATAGCAATTGTTTCAGCATATATGCATGATGCCGGTATGGTGTGTTCGGATGGTGAAAAGGCAAAGATCATCTCATCATCTGAGTGGACGGCATGGACGACTGGCGATGGCCCTGGAGCGAAGCGCTTGGTCGAGATCAGCATATTACGGAACGCCAGTGAGCACAACAATAAGGACTTAACGAATTTCCTTGCTGATGTACAGCTCAGATTTCTGCTGGCTGAATATGTTCGACGCTTACATCATACGAGGGCCAAAGACCTCGTGGTGTCCAGTGATGCCCACGCAGGAGACTTTACGCTTGGTGATCCTATTTTGGCTCGGACGATTGCAGATGTATGCGAAGCCCACGGACTATCTCAGAATGATTTAGAGGACAAGGACCGATTTCCCGACCGACGTGACATACAAGGACAGGAAGTAAATGTGCGATTTTTGGCAATTTTACTGCGGCTCGGCGATTTACTGGATTTATCGTCTGATCGAGCGTGTCCTCTATTACTAAATGCCGCATGTACGCTTCCGTCTGATAGTTTTGCGCACTGGACGCAATATCAACGACTTACTCATCGTGTAACTGCACCCGACAAGATTGAGATCACGGCTGAATGTAACAATCAGGATGAGCATCGATTTTTGAAAGACTGGTGCAAGTGGCTTGTAAAAGAAGTCGAATATGCGGCAGTGTTAACGACGAGATTTCGCAGACACCACGAGTGGATACCTCCACACATCAGCATTGATTGCAATGACGCTACTATCCGTATTGTGCCGGGACGAACTGCACAGTATATTCCTTCCAGCTGGACATTTGAGCTCAACCCGGAAGCAGTATTCAACCGCCTAATTGTAGATCTATATCCAAATTCAAATGCATATTTGCGGGAGCTGATGCAAAATGCTCTTGATGCCAACAGGTGCCAGCTTTTTCTAGACATGGTTCAAGCTGACTTGCCGATTCCTGAGCTACCTACGATGGCGGCGGAGCAAACCCGCGCCAGATATCCCGTGAAGGTTAGTCTGGAAGAAAAGCAAGTAAAGAATGCTATGTCGGGAGAAGCCGAGATTCGTCAGGTTGTGACTATAGAAGATTCTGGACTTGGGATGGATCGAGATGTGATTCAGCGATATTTGCTTCAGGTTGGGCGCTCTTATTACACAACCAGCGAATTTCAGAAACAGTTTCGGTTTATTCCGACTAGCAGATTTGGTGTTGGCTTTTTGTCGGTGTTTAGCGTAAGCGATCGAATTGAGATTGACACTTATAAACCAAGCTCAAATACTTCTGACGGACCACTACATTTAGTGCTTACGGGGCCAAGGAATTACCTTTTACTTGAAAAAGGCCAAAGGCGTGTTCGTGGAACAAAGATCCAGATATTTCTTAGACAACCAATGGAGCGAGCACAGCTTACAGGCTTAATGCAGCATTGGTGTCGACGCGTTGAGTTTCCCGTGATAGTAAGTGAGCTGGGCGAAGAGACAGTGATAAGTGCTGAGATGCCTGAAGCGTTCACATACTCACTACCCGATGTTACGACTGAAGGTGGTTCATTTAAGGTTAGAATCTTTGATATTGCGAGACCTGGAATTGAAGGGTTTCTTTTTGTTTTTGTGCACGAGGTCAATGGCAAAGAATATTGGGATAAATGGAATTGGTCTCAATATTCTTACCCGAGCAAGCATCCTCAGGCACAGAGTCCAGTAATGCCCGATAGCGTTGTATGTTTACATGGAATTGCAGAGTCGTATACAAGAAGCTCGTCAACTGCGTACCGCATTGATTATCGTGATACTTCGTATCAGCCGACAATGTCAAGGGAAATGGTCCGCCAGGAGCGAAACGACCCACGTGTGGACAGTCGATGGTGCGAAATTTTGACTGAGCATCTTAACCTCTGTTCATCATATTCTTCAGATCGCGGCTGGGAATATAAACAACGCTTAGTGAACTCATTTGATTTAGGGGCATTTTGGGATAGAGTCCCCGAAACAATACCATTTTACTTAAATGGGCAGTTTAAACCGCTATGTCTCGAAGAGGCTAATGGCCTCGTGGACATTAGCACCGCTGTGCTTAGACCTAGGCACGCCTCAAATGCTGTATTAAGAGATGTATCAGCCAATGTCAATATGCTTTTGCCAGGCGACATTGCAAATCTATCATCAGCGCACTTACGCAGAATGTTTATTGGGCGAAGGCTTGCTTCTGTGCTTATCAGGGACACGCATCTCGAGCTGAGGTGGACGATAGCGTCGGAATATGGATATTGGTCAGCGTCTACAGTAAGGCATTCCGTGTTAGCAGAATTACCCTCTGAAGAAGTAATTGGCTTCGATATGCATATGACTATTGATAATATTTATCACACTGTCCTTTTGAATAGCACACATGGATTTGTTAAGTGGCTGTCTGCCGTGAAGGTAGCTTGTGAAAGGCGACAATTTAATCTTAACTTGGACCAGTTCGATCGCCTATTGGGGCATGTATACGACGCGGTCAGATATGGCCATGTCAGCGAACTCACCGAGTATGTAAGATCGTTGGTACGCATACCGGAGATTCCAAGTATATTGCATCCTCCACAACTGACTTTTAGGTCATCAATGTTTTCAGTAGGTCGAATATGGCGATAGGTTATACACAAAGGAGCCAATGTCTGAGGCAGTATTGTGTAAACCGGTGAGGTGTGTGGAGTAGTTGCCTTCCGTGCCGCCCCTCCGGGGCTTGATTTTTTGTTTGGCTTTCCCAGCCTTAACGTGCTGAGCTAAATACTGTCGCGCCTCCGGCGCTAGTTCACGTGACATGAGCCGTTTGGGCTGCTTATCAATGGTTCAATTACGGCATCTCAAGTTAGCCCAGAGCGCGGCTTCTCCGTCTGTGGCTTTCGGTTGTATCGCACGATCGCGGAAGAAGCGAAAAAACCACGGCCACATTTTGCCCATACGTCAAAAGCGTGAAAGTCGAATCAACTTTTCACAGCTGAGCTGCCTCTAATCACAAGGATGAGCAGCTAAGGCCTGAATGTGCTCTGGCGGAAGGGCGGACAATCATGCGAAGCACGATCAGGTCGTTTATGGCGTTGCTGCTGATCGTCTGCTCTTTGGGCAATACCTGCAGCGGATATTCCGTGCTGACGCACGAAGAGTTTGTGGACCTGCTTTGGGAAGATCAGATCAAGCCGCTTTTGCTGGAAAAATATCCCGGCGCCTCGCTCGACGATCTTCGCAAGGCCCATGCCTACGCCTACGGCGGATGCCTGATTCAGGACGTGGGCTACTACCCCTTCGGCAACCGCCTCTTCAGCGATTTGGCCCATTATGTTCGCAGCGGCGATTTCGTTGTTGCAATGCTCGAAGAAGCCACTGACATCAATGAATATGCCTTTGCTCTGGGGGCCTTGTCGCACTACGCAGCGGACATCACCGGCCATCCCTTTATCAATCAGGCCGTGGCCCGGAATTTCCCCAAACTGAGGGCCAAATACGGGCCGGCAGTCACCTTCGAGCAGGACCCCAAAGCCCACATTCGCACGGAGTTCGGTTTTGACGTGGTGCAGGTGGCCCGCCGCCGCTACGCGTCCGACGCTTATCACGACTTTATCGGCTTCGAGGTTTCCAAACCGGTCCTGGAACGGGCCTTCCTCAGGACATACGGCATCCGGCTCGAAGATGTTTTCAGCAACCTCGATCTTTCTATCGGCAGCTTCCGCCGCTCCGTCAGCAGCATTATCCCCGAGATGACCCGGGTCGCCCTGCTCACCAAAAAAGATGCCATGGTCAAAGAAGACCCCAGCTTTGACCGCAAGAAGTTCCTCTACAACCTCAAGCGGACGGAGTATGAAAAGGAATGGGGCAAAACTTATCAGAAACCGGGATGGGGAGCGCATATTCTGGCCATCATTGTCAGGTTGATTCCCAAGGTCGGCCCCTTCAAGGCCATCGCTTTCAAAATGCCCAGCCCGGACACCGAGACCCTCTACCTCAGGAGCGTCAACAATGCGGTAGACCAGTATCGGGTCTATCTCCAGGACTTGAAAGCAGGCAAAAAGCTGACACTGGCAAACAAAGATTTCGATACCGGCAGGCAGACCAGGGAAGGCGAGTACGGCCTCACCGACAAAGCCTACAGCAAACTGCTGGACAAACTGGCCAGCGACAGGTTTTCAGCCGCGTCTCAGGAACTGCGGCAAAACCTTCTGGCTTTCTATCAAGACCCGAACGCGCCCGATCGCAGCTGGAAGAAGCCGGAGCAGAGAAACAAAATGCTGCGCAATATCGAGGAGTTGAAATTGCTGGGGGAACAACAATCGTCCTCCCGATAGCCCGTTACTGTTAAAGGGTTCGGTATCCGTCTCAAGCAAGCTTCATCATGACTATCTGCCTGCCGCCTCCACGCTGCGGGTGGAATCGGCGCTGGTCCAGGTGAAATCGGCGGTGGGGCCGTAGGTGGGTGGGACTGGTTTGCCCAGCAATCGCAGATAGACACTGAGCTGCGTACGATGGTGCGCCGTATGCAGCACACGCCGCCAGAATACCCAAATCCGCTGCCGCGTCACATCAAAGAACTGCACCTCTTCCAGCCACTGCGTCTCGGTGTAGGCAGCCAGCCGCGCCAGCCGCGGGCGGCACAGCTCTACCTGGCGCCGGCAGAAAGCGGCAGGCGTCTCTTCCTGGGGCAGCAGTGCGCCGGGCTCCGGCTCACCCGGCAAGCCAATGAATCCGGCAAAAAAACGCCGCTCGGAAAGCAGCTGGTGCTTCATCACCTCGGCTACGGTATACGAGCGCTCCGCGGGTTTAAAGTGCATGTCCTCGGGAGTGAACTGCCGCCACACGGTAATGACCTTGCTGGTCTCGCTGGCGTAGGTGTCCAGCATGTGCTGAAATACGGGGCTTGAAGCGCGCGGCACTTCGCTGTCAGAAACAGCAACGTGTTCATACTGCATTGCCATAAGGCGAACTCCAGCTCTTCCTGGCCTTGAATTGCTCCCGGCCAGCAGGAATTTTACTCCCCCAGCCAGCCAACGGAAAGACCTGGGCGGCGGAATGGCCTGTGATAGTGTTACCTCAGCGCACCCGCTCTATGCTTTCCTGGCTCTCTTATTTCCGTACGCCCTTTCCCTCGACCCAGGGCTTTTCCGCTTACCGTATGCCCGGCGTTGCGGTGCATGGGCCGCTTCTGTTTGTCTTTACTCTCACGGGCTTTTCCCTGTGCTGGCAGCATCCCTTCGAGCGCCTGTTCATGATTGTGTGGGTGTTGGCGGGCTTGTATCTGGGGCGGGACATCGCGGTCTATTGCCACTACGCGCCGCCGCTCACGCTGGTGTGCTGGGCCGTATGCGCCCTGGTCATTCACAAGGCAAAATCAGTGGCCGCGTTCGGGACCACGCACGGATTTCTGTCGGGAATGTTCTCCCTGGCAGCAGCGCTGCTCCTGTTTCTTGTCGCCCTTAGGATGACGCGCAGGCAGTGAAAGCTGCTCCTTACGGAAACTCCCGTATTTACGAGACCAGCAGGCCTTGCATGGACGCCTGGAAATCCGGATCATCTTCAATGGGCTCGGCAGCCACCATCGGCGAAAAGCTGACGCGCGCCCGGCAAATCCGGCACTCGGGAAGGATTTCTCCCTTTTTTATGATGGTCATATGCGGCATGCGGTGGGCGTAGTGATACACCCGATAAACCGCAGTGTGTGGGGAAATGTCCTTGGGTCGAAACCGCTTACCAGAGTCAATCACAGCTGTACAACCTTAAATTTACAAAATCCCTGACAGAAATTTACAAAACCCTGCCAGATTCCAGGTTCTGGACACTATACAACAGAATCGCCTTTTTGGTTGTCTGCTGAAATTAACCCCTTCTAACTTCTGCCGAGAAAAAGAACCCTTCCACCCTTGATGATAATCTGATGAACAAAACTTATGAGAAACATGGCTGAAGCTGGCGTGGGGCCAAGGTCGATTGAACACGGCAAAACGAAGAAGACCACCGTGGAGCAGCTCCGCTCGGTGATGCCGCAGATATGGGAGCTGGTGCGCCCGCGCTGGAAGCTCCTGCTTGCTGGCCTTGTACTGCTGATCATCAGGAGTCTTTCCGGGCTGGTCCTGCCGGCGTCCACTAAGTTCCTGTATGACAATGTGATTGCGCAGCGCCAGCTGAACCTTCTGCCGCCTCTGATTGGCGCCGTAATCACGGCCACTCTGATTCAGGCGATTACTTCCTTCACACTGACCCAGCTGCTCTCCAAAGAAGGGCAGCGGTTGATTGCCGAACTGCGGCGCAAAGTTCAGGTCCATATCAGCCGCCTGCCGGTAAGCTATTACGATTCGAACAAGAGCGGAACTCTGGTCGCGCGCATTATGTCCGACGTGGAGGGCGTGCGCAACCTTATCGGCACCGGCCAAATGGAACTCATCGGCGGACTGCTGACCTCGGCGCTCGTCCTCACAGTGATGCTCCGCATTAATTACCTAATGACCCTCATCGCTCTGGGCGCGCTTCTGTTCTACACGTTTTTTCTGAAAAATGTTTTTAAAACCATCCGCCCCATCTTCCGTGAGCGCGGCAAAATCAATGCCGAAGTCACCGGCAGGCTTACCGAGTCTTTGGGCGGCGTCCGAGTGGTCAAGGGATATCACGCGGAGGAGAGGGAGCAGGAAGTATTCAGCGGCGGAGTTGAGCGCCTGCTGCAAAACGTCATACGCTCGCTCACACTCATGTCGGTAACAAGCGTTTCAACTCTGCTACTGATGGGGCTGGTAAGCGCCATGGTCATGTACATTGGCGCCCATGAAATTCTGGCTGGCAGGATGAAGCCTGGCGACCTGATTTCTTACAGCATGCTCATGTTTTACCTCGCCGCTCCGGTCATTCAGATCACCTCCATCGGCACGCAGCTCACCGAAGCCATTGCCGGCCTCGACCGCACCCGCGAAGTTCTCAATGAGCGTCCCGAGGACCAGGACCCGGAACGCACCATCGAGCTGCCGCGAATTCAGGGGCAGCTCAGCTTTGAGCATGTGGACTTCGCCTATGAACCGGGAAAACCCGTTCTGCATGACGTGAGTTTTGAGGCTGAACCCGGCTGCGTTACCGCCCTGGTCGGCTCTTCCGGATCGGGCAAGTCCACGATCGTGGGCCTGGTGGCTGCTTTCAGCAAACCGCTGCATGGCCGCGTGATGATTGACGGAGTGGATCTAAGCCACGTCCGGCTGGATTCTTATCGCAGCGCCCTGGGTGTGGTGCTGCAGGAATCTTTCCTGTTTGACGGCAGCATTCGGGAAAACATCGCCTTCTCCCGACCCAACGCGACGGAAGAAGAAATTTTGAACGCCTGCCGCATCGCCCACGTGGACGAATTCGCCGAACGTTTTAACGATAAGTACGACACCATTGTCGGCGAGCGCGGTGTAAAACTCTCGGGCGGCCAGCGGCAGCGCGTCTCGATTGCCCGGGCAGTGCTGGCGAATCCGCGCATCCTGATTCTCGATGAAGCCACTTCCAGCCTCGACTCCGAGTCCGAGGCGTACATTCAGGAGGGGTTGAAATATCTGATGCAGGGCCGGACCACCTTCGTGATTGCGCACCGGCTTTCGACCATTCGCCGCGCCGACCAGATTCTGGTGGTGGAAACAGGCCGGATCGTGGAACGCGGCACCCACGAGTCTCTCTATGCCCTGCAGGGGCGTTATTACGATCTCTATACCCGTCAGCACGGCCTCGAGTCCAATCTCTTCCTCGCGCCCGGGGAAGGCGATAAAGTGGAAGAAGAGGCCACTGCCCGTTCGGGCCGGGGGGATGCTCTGGACCCTGTCCGTCTGATTCGCGGTCAGGGATTTTGATCGCGGCGTAGCTATGCACCATCAGACGGCCCACGCGGACAAAAATATTGCCAGGCCCGCTGGCTTACATATATAACGGACCGTTACGCTCCAGAATCATGAATACTCAAAGGCAAAATTCCCCAATATTTCATGCCCGAATCATCTCTGCAGATAAAAATACTGGTAACTTTCGCGGCAGGAAGCTGCCCAGGCATCATTCCGGTTTGATTTTCAGCGCTGGTGATCCCGTACGCCAGTCCGGCATTTATGAGGTAATCCACGACCCCCAGCATCGCCAGGCCCATGAAGCGGTTATGCTGCACGACACTTCGTTTCCCGTTTGCGATACCTGTAAGGACCAGGTGCGCTTTCGGCTCATTCGCACTGCGCCTTATATTTTTCACGACGAAGATTTTGAGGAAGGCAGTGAAAATAAATAACCGGGACAAGCCTTTCCATCGCTGAGCGCATGCAACTCCGGTAAATGCTTGTCCCTGCTTTTTATAGCTTAAGTCCGCGCAGGTATTCGGCGAACTGCGCGCCCATGTCGGGGCGTTTGAGCGCGAACTCCACCGTGGCCTTCAAAAAGCCCAGTTTGTCGCCGGCATCGTGCCGCTTGCCTTCAAAGGTGTAGCCGTAAATTTTCTCTCCAGCCTGCAGCAGGTTCCGCAGACCGTCGGTAAGCTGCAGCTCGCCGCCCGTTCCCAAAGGGGTGTGCTCGAGTGTCTCAAATATTTTTGGGGTAAGAATGTAACGGCCAATAATCGCCAGATTGGAGGGCGCTTCCTCTATTTTGGGTTTTTCCACCAGGTTCTTCACATTCCAGGCGCGGCCATCGTGCTTGCCTTCGACTTTCTCGGCATCGAGCACGCCATAGGCGGAGATCCCAGGCCCATTCACCTCCATGGCCGCGACCACCGAGCTTTGCGTCTGGTCAAACACGTCCATCATCTGCCGCAGGCAGGGGCGCTGGCTGTCGATCACGTCATCGGCCAGAAGCACCGCAAAGGGTTCATCGCCCACCAGTTCGCGCGCCATAAGTACCGCGTGTCCCAGCCCCATCGCCTGCTTCTGCCGCACGTAGGCCAGGTGAATCATGTCTGAAATCTGCCGCACGATGCCCAGCAGGTCCGTCTTGCCGCGCTCTTCCAGCATGTGCTCCAGTTCGTAGCTCACGTCGAAGTGGTCTTCAATGGCGTTCTTGCCGCGACCGGTTACAATGATGATCTGGTCGCAGCCCGCCGCCAAAGCTTCCTCCACTCCATACTGGATGATGGGTTTGTCCACCAGCGGAAGCATCTCTTTCGGCTGCGCCTTGGTGGCGGGAAGAAAACGCGTACCCAGACCCGCGGCGGGAAAAACGGCCTTACGAACTTTCATCTTCATAAGTAGTATTGTCCTGGTTGGCATCGCGCCTAAGATGCCGGGCTGCAAGCTTCCGCACTCAGCTTTCTGAAGACATTTTGCGGGGTCTCTCGAAAATTCTTCGCCTGAACGCTGAATACTGAGTGCTGATTGCTATTTCTGTTTGTATACCACTCCGCCCTTCATTACGAAGGCCGGGTTCTCAAGCAGAGTCACGTCTTTGGTCGGATCGCCATTCACGGCGACGATGTCGGCATAGTTGCCCGGCTCAATCGAGCCAATCTGTTTCCATCCCAGCAGGTCGGCGGCATTCACCGTCGCCGTTTGGATCGCCTGCACCGGCGTCATGCCCAGCTTCACATACACCGCGAATTCATGCGCGTTCAGGCCATGCGGATAGACGGCCGCATCGGTGCCAAAGGCGATTTTCACTCCGGCATCAAACGCTTTCTTTATGTTCTGGCGCGCAATGGGAATAATCGTCCGCATTTTGCCCGCATACATTTCCGGCAGACCGATTTTGGCCGCGTTTTCCGCCATCCAGTCTCCCAGATACAGCGTGGGCACCAGATATGTGCCGTGCGTCTTCATGGCCTGAATGCCCGCATCGTCAATGTACGATCCATGCTCCACCGAGTCCACGCCGGCTTCGGCGGCCCAGGCGATTCCCTGGGAGCCATGCGCGTGGGCAGCCACTTTGCGGCCCAGGCGGTGCGCGTCGGCCACAATGGCCTTCATTTCTTCCAGAGTATATTGCGAGGCGCGCGGATCATCGCCTTTGGAAAGCACGCCGCCCGTGGCGCACACTTTGATCACATCGGCGCCGTACTTAATGGTCTCCCGGACTTTGTGCTGCACGGCTTCAATGCCGTCTGCCGTGCCCTCGGCCTGGGCATGCCATTCAAAGGGCAGCAGGTTCTGGTCGCAGTGTCCCCCGGCTATGCTCAGGGCCGGTCCGCTCACCAGCATGCGCGGGCCAGGTACCAGGCCTTCATTGATGGCGTCGCGCAGAGCCACGTCGGCATACCCTCTTGCCCCCACGTTGCGAATGGTGGTGAAGCCCGCTTCCAGAGTCACTCGGGCATTCTTCGCCCCAATCAGCGCCTCTTTGGGAATGGAAACGCCCAGTTCCTGGTAGCCAAAGTTGGGGTCATAGGTGATGTGCGTGTGTGCGTCGATCAATCCAGGCAGCAGAGTGGCATTGGGAAGGTTGATCTCCTTCATCCCCGCTGGCGGGTTGCCCACGGCCAGGGGCCCAATGCTGAGAATTTTGTCTCCCTGAATCACCACGGTTACGTTGTCCATCATGCGCCCGGTCTTTACGTCCAGCATGTGGCCGGCGTGAATTACGGTGCGTATCGGCTGGTCTTCGTCACCATGCCGGGCGGCCTGGGCACAAAGAATACAGGGCAGCAGCGCGGCGGCGAACAGGGTTGTCTTTATGGTCTTACGGATGTTCATTCGGCTGTCTCCGAGAGCAAGCGCGGATTATAGCAGCCCCGGGTATAAAGTATCCCGGAGTATTCTTTGCAACTTTTCTCCGCCTGCTTTCCATAGCCTGGGTGTTGACATCTTCGTTAACAGTTTGTTCATCCAAGTTCCGTAGTTGCTCTCCAGAGAATCTCCCGGATGGGATGGAGAGCTTTTGAGGAAATACACAAAATGAAGATTGCGGTTGTAGGGTCAGGTTATGTCGGCCTTGTTGCCGGCGCGTGTTTTGCGGAACTGGGGCACGAAGTTACGGTGGTCGATAATGACCAGCAAAAGCTGGCCGCGCTCAACCAGGGTGGTTGTCCTATCCATGAAAAATTCCTTCCGGAGCTGCTGGAACGGCACCACGGCTCCCGGCTTTCTTTTACTGGCGATTTGCAGTCTGCCGTGCGCCGCAGCCAGGCCATCTTTATCGCCGTAGGCACCCCGCCCAAGGAAGACGGTGACGCCGATCTTTCCTACGTTGAGTCCGTCGCCCGAGGCATTGCCAGCGCCATCGATAGTTATAAGGTGATCGTCGAAAAGAGCACGGTCCCGGTTTACACCAGCAGCTGGATTCGCCGGATCATGCTGCTGAATGGCGCTCCGGCAGAGTTGTTTGACGTGGCTTCCAATCCGGAATTTTTGCGCGAAGGCACTGCTGTCGCCGACTTTCTTTATCCTGACCGCATCGTACTGGGAGCAGACAGTGATCGCTGCCTGAAAGTCCTGGAAGAGGCCTATCGGCCTCTGGTGGAGGGCAGCTACAGCCTTCGCCCCGATGCTATTCCCGGCCCGGTCGCGCCCCCTTTTAGTGCGCGCCTGATTCGCACCAGCGCCAAAAGCGCGGAGCTGATCAAGCACGCCTCCAATGCCTTCCTGGCCATGAAAATTTCTTTTATCAATGCCGTGGCTTCCGTCTGCGAAGCCGTAGGCGCCGATGTGGAGCAAGTGCGCCAGGGAATTGGCAGTGACTCCCGCATTGGCCCCCGCTTTTTTTTTCCCGGCGTTGGCTACGGTGGCTCGTGCTTCCCCAAGGACCTGCTGGCCTTCCGCGCGGTGGCGCGGGAGAATGGCTGCTTCTTCGGTCTGCTGGATGAAACTGTCCGCGTGAATGAAGAACAGCGCGCGCGTTTTCTGCGCAAGGTCCGCCAGGCTCTGTGGACGCTGCGGGGCAAGAAGCTGGCCGTGCTCGGGCTGGCTTTCAAGAACGGCACGGATGATATTCGCGAATCGCCGGCCATCGCCATTGTGAAAGCCCTCCTGAAGGAAGGCTCCTCCATCACGGCCTGGGACCCCGCGGCCATGGCGCGCGCCGCGGAGGAGTTCCCGTCGGGCATCGTGAAATTTGCCGAAGGTCCTTACGAGGCGCTGGAAGGCGCAGATGCCTGCCTGGTCCTCACCGAGTGGGAGGACTTTGCCGCGCTCGATCCTGCGCGCATGAAAGAGCTGCTGCGCTACCCGATTGTGGTAGATGGCCGCAATATCTTCAACCCGGCAGCCATGCAGGCTGCCGGTCTCAACTACTACAGCATGGGCCGAGCGGAGGTTTTTGCCAGCCAGCCGTCTTCCCTGCCAGCCAGCAGCATAAAAGCTCTGGAGCGAGAAGAAGCGGCCTAAGCCGACATATTTCATGCTGTTTCCGTTACCAGGTCAATTACATCGGGTGTCCCATGGTTTCAATTGTCGTCCCTATCTATAACGAAGAAGATAATGTCCCTGAGTTTTACCGGGCGGTGAAAGCTGTTATGGAAGCAACCGGTGAAGACTGGGAAATTGTCTATGTCAATGACGGCAGCACGGACTGCTCCCTGGAACTGCTGCTGGAGATCCAAAAAAGAGATTCACGCGTGACAGTGGCTCGGTTCTCCCGTAATTTTGGCCACCAGCCGGCGCTGACTGCCGGTCTTCAGCTGGCCAAAGGAGACGCCGTAATCCTCATGGATGGCGACTTCCAGGATCCGCCCGATGTACTGCCCGGTCTGATTCTCGCCTGGCAGAACGGCGCCAAAGTGGTCATCGCCGAGCGCGCCACGCGCGCCGAAAAAGGACTGCGGGGAAAACTCTTTCCCTTGTTTTACAAAGTCATGGGATTTATCTCCGATTTTCCCATTCCGCTGAATGCCGGCATCTTCGGCTTACTCGACCGCCAGGCCGTGGACGCCATCAATCGCCTGCAGGAAGGCAACCGCTATCTCCCCGGATTGCGCGCCTGGGTGGGCTTCCCCACGGCCGTGATCTACTATGACCGTGCCGCCCGGGCCGCCGGAGAGCCGAAACAGACCTGGTCTCGCCTGATTCGTTATGCCATGGACGCTATTTTCAGCTTTAGCTATAAACCGCTGCGCCTGGGAATGGTTCTGGGGGCGATTGTGCTCTCCGTGTCGCTCATGTTTGGTGTGGCCGTGATCGGCCTGAGCCTGGCCGATGGCAGCTTTTCAAGCACCCGTGCGGTCGCCGGATACACGATTGTCGCCATCCTGCTGCTCGGCGGAATACAGCTCGTCTGCGCGGGACTTCTGGGAGAGTACATTGGACGCATCTATGACGAGGTGCGCCGCCGTCCGCTCTACCTGATTGAGGAAGTGCACGCAGCACAGACGGCACGTTCAGCCACCCGCGTTACCACCATGCCGGTTCCCTCGGTGCGCGTGGGATAAAGTCCAGACGAACTTTTACATGGAACTGCTCAGTCCGGCTGGACCCATGATCGGTGATAAGCTCTTTCTTCGGCGGCAAATCTCCGCGAAACAGGCTATTCTCTTTTTATTCGCCATGTAATATAATCCTGTTTCGGTCCAAAAGCCGCCCAGGGAGAGCGCATGGTTGAAGACAAAATTGAAAAAGCAAAAGCGATAGACCTCACGCTGTCGCAGATCGAAAAGCAGTTCGGCAAAGGTTCCATTATGCGGCTGGGAAACAAGGAAGCCATTGTTCCCATCGCCGTAATTTCGACCGGCTCTATTTCTTTTGACGCCGCGCTGGGCACGGGTGGCGTGCCGCGCGGACGCGTGGTCGAGATTTTTGGCCCGGAATCGAGCGGCAAAACCACGGTTGCCCTTCAGGTAATTGCCGAGGCGCAGAAAGCCGGCGGCATGGCCGCGTTTATCGATGCCGAGCACGCGCTGGATCCCGCCTATGCCAAAAAACTGGGCGTGGATGTCGACAACCTCCTCGTTGCCCAGCCCGATTACGGCGAGCAGGCCCTTGAAATAGCGGAAGCTCTGGTTCGCTCCGGCGCCATTGACGTTCTGGTGGTGGACTCGGTCGCGGCCCTCGTGCCCAAGGCCGAACTGGATGGCGAGATGGGCGACAGCCACATGGGTCTCCAGGCCCGGCTCATGTCCCAGGCGCTTCGAAAGCTCACCGGCATCGTCTCCAAATCGCGCACCTGCCTGGTCTTCATCAACCAGATACGCGAAAAAATCGGAGTGATGTTCGGCAATCCGGAAACCACCACCGGCGGCCGCGCCCTCAAGTTCTATTCATCCGTCCGCATCGATATTCGCCGCATTGCCGCCATCAAGGAAGGCGACGTAGTGGTGGGATCACGCACCAAAATCAAGGTCGTGAAAAATAAAACCGCCGCCCCCTTCCGCGAAGCTGAATTCGACATCATGTACGGCGAAGGCATCTCCCGCGAGGGCGACCTGCTTGATCTGGGCGTGGACAAAAATATCGTGGAGAAGTCCGGCGCATGGTACAGCTACAAAGGCGAGCGCATTGGCCAGGGACGCGAAAATGCCCGCCAGTTCCTCAAAGAAAATAAAGACACCACGGCCCGGCTCGAAGCGGAGTTGAGAAAAGAAATCGGCGTCAAAAATTCCGCCCCCGAGCCTCCGGCGCCCACTACGGAACAAAAACAGGCGGCGGCAGCCGTGCCTGGCAAAGCTCAGGCAGTGAAGAAATAGCGGCGGCGCGCCATGCATTTCAGCAGGCTGATCTACATTGCCCGGCGAGTGCTGACTTTTCTTGCGGTTTTATACACAGGTTTGGCGATCTATGCGTATTTCTTTACAGATCGCCAAATCTTTCTTCCCCATCCCGCCTCTTATCGGGATACTTCCGATCTCATCAGGCTCACCAGCACCAGCGGAACCAAAATCTCAGCCGTCTATCTGCCCAATGCCTCGGCCAGATTCACGCTGCTGGTGAGTCACGGCAATGCGGAAGATCTGGGCGATCTGCACGGCTGGCTGGAACAGCTGCGCCAGGCCGGATTCAGCATATTTGCCTATGACTATCAGGGATACGGCGCCAGCGGCGGTACGCCCTCTGAAAAGCATGTTGATGATGATGAACTGGCCGCTTACGACTATTTAACCAGGCAATTACACACGCCAGCCAGCCAGATTGTGGTGTACGGAAAATCGGTTGGTTCCGGTCCTGCCGTATATCTTGCGGCGCGCAGGCCGGTGGCAGGCCTGATTCTACGCAGCCCGATTCTCTCCGCTTTTCGCGTGGTCACGCGTGTGCCGCTGCTGCCCTTCGACAAGTTTCCCAATTACAAAGAAATGGGCAAAGTCCATTGTCCGGTCCTGATCATCCACGGCACGGCCGACCAACTGGTGCCAGTGTGGCATGGGCAAAAGCTGTATGATCTGGCCCGTCAGCCCAAATATTCGCTTTGGGTGGAGGGCGCCGACCACAACGATCTGGAAGACTTTGCCACGGCAAAGCAAATCCGAACCATGCAGGTTTTTGCAGATTCCCTGATTACGCCGGCCACCCCGCCTCCGGTCCCCCACTGAACCTTGCTTATTGCTACCTTCCCTCAATACAGAATAAAATCACCTTTCAGAACGCCCCAGGAAATCCCATTGAATTCAGTCCGCGCTATCTATCCCGGCTCATTTGACCCGCTCACCAACGGGCATCTCGACCTGATCGAGCGCGGCAGCAAGATCTTTGAGGAATTGATTGTCGCCATCCTGCGCAATTCGGAAAAAGATCCTCTGTTTTCCGAGGCCGAGCGGCGCGACATGCTGGAAGAGATGGTGCGCAGGTATCCCAACGTTCGTGTGGATACCTTTGACGGGCTGCTCGTGGATTACGCTATGCGCAAAAACGCCAAGGCCGTGCTTCGCGGAATACGGGCCATCAGCGACTACGAATATGAGTTGCAGATGGCGCTCATGAACCGCAAACTCCAGCCGCAGCTGGAAACCGTATTTATGATGCCGGCCGAGGCCTATACCTACCTGAGTTCGCGCCTGGTCAAAGAGGTGTTTCGCCTGGGAGGCTCGGTTCGCGGCCTGGTGCCGGAACTGGTAGAACAGAGATTGATCGAAAAAATGCACGGCCCAGCCGTGAGATAGAGGTAAACAAGTATGGCGACAATGCCTGCGGCAAAACAGCTCAGCGACCGTGTCAACCGTATCCAGGTTTCGGCCACTATGGCGGTGGTAGCGGAAGCCGCAAAGCTCAAGGCATCCGGCGCCGATCTGGTGGAGTTTGGAGCAGGCGAGCCTCACTTTCCCACGCCGCAGCACATAAAAGACGCGGCCATTGCCGCCATCCAGCAGGACTTCACCAAATACACCGCGGTTTCCGGCATGGCCGACCTTCGTTCGGCGATTGTGAAGCGCCACGCGGCCGATTTTGGCTCCATGTACAAACCAGAGGAAGTGATCGCCTCCACCGGCGGCAAGCTCTCGCTCTTCAATGCGATTCAGGTGCTGGTGGACCACGGAGACGAGGTCATTCTGCCGGTGCCGTACTGGGTTTCCTTCAAGGACATCGTTGAGTACGCCGGCGGCAAGTGTGTCTGTGTGGAAACCAGCGAGGCCAAAGGCTTCCAGCTCACCGCCGAGATGATCGAGCGCAGCATCACCTCGCGGACCCGGGCCATCATCATCAACAGCCCGAACAACCCCAGCGGCGCGGTCCTGCCTCCGGAAGAGTACACCGCCATCCTGCGCCTCGCGCACAAGCGCGGGATCTGGGTGGTCTCCGACGAGTGCTACGTTTATCTCAACTACAGCGGCCGCAACTTTTCCGCTGCCTCGGTGCATGACGTTTACGAGCACCTGCTGATCGCCGGCTCGCTTTCCAAGACTTACTCCATGACTGGCTGGCGTCTCGGCTACGCCATGGGGCCGGCCCCGGTGATCAACGCCATGTCCAAGCTGCAGAGCCAGAGCACGTCCAGCACGGCGCAGATGATCCAAAAGGCCGGTATGGCCGCGCTGAACAGTTCGCAGGATTGCGTGGAGCAGATGAAAGCGGAATACATCCGCCTGCGCGACCGGGTGCTGAGCGGACTGAGCGGCATTCCTGGCGTCAGCTGCGTGCGTCCGGACGGCGCTTTTTACGTTTATCCCAATGTGTCTTCCTACTTCGGAAAAAATGGAGTGAACTCCGCCGCCGATGTGGCTAAGCGGCTTCTGCATGAGGCCCATGTGGTTACCGTGCCAGGCGAAGCCTTCGGTACGCGCGAGCATATTCGTCTCTCCTATGCCACTTCACCCGGGGAAATCGATCGTGGCGTGGAGCGGATGAAGAAGTGGTTTGCGGCCCTGTAATTTTGCGGCACAAAGGCAAACTAATTCTGCTCAGTACGTATCTGATGCAGTTTAATCATGTCTGAACTTTATCCATTACTGCTCCAGCCGCAGTTTCACGAGCGAGTCTGGGGCGCTCGCAACCTGGCTCCGGTGTACTGGCAACAGATTACCGGCAGCCCGGTAGGCGAGGCCTGGCTCACGGGGGATACGTGTGCCGTAAGCAATGGACCTTTGTCCGGCAAAACCCTGGCCGAACTCACCCTGAAATTCGGCCACGCGCTTCTGGGCGAAGCGGCGGCAAATGTCGCTCGCTTTCCTTTGCTGCTCAAATTTCTTTTTCCCAAAGAAAAGCTTTCCGTTCAGGTCCATCCGGATGACGAGAGCGCCGCGCTTCTGGGCCAGCCTTTTGGAAAAACCGAGTGCTGGTACGTTCTCCGCGCCGAACCCGGCGCGCAGGTAGGTCTGGGGCTCAAGCCCGGTGTTTCCAAAAATCAGGTGGAACACGCCATCCGCGAAAACAGAATGGAAGAGCTGCTGCAGTGGATCAACGTCAGTGAAGGCGACATGATCTATGTGGATGCAGGCACGGTGCACGCCATCGGTCCGGATTCCATCATCCTGGAGACGCAGCAAAACTCCGACACCACCTACCGCCTCTACGACTACGGACGGGCCCGAGAACTGCACATCACAGACGGCCTCAAGGCCACCAAAGTGCTTACGCACGCAGGAAAGGTTTCGCCGGAAAAGCTTCATTCGGAAAATGGGAAAACTCAGGCCAACCTGATTACATCACCTTGTTTTGTGGTGGACAAGTTTAAACTGGAAAAGCCATGGGAGTTCCGCCGTTCGCGGCATGGCCGGCAAAGCGTGTGGTGCCTCACGGCCAGCCAGGGCTGCGCCATCGTGGAGTGCGAGGGAACGGCGTCTTTTACCTGGGCCGGTGGCGAAACGGTCGTGATTCCTGCAGCCGTGGAAAAATTCACGATTCGGCCGCAGTGGGAACTTGATTTTTTTTGCGCCTCGCTGCCGGGTGAAAAAACCGGGCATCCGCATACCACCATGGTGACAGCTGGTTAAACAGGGGAAATGGATTGAGCAAACACAGGTTCTACCCGATCATTCTGGCTGGCGGAAGCGGGACGCGTTTTTGGCCGCGCAGCCGCAGACGACGCGCCAAGCAGGTGCTCGCGCTCGACGGCAATGAAGGCCAAACCATGATTCAGAAGACGCTGGCCCGCCTGCTGCCCCTGGGCGTGGAGCGCGATTTCTGGGTCATCACCAATGAATTTCTCGCGCCGGAAATCCAGCGCCAGCTTCCTGGCATTCCTCCGGAACAGATTGTCGTCGAGCCTGAGCCGCGCAATACCGCGCCTGCCATCGGACTGGCCGCTTTTATTCTGGAGAAGACCGACCCCAATTGCGTTTTGGGAATGTTTCCCGCGGACCACGTCATTACTGATGAAGTAAAGTTTCGCGAAGTATTGCAGCGCGCGCTCGACATTGCCTCCAAAACCGAGAACATCGCCGTCATCGGCATTCCGCCTTCGCGTCCGGAAACCGGCTATGGCTACATCGAGACCGGCGAGAAACTGGATGCCGAGCTGTTCCGGGTCAAACGCTTTACCGAGAAGCCCAATCAGCAAAAAGCTGAAGAGTTTACCGCTGCCGGCAATTACTATTGGAACAGCGGCATGTTTTTCTGGC
>Ga0070730_10000540_pt1 | contig 42809 bp, 38 predicted proteins | sample Coa_R1_3_FD_66447 | JGI IMG/M metagenome (GOLD analysis project Ga0070730, IMG submission 66447) | Surface soil microbial communities from Centralia Pennsylvania, which are recovering from an underground coalmine fire - Coalmine... | ecosystem: Environmental > Terrestrial > Soil > Unclassified ...
GAAGTCGCTACCGACGAAGAGGATGCGCACAGGCCCCCCCGCGCCCGCGCGGCGATTTGGCGGCGCAAAGCCTTGAGTGTCCACGCCCGGCGGGATAACGGTAATCTTTTCGGGCGGCACCTCGTACTCATCCACCAGCCCCCGCCTGGTCCAATCCGACCAGGTGACCAGGCGCCGGGCCAGTTGAAAACAGCGACGGCTCAGACGCCATTTCCAATGCTCCAGCCAATCTGGACTGACCGTATGATTGTAAGCCTCGCCCAGGCGGTCGAACTGGCGGGGCGTGGCGTCTAGCGAAACAACGCTGGGAATACGGCGCAGCCAATCTGCGGCCAGGGTAGCGGTGATCTGCGTATGGAAGAAGAGGGCTTGCGGGCGCGACTGGTGCTGCATGGCGCCCAAAACCCGGCGCGTTTGCAGGCCGGCCTGCAGTGTCCAATTGCTGCGATATAGCGGCAGGCGGCTGGCCAGACCTGTGCGCTGCCAGGTTGGCTGGCCCCAGTCGGCCGCGATGGAGGGGTCTTCGGCAACAAATCGCCGCAGATTCTGGCCATGCGTGATGTGGCCCAGCGCCTGTTCGATGATGAAACCGACTCGATATACTTTGGATGGCACTATTGAACCGCGCAGATGGAGCCAAGATTTGCCATCAAGTGATCTTCACTACTCATACCCAAAATGGCAACACTAACCTCGTTTATGTCCAATACAAAACGTAGGGCCAGTTGCGGCAATGACGCACTTTCCAGCGCTGCCTGCGCGCGGTATGCCGTAACCTGATCCTCAGGAGCGGGCCGTTCAGTGGGTTGACTGGTGGCCGTCGACTGATGGACTGCATCCATTGGGTGGAACAAGCGCCCACCCGCAAAACATTCCCGGGCGATAATGGCCCATCCCCGCTGCGACGCTGCCGGTATGGCGTGCTGCAGGGCAGCCTGGTCCAACAGGTTCAGCCGGAGCTGCAGGGCCGAGAGTTCCTGGTAGCGCAAGCAGATCAGCGCGTCGTCAGCCACCTCGCAGGATACGCCGACGTAGCGGATCTTGCCCTGTCGTTTCAGCATTTCCAGTGGTTCGAGAAATTCTCCGCTTTCGAGGACAGGCCGAGGTGGGCTGTGCAGCTGGTAGACATCGATATAGTCCGTATTGAGGCGCTTCAGGCTCTGCTCGGCTGCCTTCAGAATATATCCGGTTGAGAAGTTCTGAGAGAGGCTCCCGCGCACGCTGGTGGGAAGCTGCTCGCGCTTGAGACCCAGGCGGCTGACGACTGGTTTGATCATGGGCTTGACCTTCGAAATGAGTCGGCGCTGAGCTGGCAGCTGGTAGCCAACCTTTGTAGCAATAACCACCTGATCGCGGCGGCCGCGGAAAGCAGCAGCGATCAGTTTCTCACTTTCACCCTGGCAATACATATCGGCCGAGTCGTAGAAGTTAATTCCAAGGTCCAAGGCTCGCTGCAAGGTGCGCAGTTGTTCCGCTCTGCTCTGTCGGCCAAAAAGAGCGCCAAGGCCAGCCGTGCCAAACCCAATCTCTGAGACGGTTAAACCGGTGGCGCCAAAAGGGCGTTGCTTCAAGGCAAATTTCTCCTCACAAGAGGGTCACGATCGCTTCAGGTCTTCCACCAAACGATCCGCAGCCCGCGCTGCCAGAGCCATTGCCGTCGGCACCGGATTTTTCTCAGGACCAGTCGTAAAACTGCTTGCATCGACCACCGCAACGTTATTAACCGCATGCATGCGGTTCCAGCCGTTCAGCATCCCATATTGGGGCGAGTGGTGCATCCTCACGGTACCGCCGTAGTGGACCGAATGGCCAGGCGGTTTGGTGAACACGCCACGGATCATTGCTTGATACCCCGCGGCCTCCAGAATCGTCAACAGATCTTCGCGACTGGCAGTCAGAGTGCGCTCAGCGTCGTCTGAATGGCAAATTTGGATTTTGAGCTGCGACTGGCCAAAACGATCCTGCAAGGTCGAATCCAGTCGAACATGATTCGAGGGACTAGGGATCATGCTGCCAAACAGGACGACGCCAAACGTTTTGGCTTTGATCGGGGTGCGCGCCAATAGCCGCTCAATTGGCTTGCTGCTGCCAAAACCCAAAGTGCACGAAGCGGCCAGCAACGGTTCCGAACGGCGGTAGTCAGCCCGGGTGAGGTAAGCCGGAGGATCGAGGCGCGGCATAGGACCATCAAAATCGACGTTGGCCCATTGTTGGACGTGATCATGCAGATATCGGCCCAGCAAACCTTCGGTGTCCCCAAGTCCATGCGGAAAATCGGCCGAGGTGGAATTCAGCAGCAGGCGGGTTGAGGCGAGCGGACCAGCGGCCACAACAATGGCCTCAGCCGCCAGGCGTTGTTCGAGCCCCGTTGTCCGGTCGATGTAAATGACTCCATCGACCTTTTTTAGGGCGCCGTCCCATTCCAGACGGATGGCATGCGCGCCCAGGCGCAACGAAAAAAGGGGCGAGCGCAGCAGATTCGTGACCAGTTGTCTGAAACTATTGAAAAAGGTTCCGCGGCGCAAGAATAGCCAGGGCGAGCCAGTCGCAGAAGGCAAGACCGTGAAACCTCGCCCGGCCTTTTCAGCATGGCGCCCTATCGCTTGCCAGTGAGCCGGCAAGGTTCTCTGGTAAGCTACCTGGCACGCCGGCAGGTTAGGAACATTCTGTGGGCTGCCCGCTATTTGTAGGATCTTTTCCACCTGCTCATAGTAGGGCACCAAATCTTCATAGGATACCGGCCAGCGGTAGCGTTCGTGCAGTCTCTCCCCTTCGTAGAAGTCCTCCGGTGCAAACCGGGGGACCGTCCCGCTCCAAAAATTAGACATTCCACCGGGGATAAGCCGGTCGAACCAGACGGCTTTGGACTCAGCGTTGGATACATATTCCTGAGGCGGGCCAAATTCCGGCAGCCTGCGGTAGAGAGTCCGGCCCCCCGCGCGGACTAACCACCCGGATGGTAATGCCTGTCCCGATTCCAGGAGTGTAACCGGTATCCCCTGGCGAATCAGGACTGTGGCAGCCATGGCCCCCGTCGGCCCGCTGCCAACGACGACAACCCGGCGACTATCTTCCCCCATTTTGGTCCTCGAGGTTGTTTTTCAGGGCCAAGGCGGGAGCCACCTCAGTCCCCTTGCGCATATCCTTGTAATAGATCCGCGCCGGGATCATGGCAGACAGGCTGATGCTTTCGGAGCTTGGGCGAGCACGTTTTGCGGCAGCTCTTTCCTCTTGGTAAAGCTTCCAGCCGGTATACAACCGGATTAGACTCAATGCGACCAGGCGCGGAGCCAGGATACTCGTCAGGCGCAGCTTGTCCTTGAAGCTGGCTTGCTGCATTTGGCCCCAAATATAGGGCGTGTAAGTTTCCAGTCGCGCCCAGGTGCGGGCCAAATTCACCTCGCGTAGCGACAGATGATAGGTCCGCATGGTCGCCGTGTAGCTGTTCCACAATTCATAGGTCATCTCCCGGCCGCGGACCAAAAGGTTATCTTGCAGCGCCCTCCAATACATTGGTGTGCCAGGAAAGGGGGTCATGGCCGTCATGGTGGATTCGGTCCCCAGAGAACGGGCATAGGTGAATGTGTCCTTGACCGTATGCCAGCTTTCCTCGGGGGTGCCGATCATGAAGAAGGTGTATACCTTGATCCCTAGCTCGCGGCACAGAGCGACCTTGCCCTCGATGATGCGGCTGATCCGCACGTTTTGGCCAATGCTGCGCATGATTTCAGCGTCATTCGACTCGACACCCGTGAGGATGGTTCGGATGCCCGCCTTATACATCAGCTCGAGCTGGTCGCGGTCAAGCAGCTCCAGGCTGAGCTCGGCGGCCGCCTCGATCGGCAGGTGGCGATCGATCAGGCCTTGCGCGATGGCCTCCAGGTGGGGCTTATTGGCCGAGAAGTTAGGGTCGCGGAAGCGGATGTGGCGAATTCCATATGTCCGATACAGGAACTCAATTTCATCCAATACTTCCTCGGGAGTGCGGAAACGCATCATCCGGCCTTCATTCAGGTTGTAGGCGCACATGGTGCAGGGCATAAAACAGCCCCGGCTGGCTGGGATAGAAACGGCCAGGTCATTCACCCGGCCATTTGGGGCATAGCGGCCCAATTCCAAGAGGTGCCAGGCGGCACGCGGCAGCTTGCTGATGTCGGTCACCTTGCGCCATTTGTTGTGCAACAGGTTGGATGCCATGTCATACAGGCCAGGTTTCGCCGGAGGCACGTGTGTCGCGATATCGATAACCCCGGCTACCTCGGCTGCGTTGGCGGCATTGAGTGCCTCACCGATAATCGCTTCAGGCTCGCCATAAAACAAGAAGTCGAATTTCGCCTGGTCGAACCAATGGCGGTAGGTCGTCATGATAATGCTGCCAAAAGCATAAACCCGTGCTTTGGGATAGGTCTGCTTGAGCAGGTTCGCCATTCGCAAATCGTTGTGCAGCGAGGTAATGGATAAACGCACACCAATCCAAAGGTCGGCGCCATTCTGCTCGCGCTGCTCACTCTGGATGACGCGTTCGACAAATTGGACGCCACGTTTGTTGTCGAAAATGCGCTCCAGCACCAGGTCGATAAGTTTCACCCGATGCCCGGCCTTTTCGGCAACTGCTGCCTGGTAAAGGAAATCGTGCGGCAGCACGTCTATGTATTCCCGCTCACGAAACTTGAGTTTTCGTGAAACGCCCAGGTCGCCCGATTGCGCGCGTTCATTCGTCCGGCCTTTTATCGCCGGCGGATTGACCAAATAGAGTTGTACGCTCATGAGAGGCCTCCCTTGTTGAAAGATGATCCGGATTCTCGGTGCCCGAGCCTTACGACACTGCGGTAAATCTCCAGCATGCCAGCGGCCTGGATGGCCGGCGTAAAGTGAGTCAAGACTTTCTCACGCCCAGCGGCAGCCAACCTCGCCGCCAATGTGGGATCGCTCAAAACCCGCCCGAGCGCCGCTGCCAGGGCGGTTGGTTGGCGCGGCACGACCAGCAGACCGTCCACACCGTCCTGGATAATTTCGGGGATGCCCCCATCCTTGGCAGCCACCACCGGGCGGGCACTGAGCATTGCCTCAATCACAGCCAACCCAAAAGGCTCGCCGATGGCGGGGTGCGCCACAAGATCACAGGCAGCATAAAATAGCGGCATTTCGCTGCGAGGCAGATAGCCAGCATACCGAACCCGTTTTTCAATGTTCAGCGCTCGTGCCAGGCGATTGAGGTAGTCCAGGTAACTTCCATTTCCATCCGGGGAGATATCTGAGTTGGCGCCTGCGAAAGCCAGGTGGACTTGAGGAATTGAACCCGTCAATTGGGCCAGAGCCTCCATCAGCGTCGCCTGGTCCTTCCAACGCGACAGGCGGGCCACACATCCGAGCAACGGCGCTCCAGCCGGCACAGCCAGCCTCTGCCGCATAGCCAATCGCTCCTCGTCTGTCACGTCCTTGTCAAAGATCGTCGTTTCGACGGCATTGGGCAGCGCATAAACTTGAGGCATGTCCAGCTCTGCGGCATTCCGGTAAGTAGCAGCGGTAAAGTTTGAGACACCCACTATCGCATCACAGTTTTGAAATACCCTTTTGCTCAAGTTTGAGAAGTCATGCGGGGAGTAGTTGGTGTGAGCATGGATGAGGCAAGCACTGCCCGCCAGACGCGCCAGGATCAAGCCGAAAAATGCGTCGCGCGGCCGGTCAGTGACATGAATGAGATCAATTTCCCCCCGGCGACACCTGATGGCCAGGAAAATCAGGTTGGCTGCGCCGCGGATATTGGCCACCATGGCCATAAACCGGCCTAGCCCGCGCTCGGCCGACATGGGACGGCCGAGCTCCAGTGGAAGCACTGTCATATTCGGGATTGCCGCAAATTCTGCCCGCGCTGAATCCACGCCGGTTTCATGCAGGCCAGTAGCCGCCCAAACCCGCACCTGCTGCCTGTCAAAGGCCCTGGCCAATGTAATATGGACTGCCACATCCGCGCCCAGGCTGTCCCGAGTATTCAGAAACAGGACACGCATCAGATCGACTCGACAGCCGCCAACCTGGTGCTGCGCCGGCACTCGCTGAGCGCTGTGTTGTACATGATGGAATTGAGCCAAGTGCGGCAGTTTTAAACGAATCATTGGGGCTTCAACCGCGCCCTGGGTGGGGCAGAGCACTGCGCAATTCACGACTTAAGTTGTTCCAGCGGTTGTTGAGGTCGGAGCTGAAGATCGAAGAGTTAGCAGACACGTTCCAGTAACACGATTAATCAGGATATACTGCTCAATTGGCTTGCGAATTGGGCGCAGCCCTCGGGGCGGTAGCGCAGGTGTGGCAATCTGCCCTCACCCAATCTAGCCGATGTTTGGCTTAGTGCGGTTGCGCCACCTGCTCGGCGTAAATACCCATCAGCTTCTCAGCGATGACGTCCCAGTCGTACTGGTCCTCAACCAATCGCCGCCCCTGAGCAGCAATACGCTGGTAGAGCTGTCGGTCGGTGAGCAACCGTATCGTTTTCTCGGCAAACTCTTGCGGATTGTCGGCGATCAAGAGGTGTTCACCGTCGACCACGTCCAGGCCTTCACAGCCTATCGTCGTGGACACGACCGGCCGCCCAAGCGCCATCGCCTCCAGAATCTTCAGTCGGGTGCCTCCTCCGGCACGCAGCGGCACCACACAGACAGCACTTTGCCGATAGTACGGAATGACGTCGGCCACCTGCCCGGTGACATGCACACCGCTGCCATCCAACTGCCGCACCTCGGGCCGCGGCGTGCGCCCCACGATCCATAACTCCGCTGCACTGATTTGGCGCCTAATGAGCGGGAGGATCTCCTGGCAAAAGTACAATGCGGCATCTGCGCCTGGCGGGTAGCCCATGTTGCCAATGAACAGCAGGCTGGGAGCCGCACCAGGCGCTGGCAGCGGCTGGTACTGGCGGACATCCACGCCATTAGGGATCACATCAACCTGCAAGCGCGGGTTGGACTTTAGCAGCAAGTCTCGCTCGATCCCGGACACGGTCGTGCAGCGATCAAACTTCTCGGCGTAGCGGGGTTCCCACCGCCGCATGGCAATACTGTTGATCAACGGTCGCAGCTTGTTGGACCAGCGCCGCTCGATTTGGCTCAGCCGCCTATCTTGTTGAGAAATGAAGTTGTGGAACATCAGGACTGACTTGCTTCGCCCGCAGCGCGGGAGCGCCTCCCGATATAACCCCATGCGCGAATGTTCAATCTGCACGATGTCAAAATCCACCGCAGATGTCAGTCGCCGGATTTTGCCCATGAGCTCCTCCGAATGGAGAAGGCTGAGCTCTGGAGGTTTGCCCATCAGGCCAAAGCGCACCATCCCGAGCCCCTTGACCAGGCGACTGGTTGGCTTGAAACTCGCTGTCTCAACCCTGGCGCACAATTGGTTCAAATGAGGCACACCCTCGGCATCCTGGGGTCGTTCCAAAAAGCCGGCCAGTGATACGTCGTGCCGACGGGCGACCCGACAGAGAAGGTTATATATGCGTATGCGGTCACCTCCAATCAGTGGAAAAGGGAGATAGTCCGCGATAATCAAGATTCGCATGGCAGGTCGCTGATCTGGTGAAGTTGCATCTGCGCTCGAGTTGTCTAGCCCGGGACTGTTGCTTCGCGGCCGAGTTGGCGGATGACCACTGCCGGCACCCCCCCAACCAGAGTGTCGGGAGGCACTGGCTTGGTCACCACCGCCCCGGCGGCCACCACCGCACCCTCCCCAATGGTTACACCGGGCAAAATCGTGCAGCGCGCTCCTAACCAGCTGCCCGCGCCAATGTGGACCGGCTTGGGCGTCACCTCTCCGGCACGGCGTCGGTGAGAGCCAAAGTCGTGCGCGCCTGTGATCACCATGACTTCGTAACCCAATACGGCTTCATCATCAATCGTAATCGTGTCCGCCAGGTCAAAGAGACAGCCTGCATTAAAAAACACATTCTCACCGACGGTCAGGCGCTGGTAGATGTTGCCGACCCCTACGATTGTCGGCGGACCCCAAATTGTGGTTCCCCGCCCGATGCGAAAACCCGCCAACCGCAAAATCCGCATCCGCAAACGCCCGCCGGTGTTGAATGGCACCAAGGACATGAGCAGATGCGCCACCAATAGGCGAGGGCGAAGTTGCCCAAAATCGTCGCGAGCAGCTTTGGCAAGCTTTTGCACTGGGATCTCCGATGATCCGTGGCCGGCACTGAGATCCAAGCTACAGTTCCTCGTCAATGGGCTTAATGACTCTAGCCGGCACACCCGCGGCAAATGTGCGTGGCGGAATATCATGGGTAACCACGCTGCCGGCGCCGACCACGCTGCCCGCCCCGATCGTCACTCCGGGTAATACAATGACTCTCACTCCCAGCCAGACGTCTGCCTCCAGGGTCACCGCGGCTGACTCGGGCAGCTCATTGCGCCGCTCTGGCTCCAGCCGGTGATAGTTATTGTCCATGATCATGCAGTAGTTCCCAAGGGCACATCTCGGTCCAATCCGCACCAACTGCTGGGCCCCGATCGAACACCCATAATTGATGTAAGTTGACTCTTGAATTTCGATCGTGGCGCCACCGGCCACAGCCAGCTCAATCGGAACAACGGTGGAAACAAGCCGCACCCGATCGCCTATGATCAGCTTGCCATAGTTGTGAATCGAGGGACGACCCCACAGCCGCACATTCGTCCCTTTGTAAGCTGCCTGGCGTAAAAACCAGTGGGCCCCCAATAAGCCCAGGCCATTGTCCAGGCTCTGGTTCAAATCTCGCCACGTCATCGGGTTGTGTAGCTGCGAATGGCCAATAGCTGGACTTTTCCAATTCAGATGAGACACGACGACTCCCGATTAGGATTCCACCAATTGTTTGACTGGACTTGCGACACCGGCGCTGGCCACTGAAGTGCGTGGCGTATGTAAAGTGCGCTTTTCTACGGTGATGAACAGCAGGAAGGCGAGTAATAGAATGACCGGCAGCAGCAGCACCAGAGCCAGGAAAGTGGTATTGGGTGTCAGGTGGCCTTGCGATTGGAGCAGATACGCCAGCCCCTGTATGACTGGTTGATGAACCAGATAAAGACTGTAGGACATCGTGCCAAGGGCCGCCAGCGGCCGCCAGGAGAACAATCGGCCGACGAGGTTGTTCGAAGCCAGAACGACTGCCAGCAAAATGAAGAAAACCAGGCCATACAGAAGATGGCTGAAAGCGGACCCTGAGGCCGCGACGCTGAGCGGGATGAGCAGCACGACCAGTACGATGGCGTAGCGCGTCTTGTTGGCCCAGGTTGCGATCTGGCCAGTGACGTAAAGCTCCGCGGCGACCATGCCAAACGCGAACTCGGCCCAGCGGCCCGGAAGTTGATTGGGCAACACCGCAATAGCCATCAGGCTATCGCTTGCCAACATGCCGCGTTGTATCGCGAGCTCCAGCCCCAGCCGATAGGCCACGTTGCAGGCAATGACGGCCAATACCGTCGTGCGCCAGCCGAAGCGACGTATTCCCAGCACCAAAAGTGGTAGCCCCAGGTAGAGTTGCCACTCCAGTCCAAGTGACCAATAGGCGCCATTCAGACTGTAGAAAGTGCTTGGGAAAAGCGTGTGAGTCAAAGTCGCGTGAGTCAGAATTTGCCATCCGAGCTGAAGTGGCGTGAAATGGTCATATCCGAGTTGAGCGCCACCCAGCACGATGAGCGCCAAGGCCAAGATCAATGACACAAAGTAAGCCGGCAACAGCCGGCGGCCTCGTCGCAAGAAAAATTGGCCCGTTTTGAACCGATCAATCCGGCCGCCGGCAAAGGGAATGTAGAGACAAAAGCCGCTCAGTACCAGGAACAGGCTCACACCTGTCGAGCCGCTGCGCAAGAAAAGGTCAAAACCGGGTACCTGAGCAAAGTGCGCTTGACTGAAGGCATGGATGTGGAAGAAGACAACCCACAGGGCTGCGACGGCGCGCAGGCCATCGATTCCTGGCAAGCGACTGGCGGCGCCAGAACGCCTATCGGCCTGATTTGCCAACATGCTCGTAGCCAGCCTTTCGGGCCTGCTTAGCCCCCACATTCGACGGCGTGCTGATCGCGATTCGATGAGCCTGCACCCCATGGGCGATCCTTGGCCCACCGGCGCTTTGACAATTGGCACTCAAGCCTGCCAGCGTGCGCGACGCGTGGCCTCCATGCGGCACAGTCAACGACACACGGCTGCCAGCCGTGTGACCCAGCCGGCGTGAGAATTCCATCAGTCAGTTGTGGCATTTTTTGCGGCGACCACCACGCTATGCAGCGTCCATTTCAGGTTGGACGGGGTTTTTGCGGTTGGCGTTCGAACGTCGGCCCGGCCGCTGACCGCCCGGACCACTGCTTGGTGCGGAGCGTATGGCGATTCGTTCCAGGCCATTGATCAAACCCAGCATCGCCCCCATGTAGACCATGCTCCGGATGTCCCACGACATGTCCACATAAGCATAAATGAAGTGCATGATGACGTAGAGTGTAGCCACAAACGCTGCGACCTTGAGTTCGCGATCCTGCACACCCAAGAGCGCCTTGATTCCTGTCATGGCTGAGAGTCCCACCAGGAAAATCATAGTGAAGAACCCGCCGGCTCCAGTCTTCATCCAAATCCACATAATGGAATTGTGGGTAATGTATTGCCACCATACAAAGAAGCTGATGTCTGGCAACGGGACGATCTGGTAAAACTTCTGGCCAAAACCAACTCCAGTCAGGGGATGCTTATGGATCGTAAAGCTGGTGTTGATATTCTCCAGGACCCGGTAATTGTTGGAGGCTTGATCGCGCGCCGTGGCCTGACTTTGGAACAGCACGGATTTGACTGACTCGACCGGCAGCGCCAGCTTGCTGCCGCTGTTCCAGAACACGGCGCCATAGACCAACGCCATCACACACACCGTTGGAACAATCAGCCAGAACCACCGGCGATTCTCTCTGTAGAGCAAGAATACGGTCAGCGCCAGGGCTACGATCAGCGACAAGAATGCCGCCCGTCGTTGCGTGGCAACATACGTCAGGGCGGCCACGGGGATCATCAGCACGATCGCCAGGCGCTTGCCAAGCGATAGCTTGTAGAGATAGGCGCCAACGGCAAATATGAAGAGCGTATTAAGCTGAATGGCTGTGCCATGCTCGGTGATTGCATCCACCCCCTGCAGATTGCCCTGGAGCACCAGGAAATAGTACAAATCACCATTGATGCCCACCATGAGCAAGGCCAGCATCGCTATCCAGATGAGATGAATGACATGCTCGCGCTGCTCCAAGAGATTGCTGGCCAGGATCAGCATCGTCACCAGGTAGAAAATGGGTCGCGCTTCCCAAAGGGCAACGGTGCTGTCGCCGCCCGTCGCCAGGCCGTAGCCCAGTCCGAAGATTGTGAAGGCTAAAAAGGCCAGCGCCGGCCAGATGAGCTGGCCGGTATGAACTCTCAAGTTGCGCTGCAGCGCCCCGCGCACCAGCCAGGCCGCGAACGTCAGTGCCAGATAGACTTCCAACGGGCTGAATTTGATCGAGTGATTCAGAAAGAGCACCGACTCGGCGCTGGAAAAGTCTTTGATAAACGGGAACCAGGGTGCCAGGACTGAGTCGCCGGCCAGGCCAAAGAAAACAAGCAGGTAGACGCCAAACCGAGGCTGGAACAAGATTGCGGCAGCACCGGCCACAAACACCAGCCAGGCAATGATCGACGGATCTGGACCGTTCACGAACATGAACGCCCCAATCAGACCAGACAAGACCAAAAGTCCACCAAACCCGGCCGACCAGGCGAGGGCAACCCGCCGGCTCTGATCATTTGCCGTGTTTTGACCTTCACCGTAAACTGAAGTCCGCAACATTCTTTTCTCTCTAGCGAGTTCCAGCTAGTTCTTGGGCCGGATCAAATCTGGCCCCAAAAATAATAGGCCAAACAGACAAACAGGCAAATGCCGAACAACAGCCACATCCGACCGGCTGGCCGCCTGTTGGTCATGACGAAACCAATCAGAAAACACGCGCATAGAAAAACGATGATTACTTTCATACCGGCCAGGCAGTCTAGTCGATTGGTTGACGGATCGCCGGCGGCCGCGCTTTTGCCCGGCGCAGGCGTCGGAAAGCTTCCGAGCCCAGGCTTTTGAGCACGGCCCAGTCATCCGGTGAGATCACCCGTAGCGCAAGGATAGCGGTCACATACACCACGATACCTACCGCGATCGGGATCGCGATATGCAAGCCGCGCAGCTGCCAAACTACCGCGGTCATGGCGAGGCCTGCGATCGTCACGCGCAGCGCGAACCAGCCATTCTTCCAATCGAGCATGCCTTTTGGCAGCATGATCAACCCAAATGTCACCATGCCACCTTCGGTCACCAGGAAAGATAGAGCACCCCCAAAGGCCCCATTTCCAAAGACGCTTTGGCACCAGGGCACCAGCACAAAATCCAGCGGGATGGTAACAACAGTCGCGACCGCCATCACAATGACCCAGACATGTTGGCGGTCGCTGGAAATGAAGAACTGCCCCACCAGCATGTTGATGGAGAAGAAGATGACGACGATGCCCATAATGGCCAAGATCGGCCCGCCATTCGCAAAGTCCGAGCCATATAGAAACACGATGAGCGGATTGGCGATGCTCATCACCCCAAGGCCGATGGGAATGCACGATAGGAGAAGCAGGTCAAAGCTCTTGCTCATCAGTTTCTGCAAGTCGTCGGGAGCGCTTTTGTGCATTCGAGACGAGGCCGGCAGCAGGGCCGCCATGAGCACGGTGGGAATGAAAACAAATGTGCCCGTCAGCCGCAGGGCGGCGCTGTACCAGCCGATCTGCTTTTCACTCACCAGCAGAGAAATAACGACCACGTCGATTTGACTGTAGGCGACCATGAACCCAGACAACATCATATAGGGTGCGCTAGATTTCAACATCCGGCCAACCGATGAAAGCTCAAATTGGAGCTTGAGCTTCTGAAGTCGATTCAGAGCCAAGAACTGTATCCCCAGGCTGACCAGGGCGGTGCCCACTTCCACGGCTGCCACCGGCAGCAGGCCATAACCTCTCAGCAACAGGGTAATGGCCACGATTGTTGAAAAAGTGCTGCTCACAATATCGCCCAACGACATGAACTCCATGCGCTCCAGACCTTGGAGCGAAGCTTTGCAGGCAGCCGCTATCTGCCAGAAAAACCGTGCCAGGCCAATAATGTAGATGACATTCTTGGTTTCTTGCGGGTAATTGACCAACTGCGCGTACACGACCATCAGGACGAAGCTCACCAGAAAGATCACCGTGCGCAGCAGGACCGAAGTGGAAAATAGGACCGATAACCGGCTTGGATCTCGCGAAATCTCCTTGGTAAGCAGAGTGTCCATGCCAAAGGTGATGAAAATCGCCATTATCATCCAGAGCGAAACCGCCAGCTGGTATTTGCCAATCCCAGCCGCCCCCAGATAGCGCGGCACGACGATCGTGGCGATCAGAGCCAAGCCCCAGGTAACCACCTGGGAGGCCATCATGACACTTGCATTCCTGGCAATCGTACGGGCGGCGTTATTCATCTTGGCAGCTCGGCCCGGTTTACTTCCTGGCCACGGTTGAAATCGGGGCTTAACAACCGGATGGTCTCATCGGCCTGATAGAGAATAAATCTGCAGTCGGTCCGGGATTGCAGACCCCGCAGCATGCCTTGAACAAAGTACACGATTCTTCCGAGCCCCCGCGGCCTTTGGCCATGCAAGATATTCAAGAAGGGTTCCCAAAAACCTCGTAACAAGGGGATTGACAGAAACATGATCCCCGCCTGCCAACATCCACATTTGATCGGTTTGACGAAAGCGGCGCCACTCCCAAAGAAATCTCGTTTGGTGTGGCTTTTCCCTTCACGCCAGGAACGAAATCCGAAATGCGTGACGGTAATGGTGGACGCCTCATAAATCCACCATCGGTTTATTAGAAGCCGAACGGCCAGGTCATATTCCTCCGCAGAACCCAATCTGGAACCGGTCCCCAGATCGTTATCGAACCCAAGAATGGATATGACCACATCCCGCCGGAAGGCCATGCCGGCGCCAAGGCCCAATCCCCAGACCACGTCTCGCAGCGAATGAAGGATTCGATCCTTCGGAATGGTATAGGCCGGTATATAGCCATCTGAGCGATTGTAGGAGGCTGGCTCCACCCTACAGAAAACCATGGCAACTCGATGATTTGCCTTCAATATCTCCCCAATACCTTCCAGCCAATGGGACGGGACAATGCAATCGTCATCGGTATAGGCAACAATGTCACCCTGAGCCTGCGCCAGGCCAATGTTTCGCGCCCGCCCGGCGCCCTGCGTCTCGGAGTGGACATACCGAAAACGTGGATCGGAACGGAACGACTCGACGGCACAAGCGGTATCCTGGTTGGTGCTCTGGTCGACCACGATGACCTCAAAGCACGGGTGGTTGTTTTGAAAAACCGATTCCAGTGCCGCGACGACGCTGGCTCCGCGATTGCGCGTCGGGATGACAACCGAGACCTTGGGGACGCTGTTCTGCATTTGGGATTCGTGTGCCATGCTTTTGGCTCGGCGTCAAGGATAGAGGCTGTCGCTATGAACGAGCGAGCCGCCCATGTTCGAGCTAAAGCCTGAAGTGAGGCTTCGATGGAGAATGAACGGGAAAAACGTTTGGGTGCCCTGGCTGGCATCAAATCCCGTAGGACTGGGTGTCGGAGTGGCCGTCGTGGTGTGTGTCGGGGTCGGCGTGGCTGTCGCGGTAGCCGTGGGGGATGGGTAGCTCGCTTGTAGAACCAGCACCCAATCACCGTCGCCACTGCTGTTACTGCCGGGCGGCGTGAATTGCCTCATTCCAGTATTCGAGAAGGGTGAATCCGACACAGGGGTGTAGGCGCCGTTGGTGGGGTCATACCACTGCGCCGTGACCGGACCAGTCAATTGAGACAGGTCCGCCGTGATGGTGCGGACAGTTGGCATATAGGCGATCACCAGGCTTCCGTCGGGGGTCCGGGCCGCCGTCAGATAATCATTCGCGCTGACGTTGCCAGTGGTTGAAAACGTGCCATAGCCAGCCGTAACAATGACGTGGGTCTGGTCGGGCACCAGACTGTACCAGGCCCGGGATGCAAACAGGCTCGTGACATAGCTCAGTTGGGCAACGCCCGGTGTGTCCAGGTTGTTTTGCCAGCCGGGGGCAAAAGTCCATGTGTAATGGTTGCCGTAGAGTTGGCCAGTCGCGCCCGAAAGCAGGGTCCAATATTCCTGACGGCGCAGCACATTGGGCGTTCCCGCCTCGCCGCCGACGTTTTCGAGTTCGTAGTGTTCTTCGACGAGGAAGGTCGGGACAACCGCCTGATTGTAGGCGTGCAGCACTTCGGCATAGGTGGGAAAGTAGGTATAGGCGGCGTTCAGGCCCGCCAGGGAAGCCCAGTGGGGATCATCCAGGGTGGTGCTGACGTTGTAGTTCAACTCGGCGGTGTGCAGGTGGTTGGCATCCACCGACTTGATGCCATTCACGACGGCCGTGACCAGCGCATCATCGCCGGCGTTGCTCCAGGTCTGGAAATCATTGCCGCTCATCCAGACGATGTTGGGAAAATTTTTATAGCGATTGCCCAGGTAAACACCGTAGCTGGTGGCCTTAGTCAGGCCGTTGCTTTGCAGTGTGGCCAGCCACCCACCGGTTTCTATGGGGTCCAGAAACACGACGATCCCGTGCTGCGCCGCCGCCTGGATCATGTGATCGGCACGTGTGAAATAGACCTCGTTGGGTGTGGAGAGATCACCCGCGGTCGTGAAGGGCGGGATGCCGTCAAAAGTCGCGCCGTCAGACCGGCAACCCGTGTAGTTATTGCACAACAGATTGACCCACACGGCATTGAACCCCACGGCCTGGCGATCGGCCAGGTAAGTTTTGGCATCGGTTTCGGACAAATTGCCGATCATGGATTGTGGGGCATCTCCGACCAGCAAAAAGGGCACGTTGTCTTGGTCCAGCAGATAGCGCCCGTTCGGGCTGAGCTTCAGCGGATACACCGGTAAGCTCTGCGTGGCAGCCCTGGGGATGAATACGGCCGGCGAGCGATAGTGAGCCTGCCAGTAGGCCTCGCCAGAATCTCGAAGCGCATGCCAGGTGGACCTGGCCAAGGCTAACGGCTGGCTCCCTGAGAAGGTCGCGCTGACCAGGGCCAAAGCCAGCGTAGCGAAGAATATGACCATTGCGGCGCGGGCGTTAATACGACGCGCCCAGCCAGGCTTCCAGCGGTTGTCGGCAGGTCGCAGGCAGGGGCCCGACCTCATCTCAGAAAGCCAGCTTCCGGCAATAGAAGGCCTCGGCGTACCGGCCGCCCGCTCTCGCTTCGACGCCGCGCAGACGTAACAATCCTAAAAACGTATCCTCGGTAAACCAGAAGCGATCGGCTTGCGTTTGGAATGTCGAGAGAATGTGGCTGACTTTTCTTTGGCCAACCTGCTCACTCAGCAGCGAGAAGAAGTTCGGCGATCCAAGGTCGCCGTCGTATTTGGGGATCTCATATTCCAGGATCAGGTGATCGCGAAACGTATTCCAGGTCAAGTCCGATATCACGCGGTGGTCCTGATGCAAGTCGTGCCGGTAGTGGGTAAAAATAACGTCAGGCGAGTATTCTTGCTTCAACGCCTCGAAGAACTCCTTTATCTCCGCACCCACATACGGGAAAAAGCCATCCCGGAATTGTTTGACGATGATGGTCTTCTCGGCGGCGCTACTCAATAGCACCTTGGCACTGGCGACGGCCTCCTCAGCTCGCGTGGGGCTGGCCCCCAGTACAACCCAATACACAGACAGATCTGGATATTCGGCGGCCAGCCTGAGCATGGTTCCCCCGCAGCCTATTTCGATGTCATCGCTGTGGGCGCCGAGACACAGAATCCGGTGCCGCTCGTTCCTATCTTTGTTGAAAATCAGGCTCAGCATTGGACTAACCGCCGGTCTGCGACTCGGCGGTCATTCTGTGATTAATCGGCAGGCGGCCTGGCTTCCAGACGGCCCAGGGGGCCGCGCCGCTGGCCTCCATCTCGTCAAACAGCTGCTTTTCTTTGAACGTGTCCATGCTGGCCCAGAACCCTTGATATTTGTAAGCCATCAGCTCACGTTCGTCTATCAACCGGCGGAAAGGCTCCTGAACCAGCTCCTCGCCCGCACGGATGTAATCAAAGATGTTCTTCTTGAATATAAAGAAGCCGCCGTTGATCCATAGGTCCGCGTCGCTGGCGGCCTGGACGTTTGTGACCAGGCTGCCTTCCGCAAAGGACACCATGTGAAAAGAATGGGATGTCTTCACGCTCAGGAAGCTGGCGGTCCGGTTGCACTCGTAAAAGTGATCAAGGTAGGCGGGCAAATACAGATCTGTCAGGCCATCGGAGTAGTTGGCCATGAAGACCTCTTCGCCGTCGAGGTAGCTTGCCACAGCCTGCAATCGCTGCCCGATGTTCGATTGCAGCCCAGTGTCTACAAACGTTATCCTCCAATCACTGATATCGCTGTTGTACAAGTGGATATCCTTGCCGCCATTGGACAGGACGAAGTCATTTGACAGGCATTCGTCGTAATTCAGAAAATACTGCTTGATGACATCACCGCGGTATCCAAGGCACAGGATGAAGTCCTTGTGCCCGAAGTAGGCATAGTATTTCATCAGGTGCCAGATCATCGGCCGATACCCGATATCAACCATGGGCTTGGGTATCGTTTCAGAATACTCGCGCATGCGCGTTCCCAGTCCGCCGCAAAACAAGACGACTTTCATCGAACAGCCTTTCTGATAGACACACTGGCGCCGAGGCGCTGGATAACCAGGGCCAGCGGGCCGCGGCGAACAGCCGTCAAGCTGCCACCGGCCTGGACTGTTCAACCAATAAGCCAGCCCCCAGAAGTTCCATGGCTGCTGCCTGGATGAGGTCAAAGGGCACCCTGGCCCGCTCCGCGATGTCAAGCAGGGCGTGCTGGCCATCCGACAAATTCAGGACCCATAACCGTGCCAGTTGACTCAACTGAGTGTCGGATTGCCCGCCGAGAGGACCGTATAGGCCGCGCTTTCCTAGTTGTGGCTCGCATTTCGGGTTCTGGTTCAGGTAATACCGATCGTGCTCGAGCAGATCGAACGCAGCCTGGCATTTGGCCAGCGTGTCGTGCAGCGACGCGGGTCGGATAAAGTCCAAATTGTCGCCTGACGTGTGATATTGCGGGTATTGACCAAACGGCGTACGCATGAGCGTGCCGACCGGCAGGTTGAATGCCGGCGAGCAATACTGGCGCTCGTCATAGCCATAAGGCGAGAAATCTTGGATGGAAAACGGTTGGCCCGAGTGTTGCAGCAGGTAGGCGAACGCCCGATCGATCGGAGTATCCCCGCGACGGCTGCGTTTATAGGTTGTTGTGCCGGCGTCGCCCACCCCGGCTAACACGAGGCCGTGCTGTATGCGCCCGATGTGAGCTTCATTCAGACAGAGCCAGGTGATGGCGCCGATCGTGCCCGGTATAAAGATAAAGCGGTACGAATAATGCCGTGGCCGGGTCAATAGCGACTGTGCCAGGAAAGTGGCCACAACCACACCTGAGAGATTGTCATTAGCCAGTGAGGGATGACAGGTATGGCATGAGATGAGGATCTCGTCCTGACACTCGCCGGGCAGATAGCATTCGCCGTAGCTGAGCGAGCCAGCCGTAAGGCTGGCATCAATCTGCACCTCGTAGCTATCATCAGACAGAGCGCGCAACTGATTGTGGCTCAGACAAAATCCCCATTGCTCCGAATAATATGAGGTCCGATAAGGAATCCACTCGGGCTGTTCAGGCAGAGAGTGCAGATGCGGCAGCAAATCCGGCATGGTAAATGTGCCGTGGACCGGAATGCTGTAGTTGACGACGTGAAGATTGGAGCGCTGGAAGTCCACCACACGCTCGCCCCGTCCATTCTTCACATAGGCGTCACGAATGTTCCATTCCTTTGGAACGACCCAATCGAATACTGGCGTGCCGCTGGGAACTTCATACAACTCCAGCGGGATATATCTTTGAAGCTGGCGCAGCGTCGCACGCAGACCCTCGCCCGTGATGCTGCGACAAATGGGAAAAAGGTCGGCCGCGAGCTGCCACATGGCCTGGCCCGCGTCGGCTAAGGGTTGGGCGGGCTCGGCCCGGTTAGTCGGCACGACACTCCCGGCTGAGCTCACAGCCCAAGCGCCCCAAACTGGAAGTCGGGATAACCCTGGTCGCGCGCCGAGATGACGCGCACCGTCTCTGGCCAACTGATGCCGAAGGCCGGGTCGTCCCAGCGCACCCCGTGAGCGGAATCAGGGGCATAGAACTCCGTCATCTGATAAGCCACTTCGGTGTGGTCCTGCAGGGTCAAATACCCGTGGGCACATCCCGCCGGCACATAGAGCATCTTGTAGTTCTCAGCCGTGAGCTCTTCTGCAATCCATTGGAGAAATGTGTCCGAGTCAATGCGCAAATCTATAATGACGTCATACAAAGAGCCACGGCTGCAGCGCACGAGCTTGGCCTCGGCATAGGGCGGCCGCTGGAAGTGCATGCCGCGCAAGGTGCCTCTGGCTTTGTTGAAGGAGAGATTACATTGTGCGAGGCGCGAGTCTAAGCCGCGCGCCTCGAATTCCCGTTGGCACCATGATCGGGCAAAAAAACCGCGGTCATCCTCCAGCTTTTGGAGCTCCACTACAAAGGCACCCTTCAACTTCGTTTCGCAGAAGATCATTAGGGATAGACCTGGACTTCAGGAATGGGCACCACAAACTGGCCGCCCCATTCGCGGATAAAGGCGTTCTGACGGATGATCTCGTCCTTCAGGTTCCAGGGCAGGATCAGCAAGTAGTTTGGCTGTGTTTCCATGATCTTCTCAGGCGAGAAGATGGGGATGTGCGTGCCAGGCAGGTATTTGCCTTGCTTGTAGGGATTCCGATCGACGGTGTAATCCAAAAAATCGGTGCGGATACCACAGTAATTGAGCAAGGTATTGCCCTTGCCTGGCGCACCATACCCGGCGATGGATTGTCCCGCTTGCCTGGCTTCAATCAGGAACGCCAGCAGTTTCCGTTTGGTTTCCTGAACCCTGCCGCCAAAGACCTCGTAATACGCCACCTGGTCCAGTCCAGCTTGCTGCTCCCGGCCCAGCAGCGCGGGCACCCGCGCGCTAACCGTTTTCGACTGGTCGGTGGCGTGGCCGGCATAGAGCCGCAGCGAACCACCATGGGTCGGCAGCTCTTCAACATCAAAGATGGTCAAGCCATGCGCGCGGAGTATCCTCTCGCTTGAAATCAGGCTGAAGTACGAAAAGTGCTCGTGGTAGATCGTGTCAAATTCATTGTTGGCGACCAGGCTCATTAGATGTGGAAATTCAAGGGTGATGACGCCCTCGGGTTTCAAAAGTATCCGCAGTCCCTCTACAAAATCGTTGATATCTGGGACCTGAGCGAGGACGTTGTTGCCGATGAGCAGGTCCGCTTGCTGATCAGCCTCCACCAACCGCCGCGCACACGCGACCCCAAAGAACTCGACAAGAGTGGGGATACCTTGTTCGATGGCGGCGCGGGCGACATTGCGGGCCGGCTCGATCCCGAGCGCCGGGATGCCTTTCGCCGTGAAGTTTTTCAGGAGATAGCCGTCATTGCTGGCCACTTCCACGACCTGGCTGGACTGGTTGAGGCCAAGGCGCGCCACGATCATGTCGGTGTATGCTCGGGCATGTTCAAGCCAGCTTTGCGCGAACGACGAAAAATAGGCATACTCCGTGAAAATATGCGCGGGGCTGACGTATGCCTGCAATTGGACCAGGAAGCACTGGTCACAGACGTACACGTGCAGCGGATAGAAGGGCTCCATCTGGTTGAGCTGGTCGGCACCCAGGTAGCTTTCGCACAAGGGCGACATTCCCAGGTCGACGAATGTTCTGCTTAGCGGCGCACTACAGAATCGACAACAACGCTCGGTCACAGGCTGCTCCTGTTAGTCGACATTAGTTCACGGCCGCGACCACTTCGGATCGCCAGCGTAACGTCTCGTTGAGCTCGCCGGTCCTCAGCAGCTGCCGTACATGATCCACGCGCTTGTATTTCGGGCCTTCGAATTCTTCCAACTTCACGCCGTACTTCTGATAGGCCTGGTACAGCTCCTGGGCGCCTCGACGAGCATTCCACTGCGGCTTGAATGCCGGCAGCTCCCGAGCGATCTTGCTGAAGTCAACGCGATAGGTGCGTTTGTCGGGTTCGGCATCTTTGGCGTATTCAATCCGGCAGCCAGGGACGGTCTCCCTGACGATTTCGGCCAGCTCACGGACGCGGTAGTTCTCTTCGTTCAGACCGACATTAAAGGCCTGGTTGAAAACAACCTCGCGAGGCGCAGCAAGCACGGACAAAAACGCCCGGCTGATATCAGCGATGTGAACGATCGGCCGCCACGGGCTGCCGTCACTTTTCAGATAAACGAGCCCGGTCGTCATGGCCCAGGCGACCAGGTTATTGAGCACGATATCGAAGCGGTGGCGCGGGGATACGCCGTAAGCCGTGGCGCTCCGCAGAAAGGTAGGGCAAAACCTGTCGTCAGCAAGCCTGGCGATATCCTGCTCGGCCAAAACCTTCGAATGACCGTAAGGCGTGACCGGGTTAAACGCGGCCGCCTCGGTCAGCATCTCATCGCCCGCCGCGCCGTAGGTGCTGCAGGATGATGAAAAAACGAAACGTGAGACGCCAGCGCGCCTGGATAATTCGGCCAGCCGCACTGAAGCTTTGTGATTAATGTCATAAGTCAGCTCAGAATTTAGATCGCCCAGCGGGTCATTGGACAGAGCCGCCAGGTGAATGACGGCGGAGAAGCCTTCCAGATCCTCTGGCTCAACATCGCGGATGTCCTTTCTAATCTGCGGGACCTGAGGCAGGCCTGCGCCGAACGTGCACTGCCGATATAAGTCGCTGTCCAGTCCAACGACCTCGTGCCCAGCTGAGACCAGCATGGGAACCATGATCGTGCCAATATAACCATTGTGACCCGTAACCAAGACCTTCATCCTCTATCTCCATTCTATCGGCGCCGGCAAAGCCGATTTGGCTCGCCTGGCTTGGGTGACGCCGTCGCAAACAGCGCGGCAAATCACAGGTAGGCAGCAATGATCTCGTCGGAGAGATGGGTAAAATCACTCGCCCGCAGAAAATCGCCTAAGGTGGTGCCGGTGCAGGCCGAGTCGATATTTGGCGCTCCGACCTTACCCAGTACGTCGTCGAGATGAACAGTGCGGAAGTCAATGCTGTAGCGGGTGACACCGGACTGATTAGGCACGCTCGAATGCAATTGAGCCGCCGAGAAAATCGTGAGGCCTCCGACTTGCGTGATAATCCGGACTTGGGGGTCGAGCTCCACAGGTTCTTCAGGGGTCGGCTGTTTGCGTGTGTCTTTACCGATCTGCTGCGCCGCGGCAAAACGGCTCGTGCGCACCCATTCCTGGTAGTTGTATCCGCCTGAGCCATTCTTGAGCGGCTGGCTCCAGTAGCGCGGATGAAAGGCCATGCCGTTTTCCGGCTCAATTTCGTACACAGGTAGCCACCAGTTAAGCTGGCACATGGGCGCGGAATACCACGTATCGCGATGTGGATGAAAAGCAAATGCGATACCGGTAGTCAAATACCCATTGGAGGTGGCCGTACGCAGCCGAGGCACATCGAAATATGTCTTGTCTAAATCGCAGCCCTGCTCTTCAAGGATGCCTCGAATGAGCTCCTTGGATTTCGCGTGATGAATAAACCTGGGTTTGAGTTCGGCCAACACGCCCGCGAATTGTTCCACCGGGAGGCTATGCTGCGCCTGCCGCGGATCCAGCGGGGCCAGAGCTGCTTCGGCCAGCTCGGCCGCGAACTGGCATAGCGCCAACGAACTGGAAGAAGGCGAATAGGCAAAGAGTTGCCCTTGGTAAAGCGCGGAACGGCGGTCATTGTCAGTGGACTTTGCATCGAAATAGATTGCGTTCATCGTCAAAACTCCTAGAGTGCCATGGGAACGCTTGCTTCGCCAATTGGAATCCAACCATCTTCAACTGCTGGCGCCAACGCGACTAGTTCGTCCGGGTGGCTTTAGTGCGCAGCAAGATCGGCTTTGGTCACGAAGACGTCGACTTCAACTGGGTTATAGCGGCCAAATTTCATAGGAAAGGGCCCGGCGAACTGTCCCTCCGCTTCAAGTCGACCAATGAATTCGTCGTTATGCTGATTGTCCAGGCTTTGCTCGCCCTGCAAGGCAACAATGGGATTAGGAATTGTCAAGACGACATCGCTTTTTGCGGCATTCTTCATGACGCCGTCCCAACTAATCGGTCCCAGTGAATCTTGCCATAGCAACTGCGTATTCCACGCCTCACGGCGCGAGACCCACGGATAAGCAACGGCGGGAGGATTGAATTCCCGAGCCCCTCCCAACAGTGAGATGGTTGCGTCTTTGAGCCCGTCCGCTTGGACGGCGGCACGAAATGGGTCCCAATCCCACTGTTCCTCACGAGCCAGGACCAACCAGGGCGGTTTGTCGAACAGAGCTGCGTTGGGCGGGTAAACGATCGGACGCACAGTGGGTGCTATGGTGGCGAGCATTTGGGCCCCAAATAGTGCTGCTGCGGCAACGGTGGCGACCGGCGCTTCCAACAAACGTGTCGTTTTGGCCAATATGCCAACACCTGCGGCGATCAAAATAACCGCAGGCGCAATATGTCGGGTATTGCCATTGGCCGTCAGACTTGGGGCGAGGAGCAACGGAAGCGCGGACAGCAGACATACCCCAAAGGCCAAACTCTGCTTGTCGATGACCACGGAGCCCGGTCTGGCCTTTAGTTTGACGACTAGACTCAGCAGCAGTGCGCCAGTCAGGAATGTTTCCACTGGGCCAAGAACGCTGAGGGCAAATAAGTTTAGCCACCTGGCCAGGGTCGCCAGCGAGGGACTGCCCAATGAATGGGCCTCAAAGCTAGTCGAAAATATGGCATACCTTAATGCCGGTCGAGCATCAGGCAGCCACCAGGGCGCTGCGATGATCACTCCGAGCGCCACCGCCTTGACCAGGAATCTCACACTCGGAAGGTTGATTTGTCTGCGCCAGCTCAAGAAAGCCACCAATGCCAGGAGCGGCCCGCTAATCGCGGCAAATGAAGCCTTCGCCAGGGCCCCCAACCCTAATGCCAGGCCCAGCCCAATCCAGTTGAAATTGGAGCTCTTGTCGCTGGTCCACTCTCGGAAAAGAAAATACAACATGGCCGCTATCGCCAAAAAGAGCGGGTATTCTGTGCCAAACGTCATGCTCGGGTAGATGATGATTGGGCTGAGAGCTAAGAATATCAATGCCACGACGCCGGCAGCGGTGCCGGCCACACGCCGAGTGGCCAGGAAGACAAGGGCAAGAGTTACCACCAAAAAAGACAGGGAAATAAGACGGGCGACAGTGGGGCTAAAATCAGTCACAAGCAGGAATGGAACAGCCAGCACACGGTAGGCCGGCGGGCGATACGGATCCGCGACGACAATACTTCGCGCTAAACCAGCCACCCCGCTATTCCTGAAAGTTTGCAAGTCGGTGATCACCTCGTTGAAATACAACGACTCATCCCAGCTTGTTCCATATGGATGATCCTGGATCCAAGCCAGGCAGCCAATCAGGATCAGGGCGGTTGTCAGAATGGCGGCGATTACCCAGCCGATACGCCTGTTAGTTTCCAAAGCCTGCCTCCAAGCCTGCCCGCCAACCGGGTCAAGCTCTAGCCGGTCGTTTGCGGCTCGATGCATTCAGTCGCTCGGGACGAGCTCCCGCCTGGCTTTCAACGAGGTAACCAACTCAAATATGCGCTGATAGCCTGCATGCCCCCACTCAATCTGGCGGCCGCCAGCTTCCAGCAGTTGCGGTCGCAGTTGGGTGGCCGAGCTCCAGGCGGCATCGATAGCCTGGCGCAATTGGTCGCCCGATTGTGCGCCGTCCAGCACGATGACTTGACAGCCAGGGCCAAATTGATCAGCCAGGCCCATGAATTTGGTCACATATTCGTTTGACTTTGCCAGGCAAACGGCTGGTATCCCCTGGGCCAATGCAAAAACGGCCGGGTGAAATGCGCCCGTCACAACGACGCGACAGCGGCTTACGCTCTTGATAATAGCGCTCGGCGAGTCGAACACATTTAGGCCGCGTCGTCGGTCAAGCTGGCCGGCTGAAAGCCGCCGGATGACCTGGTCATCGACTTCAGCCTCGTACCAGCCGTGCGATATCGGCAGCGAGATCAATCTCGCCCCATAACGCTGAGAGGCCTCCGATAGGGCCAGTTGGATAGAGGCGAGATGATCCTCGTTTATCTTCGTGTAGTGAGCCACGCGCATGCCGACGCCGATTTCCTGCCCAATACTTGGCGACCGAGCCTCAAAGGCCATCTCGATCGCATCATCCCCTGTAAGAACCACGCGGTCCGGCTGGACGCCCAAAGAGCTTAGCAGCGTCGGGGCATACTTCTTTTCGCGGATGAGGATGAGCTCGACCCGCGGCAATACTTCTTGAGCCCGGCTGATGAGTTCCGCGTCTTCAATGGGTCCGATGCCTTGTCCAACCATTACGGTTGGGATACCCCGTTGAATAGCCAACTCCAGCCTGTTCAGCACGCCAAGGGCGAGGGGCTTAACGACGTCCGCCATATACTGCCCGCCGGTGGCTACAAGCAAGTCAATTCCGCCGTCAAGCTCGGCGTACGGCAAATTCTTCAGGACGAGGCGCCAGGCCTCGGGGTCGGGCTCGGGCTGACCGAGCGGCTGGGTAGTCCGCCGATGTTGGACTTCTTCTCGAAGCTCCATCAACAACCGCAGCGCGGGTCTGGGAATAGAACCATACAGGCGATTGATCCGCTCGCGGCCTTTCGAAACTCTACCCAGGTAAGGATCAACGCCTTCGCACTTTGGAAAATACAATCTCACGCGCTGGCTTCCCTGGGCAATGATTCGGATCGAGGCTTCCGGCCACAGACCGGCGATCCGGTTGACAGCGGCCTGGAGCATCGCTACATTGCCTTTGTTGCTCAAGTCATAGACAGCGGTGTCGAACAAAATACGCATTGAACTCAGCTCCACTGGGTCTGTCGAGGCGCCTCACGCAATAGGCGGGCCTGGCCAGGCCCGCGCTGGGCCAAACGGGCGTCTGCAAGGCCTGTCGTTATCTCGGTTATCTACCAATTCATAGTTTCGGTGTATCGTTTTTTTCGCCAGGCTACCGAATGAAGATTCATCGTGATCGCAAACTTGAGATCTGAAAGCAGATCTCGCCTGGCTCGGAGAATGATCGGCCCCAATGTGGTCAAATAGCACAGCATCTTTTCACCAGGCGCCAGTTGAACCCGATGCACCGTGACAAAGTAGTCGCCGATCTGGATCCAATTGGGCATGACCGCTTTGCCGACAAATTTCTCGTCAAACCAGGCCATGCGCGTCCGCATGTCCCAATATGAATTTCGGGGATGATGTCGCTTGTAGAAGAGCGGCTCCTGAAGCTGATGGTATTTCCCGCGCAAACCTAGTTCGCTGAGCAGGGTCCGATCGGAACCCGTATAACTCTGAAAAAGACGCGTTGTCTTCAGCACGTCAGATCGAATGACTCCATACATGACCTCGCACAAGTGGTCTCGGTCCGACAATTCCCAAAGCCTTTGATGAGGGGTCGGCGATTCGCCCAGCTTCACTTTTCTCAGGCTGATGACCTGGCCCTTTTCGTTGATATCGATGGTCTGACCGTACGATAGTATCAGGGACGGGTCTCTTTCGAGGTCATCCACGCATTTTTCAATCAATTGCGGTGCGCACACGTCATCGTGGGCCGCCCAATGGAAATACTTGCCGCGCGACATACGGAAGACCAGATTCGCATTGTTGGCGCCGCCGATATTGGTCTCATTCCGATGGCAGCGTACTCGCGCATCGCGGGCCTGGTATGACTGGCATATTTCGCTCGTCCTGTCCGAAGAGGCATTGTCGGAAATGATGAGCTCAAAATTCGTATACGTTTGGGCGAGTAGCGAGTCGATGGCTTCCTCAAGGAACTGTTCGCCATTGAAGACTGGTAAGCCAATGCTGACGATGGGCGGGTCGTTAACCATTCTGACACCTGATCTCAAGCTGTAGCGCGGTTTATTGCGGTGAGAGCACCAGCAGCGTGGCCGAATAGGGCGGCAGACGCACAGCCGGCTGGCGCGGATCTAGCTCAAGCGACGAGGCGACAATGGCGGAGCCAGACGCCTGTGCCAGCTGATATTGCTGTACAGCCGGCTTGGCCGTAAAGCCCGCCAGATGAAGCTGGACTGTCAGATCGGCTTGCGGCTCTTTGTGGACCAACATCACGTAAAGCTTGCCAGTCCGGCTGTCTAGGGCGGCATAGCTGCCTACGGTGTCGACGTCGTCAGAATGGGCCCAAACCGATTGGTCGCCAAAGTGATTACCCTGGTTGTCGTAATTGGTGTACAGCCTGAAGGCGGAAAAACTGGGGCTGTCTGCCGGCGGTTGCTGCCAATAGGCGGCATAGTAGACCTGCTCGCGCCCAAGGATCCCGAGCACATCAGCGACAGCCAGTGCGCCGTTGATATTCCCCTCAGCGCCCCAGTTCCACTCACTGAGGCCCAGGCGCGTGCCCGGGTACCACTGATCGATCAATTGCTTCATGCGCGGGATCAACTCGACGGGCGTCGCAATCCACGACTCGTCCGTGTAGGTTGGATCCCACAGCGAGCGCGTGCTGCGTAGCCGGTGTGCGGCCGTGGCTGGGTCGACCTGGTCGTTATAGAGGCCATCGGGGTAATAATGCAGGTCCAGAACATCCAGCGTGCGGACCCCGCTGGCCTGATCGTGCTGGCGGACCTGGTCCAAGAACCACGGCAGGAAATCGGCATTACCATGTTTGAGCTTGTCTGCTTCTCCGGCGGCTGAGTTCCAGTAGAAGTACCAACAACAGGTGACTGGGCCAACCAGCTCAGCTTTTGGCGCCACCGCCCGAATAGCGCTGGCATAGGTCAGATACTTGTCCAGAATCTCCTGGTAGGTGGTGCAGGCCGGATGAACATCATAGTGCTTGAGACCCCACAGCTCGGGCTCGTTATCCATGGCGATAAAACGAACGGCTTGAGCATTCTGGTCAAACAAGTGGTGCATCCAGGCCACGATGGAGTTGACGTCGCTCGGCACATTAGCCCGATTGGGATCGGCCAGCTGATTGGGATGATTGCAACTTGAGCCGCCGCCGTCGCCGCAGCCGCCGCCCGGCAGTGGGAAGGAGCAGGTATGGGTATTATCGTCTTTGGCTACCCAGCCCAGAGTGGGGACGGCCAAACGGACCGCCGCGTTATGGGCCGTGGCTGCCGCGATGAAATCGTCGCTGGCCGAATTGCCTTGATAGCCATAGTTTGTGTTCTGATAGTAGTAGTCTTGGCCGGCATTCCAGGCATGGCCGATCTGCCAGTTGTAGCGCGTGCTGGGATTGCCACCCCAACTGACGAGGCCCGGCTGCAGCGCCGTGTAGGTCTCCCCGGAGGCCGAGGATAAACCGTAGATCATGGGACTGATGGCATGGACCGCGCGCTGGGTGTCGATCTGCACGCTGAAGCCAGCCGGCGCCGGTTGGGTTGGGGCCGCTTGAGTAGGCAGTGGTTGGGTGATAAGGCCGGCAGTTGCCGCGGCCGTGAGAACCGCTGCTGGGGACGGACTGGGCGAAGCCGGTGCCAGGCCGGCACGACACCCGGCAAGCAGCAGCAGAACCAGCGACAACCAGTGCCAGCGACGATGGATAACCCGCGAGGTCTGCTGCCAGAGGCAGCGAATCGTTTGGATTGGTGACGGCATTGAACTTGGATTGAACGGCCCTTGACAGGCTGCGACGGGCGATCAGAACTTTGTGAAACCAGCCTTTCCAATTGACTGGCGAGACCACTCAATTGGAAAGATACGAACCTGGGAGGCTACGTTTCGGGGATGAACTGAAGCAGGAAACGCGGAGTCTTCAAGTTCATGCGGTTCATCAACACCCCCAGCATGGGCAGGGGGGCAATTTCGTCGAGCGCCCGCTGGGCCGTGCCGACCGAGGCGCCGCCTTGGCTGACAACGAGGCAGCCGGCTAAACCAAGCGAGGCCAGGGGCAAAGCATCGCTGGTGGCCCGGATCGCGGGAATATCCAGGATCAGATAGTCGAATTGCCGGCTTAAATCGGTCAAAATAGCCTCTAAGGCCTGGCTGCGCGCGACTGGGCTGCGCTGGCTCGGGTCCAAGTCGCCCGCCGGCAACCACGCCAGGCAGGGATCAGATGTCCCGACCAGGGCCTCGTCCAACCGCACCTGGCCCGATAAAACGTTGGCCAGGCCCGGCTGCGGACCTCCTGGCAATGACGATGGCCACCACCAATTGAGCTCAACCGCGCAGACCGTAGCCCGCAGGTCATAGGCAATCGTGGCGGCTAACCCACGCGCCAGGTAGGTAACGCCTTCCTGGCGCAGAGGCGCCAGTAACGACAGGCGCCGCGGCAACGGCTCACGACGGGCGGCCCGCGCCAGGAGGTAGCGCAGCCCTTCGACAACGTCAAAACGATATGTCGCCAATACAGCGTTAGATCTTGAAGTCACGATGAGTGGCTCAGTATCGACAACCGCGCTTTTCGTCGTTCGGGATCGCTTCACGATTGGCGCCTTAAACCGCTGGCTCGGCCGGCTGGCTGGGATTGGTGTCCAGCTGAGGCGCCGGGAGAGCCCGGCTAGGCTCGGGCTCAGGCGAGCCGGCGGTGAGGACGGGCGTAAGCGCTGGCCTCGACCGCACAACCGAATCCACCTGGGTCGCTTGCCGCGCGAACCGGCGCCGGCGCTGCGTAGCATCCGGAACGGTCGCCAGCACTGGCAGATCTAGCTGAAGGGTGACGTCCAGCGGAAGCAAGAAACCGCGGTCAAGGATGGCGCCCCCAACGACAGCCACAATGGTCAACAGTAGCCCGACCACGACGAACAAACTGCTTTGCAGGGCCGTCTGCTTGAGTGAGGTCGCGGGTTGATCTGGGATGGTAGGGGCGTCAACGACATACAGCGACTGCCGCGTATTGACCGTGGTCTGGGCGGCGGCCAGGCGGGCGTCCTCTTCCTTGCCTAAGGCCGTGGTATACCGGGTCTGTGCCTGATCCAGGTCGGCCTTAAGTCGGTCGATCTCGATCTGCTCGATATCCGGGCGGTTCCCGGTCAGCGGCGCAGGGTGCTCGAGCACGTATTGGTTCAGCGCCTGACGAGCGGTATCGACTTCCGCCGCATACTGTTGGACGAGATCGGTAAAGAAGGTCTGAGCAGACGCGCTCTGGGCCAGGTTGGCGTCAATGCGCCATTGCGTGTAGTTCTCAATGGTCGCCGAGGCGATTTGATACGCGACGACCGGGTTCTTGTACAGACTTCCGACCAGCACCTGGTTATCCCCCTGGGCAGTGGCCCAGACGTCCTTACGCACATCTACAATCAGTTGCTTCACGGCAACCGGCGCGCCCTTCAGCTTGGGCGCCAGGTCAGTTTTCTGGATAATGGACTCGATAAACGTGTCGGTTTGCAGCAGCTCTTTGATTTCGTTGGTTGTGCCAACCGCTGGGGTAATCCAAGGCGAGGCGGGATCAGTGGTCAGGTTGGTCAGCGTTGCCAGATAGGTCGTACCAGGCACGTAAATCAGGCCTTGCGTCGTATACTCGCGTGGCTTAAGCAACACATAGCCCAACCCAGCGCCCGACAGCAGCACGATCGGCAACAGATTCAACCAGCGGTGGCGAAAGAAGCTTTCGAGCAAGCGGAGAACGAATGAACGTGTCATGGCTTCACCAATGTGTTGTACAAGATTATCCCACTGTCCCCGGCAATGTGCGCTGGCGCCTCAAAGCTCTAACCATTCTTCATCCCGAGCAATCGCGGCAGCGACCAGCTCGCAATCCAGCGCCAGCCAACCAAGGCCCAGCCTATTCAAGTCGTTTGACGAGTCGCCAGCGATTGTTGCCGCGTTCGGGCTGATAGTTGACTTCATCCATGAGATGATGGATCAAGAACAGACCATAGCCTCGGGTCTGGGCTTCATCCAGGTTGGGCGGCTGGACCTCGGACAGATCGAACGGCTCGCCGGTGTCGTGAATGTCGACCACCAGACGGCGCGGTTGGTCGAAGATGGTCAGGGCAAGCTGCACTCGGCCTGGAAAGTTACGATAGGCGTGCTCAATAATATTCGTGCACGTTTCGTGCACGGCCAGCACAACTTCGAACGTGCGCGCCTCCCGGTCGCTCAAGTCCAGCTCCTGGCCGAGTAAAGCCGTGATGCACGCTTCCAGCACACTCAGGCTCTGCAGGCGTGCCGGCAGATTCAGTTCAACTGTGTTGGTGTGATTCATCCGGACTGCCTCTAGCACGCGGCCCGCTAACAATGGTCACACTCCGGTGTACTTGAGCACAACCAGCGTCTGGTCGTCTTGGGCCGAATCCCCAGAGCTGTGACGATCAACTGCCTCGAACAAGGCAGCCACAATGGCGTGGGCCGGCAAGTGGGCCGTGGCCTCCACGGTACTCTTCAGGCCATAGTAGCCGAACATGCGGTCCTCGCCGTTGCGGGCCTCGTTGAGACCGTCCGTGCCAATGACCAGCACGTCTCCCGGCCGAAACGACAAGCTCATATCGGTCGCGTCGATGTGGGGGACTATGCCGAGGGCCGTTGATTGGGCGGCCAGCACGTGCGCCTTTCCGCCAGCCGGACAGTAGATAACCGGGGAATGCCCGGCGTTCGCATAGACCAGGCTCTGCTGGGCGATATGATATTGCCCAACGAATACCGTGGCAAACATAACCGAGCTGGTAAAGTCGGCGTAGAGCTCAGAATTAGCATAGCGCACAATCGTCTCCGGCGATGGCGCCGACCGGAAATTGGCCTGGGTCCGCAGCACGCGGCGGGTCACGGCCATAAACAGTGCCGCCGACATCCCCTTGCCCGATACATCGCCGACGACGAGTGTCAGCGGGCGATCCGGCTGGTCCATAAAGTCGTAGAAATCTCCGCCGATGTCGAAGGCCGAACGCGTGGCCGCCCAAACCTCTAGTCCCGGCCGCTGGGGCAATTCCTTGGGCAGCAGGCTTAGTTGGACGCGCCGCGCCAGCTCGATTTCAACGCGCAGCTTGGCCAAATCATAGTTCTCGTCAATCACCGGGATCGTCCTTCAGCTCTGCCTGACGAGGTTCTGCAATTAACGAAAATGCCTGGACGGCGTCGTCGATATGATTGAATATCTCGAAAATGCGATCGAGACGCGTCATTTCGAATATCATCCGCACGGGCTGCTGCAAACCAGATAGTCGCACGTCGCCGCCCAGGGCGCGCGCGCGCTTCATGGCGTGGACCAGCGTAGATAAAGCGGTCGAATCCATAAAGCGCACTCCGGCCAGATCAACGACAACATAGGCCGGCGGTTCGACTGTGGCTTCGTCAAGCCATTGGTGCGCCGCAGCAGCAGTCGTTTTGCTGAAACTTCCTGCCAGGGCAAGGACCTTTACCCTCGAGTTGCTCAGAGTTGTCAGTTCCATATTAGCCACCTTCTATATACCCATATCGCGAGCGTACGGCAGCAGCGGAGCGCCGGACACGTCGGAGCCAGGCAGCCGGCGTCTGGCAGAGGATCGCCATGTCACCGCGCCAGTGCTGGGTAGCCGCATAATAGGCATCAGCGATCCGTACAGCATCCAGGTCGCCCTCGAGATCGCTTTGTAAATACCATAGTCCAGTGAAACCCGGCTCGAACTCGCTTTGTGACAATTGCCAAGCCCCCCCGTCATGGTCGGCTTCCGTCAGTGTCAGCGGTTTGGCGCCTACCAGTCTCAACCTTCCGGCGACCACACTGAGCAGTTCGGGCAGCCGCTCCAATTCAAGCCCGGCCTGCAGGCGGCTCAGCCAGGCCGCCAGCCGATTCGATTGTCCGCTGTAGAAGTTCAGCACCGTAAAAGTCTGCGCCGGGCTCGACGCCTGATCGAAACTGCTGGACCCGGTGGGCCACAGGTAGGTCTTCCGGCTGAAGACGCGACCAGCCGCCAACCAAAGGCCGACGGCCCAGACGGTCGCCAGCGGCAAGACCATCACTCCGAGCAGAAAAGCCAGCAGCTGGTCGCTGGCGCGCCGTACCACGCTCTGATCCACCGAGGTGTGCGTCTCACTCAGCCAGAACGCGTCGTCGACGCGCACGTGGGCACCAGATGACAAGTCGATGAGAAGGTTCTTATACGCCAGGCGCTGTTCCAGTTTGACCAGTTTGCCGACGTAGGTGTTATCGAGCACAATGCTTTGGCGCACAGTGGCCTCATCGTCAATAATGACGTTGGCGCCCAGGACGACCTCGTCGCCAAGCTCCACGTCACGGCCGATGCGGCAATTCGCCCCAATGAACACCCGCGGAGCCAGGCGCGCGCTGGGGTGAATGGCGCTGTTGCGCCCAACCCAAATTCCCGGTTGGACACTGCGCCCGCGAACGGAGGCAAAATGGGGATAGGCCCGCTTTTCAGGCGAGCGAGCGTTGACTTCCAACTGAGCCATGAATACCCGCTGGGCGGCGATATAGTTTTGATAAGAGGCCAGCGGGTTCCAGTACCCCGCCAGCGCGCACACGCCCACCGGCAGCCCAGCCTTTAGCATGGCAGGGATCAACTGGCCATGGATGTCGAATGGTGAGAAGGGCGGGATCAGGTCTAGCACCGATGGTTCCAGGATGTAGATACCTAAGGAGTCAGGCACGTTGGACGGCGTGAGCGGGCGATGGGTGTTGTCGATCGCACGGAAGCCGTTCGCATACTTGACTGGGCCCTGGCAGCAGGGCGCCGGAACCAGGATCGTGGCGGCGTATTTGTGCTGGCGATGGTGGTTGAGAGCCGAGGCGATGTCCAGGTCAGCTATGCGCTCGGCCGGCATGACCAGAATTGTTTCCTGCAGCAGCCGGCTGGCCCATTTGAGAGCGCCTGCGGTACCTAAGGCCTCCCGCTGGATGACATATTCCAGGTTAACCCCCCAACGCTGGCCTTGGCCAAAATAGCCCTCAATGCTGGCAGGCAGGTGGTGCAGGCTAACGACCAGCCGCCGAAAGCCCTGGGCAGCCAACATTTCAACCACATGCGCCATGACCGGCAGATGACCGACGGGAACCATCGCCGGCGGAAGTTCGTCGGTCAGCGGCGCCAGTCGCGCGTTTTCACCGGTGGCAAGCAGGATAGGCCGCATCGCCAGATCAGTAGCCAGCTGGTGGGCGTCAGGCGGCAGCCGAGCCCACGTCGTTATAAAGGGATAGGACCTTATCGAACCGCACCATCTCGATGACCCGCCTTACATCATGCGAGCAGCCGGTAACGCGCAGAGCGCCCTGCTGTTCCTGAGCCAATCGGTTGAGATGGGCCAATGCCGATAAGCCGGCGCTGGTGAGGACAACGGTCTCGGATAGATCCAGAATCACATAGCGGTGCTCGGCCAGCGCATCGATGCCAACCCGAATCATGTCGGGAGCTGTCGTGGCGTCAAAGCGTCGCGCGCACCTGACTACGGTCCATTGCCTAGCGCCCGATTGCACCGCAGCCGCGCCGGATTTGGGCAGGCGAGCCGAGGGGGCCACCTCACCAGGGGCCGGCGAGGTCGCCAGGGCGGCCTGCATCGTAGGGTATATGGTGAGGAACTCCGTCAGGTGCAGCATGGACAAAGCGGTGCCAATGGACCGGGGTACCTGCACCAGGGCCAGGTCTCCGCCTCCATCGCGGGCGCGCTTGGCAAAGTGCACCAAGCTGCCGATGGCAGCGCTGTCCATGAAGCGCATTTCGGCCATATTGAGCAGGATTGAGGACGTCACGCCCAGAGCTTGCTCGATCAGGAGGTTAAACGCATTGTAGTTCGCTACCGTTAGGCTGCCCGAAACCCGGATGATGGCCACATGCCCGGCGAGAACTAGGTCAGCCGCCGGAAGCAAGTCAGCGTAGGCGCCCCGGCGGCGCATCACCCACCATTGGCGGGCAAAGAAAGCACCGAACACGATCAAGTCGCTGAAATAGCGGCGCCACAGGCGTCCGGGCTCCCGCATCAGGCGATACAGCCATTCCAGCCCACTGAGCTGCATCCATCTCGGGGCGCGGTGTATCATGCCGGCCACGAAGTCGAGCGAGGCGCCCACGCCCATCATGACCGGCACGGACAGTTGGCTCTTGTACATGCCGATCCACTTCTCTTGTTTCGGATTGCCAAACGCCACCAGGAGGATGTCGGGCCGGGCGGCATGGATGCTTTCGAGGATCGAGGTGTCCATCTCCAGCACAGTACTAACCGGCGGTGAAATTAACCCGGCGATCTTCAGATCTGGATATTGAGCTGTCAATTTCTGCGCGGCCAAAGCCGCCACCCCAGGCGCCCCGCCAAGCAAGAAGATCGAATAGCCCTTTAGGGCAGCCCGCTCAGCCAGGCGGGGCACCAAGTCGGACCCGGTCAGTCGACCTTTAAGCGGTACATTCAACATACGGGCTCCCCACACCAGCGGCATCCCGTCGGCAGTGGCCAAGTCGGAATCTTGCAGCAAGAAGCGCAGCTCCGGGTCGCGCAGGCCGTTTTTGATGAAGTCGGCATTGATGGTGACGACCTGATGGCTCCGGCCGCTCACACGCCCGGCTGCGACGAAGGCGTCCAATTGGTCGATAGCTTCGGCCATCGTCAGGTTGTCCACCGGCACGCCAAGAATTATCACCAGTTCGCGCATACCGTTGCCTCCTCAGCCTACTCTCAATACGCACCTTTGCCGGAAATTACGGCGGGGATGGTCTTGATGAGGATGCGGATATCACTCCACAGAGTCTGCTCGTTGATATATTGGAGGTCCAGTTCGATCCAGCGCCGAAAGCTTAGATCACTCCGCCCCGATACCTGCTGGAGACCGGTGATGCCAGGCACGGCATCCAGGCGCTGCAAGTGCTCATAACTGTAGCGTTCCACCTCATACGGCACAGGCGGGCGAGGGCCCACCAGACTCATGTCACCCTTCAGGACGTTGACCAGTTGTGGCAGCTCGTCGATACTTAATTTGCGCACAAGATAGCCAACGCGAGTGATGCGGGGATCGCGCTTGATCTTGAAGACTACCTGGTCGGCCTCGTTCATCGCCGCCAGTTCTGACTTGCGGGCTTCTGCGTCGACATACATGGATCTGAATTTGTAGCAGTCGAACGGCTTGCCCCATTTGCCGACGCGCTTCTGGCGGAAAATAACCGGCCCCGGCGTGTCCAACTTGATTGCGACGGCCGCTATGAGCATGACTGGCGACACCACAATCAAGGCGACTGAGCCGACTGCAACGTCGAAAACACGTTTCACGGTTTCAGCTAACTTGTTGCGAATGACCCACAGCAGCAAAGTCAAGCGGAGGCGCTGCAGCGCGCGCGAATTGGCATAGCGGCCTTGTGCCAAAAACTCGAGCATGCGTTGGGCTCGCCGATCCGTGGCCATTTCGTCGCTGACAACCGGCGGGTGTTTGGAAACTGGCGAGCTAGGTGGCGGGGTCATCAAAGCAAGTGAGCACTTGAAAAGGCCAGCCGGGGCCAGGTGCCTCAGCCCTGCTGAACGACACAGCGCTATGAGGCATCATTCCGCGGCGTTCGCACCCAGGTCTGGCTGGCCTGGCTGAAGACCGTCCGAAGATATTGTCTGGCCTTCCAAAGAATATAGATTGGAGCGTACAGCAGCTGCCAATAGGCGGAAGGCGGCGCGTCCACCAGCCGGAGCGCCGCGAGCAGGTAGAGGACCTGCCCCAACAACAAGCTTACCCCTACGACAACATTGAGCTCGGCCAGAGCGCTAGCCGATCCACGGACATGGGTTAAGCCAAAGGCTGCACCTGCCCAAAGCAGCACACTGACCGCCAGCAGCAGACCACTGGCCCCAACCAATATCGCAAACGGCGGTATGAGGTGCTCCATGACCGCGTCCAGCAGGACGAACGCCCAGTGCGGCCGGCCGGCTTTCAGCGCGCCCAGAGCCGCCCCAAGAAGCTGAGGCACATAGCGCCGTGCCAGCGTCAGGCGGCCGCTCTCCCAGCGCTGATGCTGCGATTCGGATTTGGCCAGGCTATCCGGCATTTCGGCCCAGACCACAGCGTCCGGTGCGAAGGTGACCCGTTGGCCGTCCAGCAGCAGCGCCATGTGCAGTTCAATGTCCTCAGTCACCGAGGCCGACCAGGTATGGCTTGCCAGGACTGGGGCCGCGAACATCATCCCGTTGCCCTTAAGGCCGGCTGACGCCCCCAGGACCATCCGGCCCTGTGGCCGCAAGTAGTGCAGTGCGGCTAGCGCGTTGAAGCGCAATCCGGCGGCGAAGGATTGCTCGGGGTGACGAACAGCATAATAGGCTTGCACCACATTCTCGCCGCGAGCGAGGCGAGCTGCCATAACGTTTAGGAAGTTGGCAGACACAACCGAATCAGCGTCAAGGATGATCAAGCCATCGTATTGTTCAACAAGATGTTCTGGTTGCTCGAGCAGCCATTGCAGAGCGTTTCCCTTGCCCGGGCGAGCCGGGTCCTGCCGCTCGAACACCACGGCACCAGCGGCGCGCGCCACGGCTGCGGTATGATCCGAGCAGTTGTCCGCGATCAGATGGATGCGATAGCACTCGGCCGGGTACCGCAGCTCGGCCAGGCTGGCAAACAGACTCGGGACCAGGAGTTCTTCGTTGTGCGCTGGGATTAGGATCATAAACCGCATCGGGCAATTTGCCTCGATGCTGGCTGTGACGCGCGGCGCGCGCAGGGCTGCGCCTGTCAACACCAGAAGGTAGGCCACGAGAATTGCGGCCATCGCCCCAACTAAGAGTAGAAGTATCTGTGTGAAGGAGTACATGATCAAATGGTGATTGAAACTGCGGTCATGCGATTATCTTGGGTGCAGGCGCGCTCCGCCCTATCGACATGACAGTCTCGTGCGTGCTCCACTGCTTATATGTTGAATTCCGCCCGGCTACCCCAAATCTGCCAGAAGGTTCCTGTGCAGGGTTAGGTGCGTGCTGTGCCTGGTTAACCGCGGCGAAAATCGTTGTTCCCCAAAGGATAGGGGGTGGCGAACCGAAAATCGGTCCCCACAAGTTGAGCCCAACAGCCTGGCGCACAGCTCAACCGGACGCTTTGTCCACAGGGATTGGCCCCATCCTCAGGTGATTTTTCAATCTATCAACAGGCTGTAGCCGACGCCCCGCCGGCTGATCAGCCATTGCGGCAGTCGCGGGTTGACTTCGATCTTCTTGCGCAACCTCGCGATGATCTGTTTCAAACTGGCGCGCCTGTCGGAAAACTGTTGGCCCGCAATGGCCTCCGTCAACGTGTCGTACGCCAAAACGCGCCCGGGATTGCGCGCCAAACAGACTAACAAGTCATATTCGGCGCGACTGAGACGAACTTCGTACTGTCGAACCCACACGTAGCGCGACGCAGCATCGATGATCAGGTCCCCGTTGCCCAGCACGATGCGGTCATCAGCACCATTGGGCGCTGGCATGCGCTCCAGGCGTGACTGCAACTTGGCCAACAAGTCTGGACCGCTAAACGGCTTAGCCAGATAGTCATTGGCTCCACATGCAAGGGCCCGGATGACCTGGTCGGACTTGCCGTGTGAGCTGACCACGATGAATGGGGTCTCCGACAACTCGCGCAGACGCTGGCAAATCATCACCCCATTAATGTCGGGCCGGTCGATGTCAAGCAGGATGATGTCGGGCCGGTGTTCAAAAGTAAGGCGCAGCGCCTGAGGCCCGGAGGTTGCCCACAAGACTTGGACGCCGGCACTCTCCACCGTTCGCTTCAAAAGTGACAGGGTGGCGGCGTCATCATCCACCAACAATATCTTGGGGCACTTTGATAAGGCGTCGTGCCACGGATGGATGACGGTCAAGGAATTTCTCACCATGAATGGCGCGCGCCCGGATTCCATAACGTTACAAGGTTTGAGCGATGCTTGCCACTTTGCCGCTTATTTCAAACGAACATGACCAATATTGCCCCTATTGTTACATTTGTGTCACGCTCTTGTAACGTGCCCGATATCAGAATAGGACTAATATCCTATCGAGGTTTCGATCAGCTTTAGAAACTCGGCCGCGGAGCGATAGCAGCTTTTATTTCGGCTCAGCATATGGGCGCAGTTCGCCTTGCGGTTGACGAAGACAACGCATAAGTCAGGGTAGTTTTCGAACAGGGCTGAGATTTCAGGTCTCCAGGACGGCATATCGGTTTCGTCGGTGATGAGGACGGTCGGTTGAGCAGACTTTGTTCTTTGCAAGAGGCTGTGCTCGTCGTTTAGGCGGGTGCGGAGGACAGTCAGTTTGCGCGAACGACTCAATAGATGCTCCACACCGTGCCCGCTTATTTCATCCTGCATGGCAATGACCACTAGATTCGAACGACTCTTGCGCATGTGCCTGCTTTCGCGATTGAGATGCCTTGTGTTATATCCGATTCAGGCCTGACTAGTCTACATTCTTCTGTAATCCAAAGTGAGTAGAAGAGGATTATTTCGATAAACTTTGGTGACAATACAGATTAACCCATTTGTGACTATTCGGATTAACCCCTTCACCAGGAGTCGCAGAGTTGACCGTTAACGTTGTTGGCTACAACCAGGTTGGAATAACACACAATGCAGAAAACGCTCTATGTTGGCTACCAGGAGCCACAACGGGCCATTCAAATAGATTTGACGCTAGCAACGGTGCGGTCTTGGCTCTTACCTCGCCCGCCTCGGGGGCAGCGGGTGATGGTGTTGCAGAGGTGAGAATGAAAGTTCTTATTGTTGCCGACAATATCCTTTTCCGGGAAGGCCTAGCCAGCATTCTCGCTTCCAAGAGCGGATTTGAGGTGATTGGTCATGTTGGCACGGCGCGCGCGGCCGTCGATAGTGTTATGCAATCGCAGGTTGACTTGGTGCTCATGGATATTGACCTGCCTGACGGCAGCGGGTTAGCCGTGCTGCGCGAAATAGTGGTTCGGCGGCCGAGCTGCAATGTGGTCATGCTCACAGGCCTAGATTCTGATGAGAATCTGTTCGAAGCGTTTCGGTCTGGCGCCCGAGGCTATGTTCTAAAGAGCACACCGAGCGCGCAGCTCATCAAAGCACTGGAGGCTTTGGGTCAGGGGCACCCGGTGCTATCACGACAAATGGTGCGGCGGATTCTCGAAGAATTCTCGCGACTTGGACGGGATCACCGATCCCATGTGCCGGCGCTCGACCAATTGACGGCCCGCGAGCTAGACGTGCTGCGCCAGCTCGCCAGCGGTGCCACTAACAGTGAAATTGCAGTACGCCTAGTCATTTCAGAAAATACCGCCAAGGCGCACGTGCGTAACATTCGCGAGAAGCTGGGCCTTGACAGCCGCCAGCAACTGGTAGGCTTCGCCCGTCGTTATGGCCTGGCTGGCTAAGCACCTGGCCCGTAATCTTTTGCTCTGGAACAATTAAATAGTGTTAAGATATGCACCGTGAGCGGCGATTTCGCCCCGGCTGGCCATGGCCTGTCATTCACCCTGCCCGCGCCACCGATAAGCTTTGTCGGCCGTGCGGAGCAGTTGGATTGGCTGCTGGCCGCCGCCGGACACGATCCAACGAATGTGTTGGGTCTGAGTGGGCCACCTGGCATCGGTAAAACCGCTCTGGCCGTCGCTGCGGCGCATGTGCTCGCGCCTGGCTATCCGGACGCCCAGCTGTTCATTGACCTGGCCGACGTCGGCCCAGCGCCCTCGCCCGTCGACGTCATGGCCCAGGTCATCTGGAGCTTCATCCCAGAGGCGGAATTGCCGGATAATCCGACCAAACTAGCGGAGGCTTACCGCGACCTCTTCAAAGGCCGCCGCGCGTTGTTTGTGATCGACGGCATGCCAAGCCAGCCGCAGTGGATGACCCTGGCATTGCCACAGAGCTGCCTGCTGCTGGTGGGTGGGCAAGGCTTGCCGGTCCAGGCCGAATTAGTTCTGGGACATTTGCCCGAGGCTGACGCTGTAAGTCTGCTTCTCAGGCTGGCCCCGCGCATCGGACCAGCCGCGGCTGAGTTGGCCGCGCTGTGTGGCCATCTGCCATTGGCCCTGCGAGTGGCCGCTGCAGCGCTCTCCGCCAGGAGCGTATTCGACACGCGCAGCTATCTGCGGCGCTTGTTGGAGGAGCAGGATAGCGCCCTGGAGATGGACCCAGTGCTGACCACGTTGGCCGTGAGCGCCCGGCTGCTGCCAGCCGAGACCGCCTGCCTGTGGCGCCACCTGTCCGTCTTCCCAGCCAGCTTTGATGCCCCCGCGGCCGCAGCCGTGGCCGAAATGAAACTCGAGGCGGCTCAAACTGCCCTGAATCGTTTGCTGGACGACAGCCTTCTAGAACGTGACCGCGGGCGTTACCGTATGCATGCAGTGGCTCGCCAGGCTGCTGCGCGCCTGCTTGAGCTGGCTGAGCGTGAGCCGGCGCGCCAACGCCATGCCGCTTACTACTGCGAGGTCTTGGCCGCCGCGAACCGGCCGGCGGATGATCAGTCGAGGGCATCCGATCAAACGGCGGCTGACGTAGAGGGGGATGGGCTGCTGGCCGGGCTACGCCGATTCGACATGGAGCGGGCCAACATAGTTGCTGGACAGGCCTGGGCTGCGGCAGGTGTAACCGCAAACCCGCTGGCGGCGCGTCTGGCCAGTGATTATGCCGCCGTGGGCTCGCGGCTGCTGCCGTGGCGCCAGTCCCCAGCCACGCGCCTGAGCTGGCTGGAGACCGCCCGGTCGGCGGCTCAGCGGTTGGGCGATCGCGACGCAGAAGGCAGCCATCTGGAACAGTTGGGCAGGTTTCATCGCGGCAGGGCCAATCCGCTCCCCGCGATTTCGGCTTACGAGCGCCGTCTGCGCATTGCGCGCGATAGCGGCGAACGCCGGGTGGAAGGTGAGACTCTTGGCCGCCTGGGCATGACTTACATTGAGCTGGGCCAACCACAGCGCGCGCTCGAATTCCTTCAGCAGTCCCTGGACATCGCCCGCGAGCTGGGCGACCAACGCGAGGAGGCGCTGGCCAGCTGGAATCTTGGCCTGGCCCATGAAGAGCTAGGCGACGTGGCCAACGCCATTGTCGCTATGCAAGTGTGCGTGGATTTTGAGCGCAAGGTCAACCATCCTGACGCCGAGTCTGATGCGGCCCATGTGGACGACCTGCGGCGGCGGATTGCCCGCTAAGCCACCGGGCAGTGTGACTGCAGCCACTCGGGCGGTTGGCGACAAGTTCTAAACGTTTCTAGTCGGTCGTTGAACCTCAACTTACCGGATTTCACGGCCAACGTCAGGCACACAAGCCCGCTGTGGTAGGCTGCCGTATGCTCTGCAATTATCACCAGCACATGGCAGGCCTCGTTCAGAATCAATCCACATCGAGTTTGCGGGCGGCATCCGGATTGCACGGTGTGTTGTATCACCGTCAGTCTTTCAGCAGTCTGAGGATGGTCGGGACGATCCGGTCGATCGGCAGCACATAGGTCGCCGCGCCCAGTTCGACCGCGGCCTTGGGCATCCCATACACCACCGACGAAGACTCGTCTTGGGCGAAGGTCGTTCCGCCCGCGTCGTGGATGGCCTTCAGCCCCGCCGCGCCATCGTCGCCCATTCCGGTCAACAATACACCGCCCGCCTCAGCCTGTGCTGGCTACACCTTTCATCCGGGCAAATCTGAAGCGTAAGTCGGCGCATGGTACACTCAGCGGGCACCACAAAATCTTCGACCTCTCGGAGCCAATAAGCTCATGT
>Ga0070730_10000541_pt1 | contig 42723 bp, 39 predicted proteins | sample Coa_R1_3_FD_66447 | JGI IMG/M metagenome (GOLD analysis project Ga0070730, IMG submission 66447) | Surface soil microbial communities from Centralia Pennsylvania, which are recovering from an underground coalmine fire - Coalmine... | ecosystem: Environmental > Terrestrial > Soil > Unclassified ...
CAGATGCTGTGTCTCATGCCAAAAGCCCACTACTGGTCAGTGTGCCTGTCTCGTGAACTTCCACATGTTGGAGCGCCACGCTAGCGTTGAGGCCATCACCTTGCCGTCAGATGTCCACGACATGTGGTGAAAGTCGCTGACGTATTCGAGGGGAATGCGCGCGGATTTGCCTGTAGCAAGATCGAATATAACGGGCGGCCAGTACCAGGTTGGGCCGCTGCCCGGAGCGACCAAGCGCCCATTTCGTATCCCCTGGTTGTCGATCATGTAGCCCAACGTAAACGGGCCGGGGACACGAATTTCTTGCTCGGCTGCACCATCGAGCGGAACGCGAACCAGCTTGGTGTTGGGAGACTCTCTCACTTCAACCAGCAGACTTTGCCCCCCCTGTTCGACGGTCATGGAGTTTCCGGCGGCCTGGCGGCGGACTTCGCCTTCCGCGGTCATCGTCCAAATACTCCCTGCAGCGGCGATGTAAAGTGTTTTCCCGTCTGGCGATGAGGTCATCTGCTCGATGCGACCTTTATCGAAAGGAATGCGCCTGACAATCCGCCCGTTGGACAGTGCCGCCACGCCGATTGTGGGATGTGCTTCGTCGCCGATACGGAAGGCGACAGCATCCGGACCTACCGCAGTCATCGGCCCTGAAACTTCCTCGGTTGTGGTGATCAAAGGAGCAGGCTCTTTCCCCGCCGCTCCGATCATCAGGCGAATATGGCCCGCGCCATATTCGGCCCACAGGGCGCGGCTGCCCGGCAGCGCCGCAAAGTAGTCGCTCACCGGTTTCTGCACGCTCGCGATACGCTCCACACGGCCGCCCTCCGGAGCAAAACGCACAATCTCCATGGGGCGATCTTCCTGGTCGAGATAAATTCCGCCATCGGCACCCACAGCGAGCGATTCCAGATATCCAGTTACCGTGAACAGTTGCCGGGCAGGCTCGTGTCCGTCGATGGGTATGCTCATCACCCGGCTCAGGGGACCTCTCGTGGCGCCGAATATTGCCGATTTGCTGTCGAGTGTGACCGCTACGGGGGGCACGCCACCGCCGCCGACGAGATCGCCGAAGTCAGCATCAAGCACGCGTAGGTTCCTGGTCTCGAGGTCGACCACGTAGAAGTGCAGTACCGCCGCCGCGGCTGGGTCTCCCGCAGCCATGCCCACAACAAGCACACGGCGGCCATCGGGAAAGGGGCGGACATTTGCCCAGCCGTACAGGGTGCCGAATGGCAGGATCACAGGAAGTGCCTGCGACTTCCCGCTGTCGGGCCAGTAGTGATAAAGCTGCTGTTCATGCTGTGGATTGATTTGGCTAACCAGGAGACTACCGTCGGGCAGGGCCTCAGGCGAGCTACCGCTCTCTAGGATCATCTGCTCGTCGCCGCCCAGCGCCGGCACGCTGTAAATACCCTTGGGCTGATCCGAATATCGGTCATAGAAAATACGAGTGCCGTCGGCTGACCACGAACAACTGCCGGCAAAGCCGGCATCGCGCCGGTGGGTGAGCATTACCCGGTTGCCCGACTCCGGCTTCATCACCCACACCTGCATTACGTCATCGTTGTCTTTCGCGACGAATGCCAGCAGATGGCCGTCGGGAGACGGCCGCGGCACTGTGGACAATTCAGAGCCGCCCAGGTAGACCCCGGTCCAGACTTCAGCAGCGGAATCGGAGTGGCCTCTCCACCAGATTCCTGCAACGAAACCCATAAGCAGAACGGCTATCGAGGCGGCGGCGAGGATTGGCAAAAGCCGCCGAACGGACGGCGCTTCGGTCTGTGTGTTGGCGTCTGGCTTCCCCGACAGCGCGTCGGCGATGAGGATTCTTGCGTCCCCGATATCGCGCAGGCGTTGGCGAGGATCTTTCTGAAGACAACGGCGGAGCAAGTCCCGCACGCGAGGGCTTGCAGCCTCCGGCAGGGCGCTCCAATCCGGCTCGGTCTTCACTACCGCCGCCAGCGTGTCGGTCACCGTCTCTCCCGCAAAGGCGATCTTGCGGGTGAGACATTCATAGAGAATGCAGCCCAGTGCCCAGATGTCGGTGCGTTTGTCCAGGGGCTTGCCACGCGCTTGCTCCGGAGACATGTACGCCGCGGTGCCCAGGATTACTCCGGCACGCGTGTAGGCTGGGGAGGCTGCCGTTAGTGTGGGTGAGTTCAGGGCGTCGGAGGAAGTGTTTGTGACCGTCTCCTTCGCCAGGCCGAAGTCCAGCACTTTTACTTTGCCCTCTGGTGTGATCTTGATGTTCGCTGGTTTTAGATCGCGGTGGATTACGCCTTTCTCGTGCGCAGCCTCGAGGCCTTCAGCAATCTGACACGCAATTTCCAGGCTCTCTTCGACGCTTAACGGAGCGCGGCGGATGTGTTCGGCGAGGGTTTCGCCCGGAACGTATTCGAGAACAAGGTATCTCGCTTGATTGTGTTCTTCGAGTCCGTAGATAGCGGCGATATTGGAATGGTTGAGGGAGCCGAGGATTTGGGCTTCGCGCTGGAAGCGGGCCAGATTTTCCGCGACCTGGGCAAAGTCATCGGGCAGGGCTTTGATGGCGACATCGCGCGCGAGCCGCGTGTCGTGAGCGAGGTATACCTCTCCCATGCCGCCAGCGCCGAGAGGCGAGCGCACCTCATAAGGGCCAATCCTAGTGCCGGGGGCCAGAGACATCGGTGGGCATTATAGCGGTCCGGCAGTCCTTCGTGATACTTCGTGTCCTTCGTGGTCCATCATTTTGGGCGCCGCCGTCGGGACTGGAGTTGTGGTTTTATCTTCGCGTCGCCAAGTACTCTTTCAGTTGGCGTTTCACTTCCGGCCACTCGCTGTCGAGGATGCTGAAGTAGACAGTGTCGCGGACGCGGCCGGTCCTGGTGAGGAGATGGCGGCGCAGGGTGCCTTCTTCTTTTGCGCCGATGCGCAGGATGGCGTTACGCGACTTCTGATTCAGGGCGTCAGTCTTGAGTTCTACGCGAAAGCAGTTCCAGACTTCAAAGGCGTGGCAGAGCATCAGATACTTCGCCTCGGTGTTGACTGCGGTGCGTTGCCAGGCGGGAACGATCCAGGTTGAGCCGATCTCGACTCGGCGGTTCGCGCGGTCAATGTTCATGAAGCGAGTGCTGCCGACGGTTTGCCCGGAGGCGCGTTCGACGGTAGCAAAGGCTACGGATTCGCCGCGCTGCTGCTCTTCGAAAATCTTGTCGATCAGTTTGCCGAAGTCGCCTCTCGTCTGCATAGGGTAGGGAATCCAGCGGAAGATTTCTTCGACATCGTGCTGGGCGATGTTCCAGAAGATTGCGGCGTGCTCGGGGCGAATGGGTTCGAGACGGACGCTCTTTCCGTCTAGCGTGAGAGGGAGCGTAATGTTCATGGCGGAGACGTCGTTCATAGTGGTTCAGGGGCAGAACACTGCAAGTTCCGATGAGCGGGAGATCCCTCGCCCCGCTGGTGAAGGCGCGGGGCTTCGGGATGTCTTTGACCATCATAATGTTGCATCTTGCGGCAATTTCAGGCATCTGTAGTACAACGCAGGGTTGCGTCTGTTGACTGGCAATGATCTCATACGTCCAATATCGGGAGATGCGAAGAGCATGGGCACGACTGTGTCAGGAGAGCTGTTAGTGAAGGCGCAGTGTTTGCCATTTTCGCAGGTTCCGCACACCACGCGCCTTTTCGCCGAATTCCTCGCATACACTCCGCAGGTCCAGCCGTTTTATCCCAGATCGCCACTTTTTACGGAGTGGCTGAAAGCCGAAGCCAAAAACATTTCTTATGACCCGACCCGGCGCGAACGCGTGGCCGCGATCCTTGAGCGTCAGAACAAGTCCTGGAACGTTTCCGAGAAAACGCTGGCGAATCTGGAGCGGTTGCGCAAGGGTGCCTTGGCGATCGTCACCGGACAGCAAGTCGGATTGTTCGGCGGGCCAATGTTCGCCATCTATAAAGCCCTGACCGCCGTGAAGCTGGCGGAAGAAGCGACCGCTGCCGGCGTGGATGCGGTGCCCGTGTTCTGGCTGGCGACCTACGATCACGATCTGGCGGAAGTGAATCATGTGTCGCTTCCGGATGCGGACGGAAAGCTGCAGACGTTTGCGTCCACGAGCCACGATGTTCCGGGGGCGCCGGTGAGCGCCGTGCATTTTTCGGAGGAGATCACCGCGCTCGTCGAAAAGGCAGCGGCTCTGCTCGGCGAGAACGAGGCGGCGCAGCTTCTGCGGGATTCGTATCGCCCGGGCGAGACGCTGGGGGCGGCTTTTGCGCGGCTATATGCGCGCGTCTTTGAAAGATTTGGCGTGATTTTGCTGGATGCTTCGGACGCGGAGCTGTCGCGCGTGGCAGAGCCGATTTATCGAGCGGCGATTGAACGCGCCGGTGAGCTCGCGAACCTTCTGCTCAAGCGCGGCGCGCAATTGGAGGGTGCGGGGTATCACCAGCAGGTGAAGGTGACCGACTCGTCGGTGCTGCTGTTTACAACCCGGCAGGGAGCGCGGGTTCCGATTCATCGGCGGCAAGACGGGGCGGAGCAGTTCGTCATCGATGGGGAAGCGGCGGCAGAGAAAGTGTCGCGAGAAGAGTTGCTGGCGCAAATTTCCTCGAATCCCGAACAGTTCAGCGCGAACGTACTGCTGCGGCCGATTGTGGAAGATTATCTTTTGCCGACTCTGGCATACACGGGCGGCGCAGCCGAGACAGCGTATTTCGGCCAGGCGGGCGCGGTATATCAGGCGCTGTTGGGGCGAGTGACGCCGATCGTGCCGCGGTTCTCGGCGACGATCGTTGAGCCGAAGACGCAACGTTTGCTGGAGCGGCATGGATTGGGCGTGAAAGATACTTTCCAGGGTCCGGAAGAGTTGCGACGGGAAATCGCCGCGCGAAACCTGCCGAACGACCTGCAGACCGCCTTTGAGGGAACCAAGAAATCGTTTGACGCGAATCTTTCGACCGTCAAACAGAAGCTGGAGAGGCTGGACCGCACACTAGTCGATGCCGTGGAGACGGCGCGCTCGAAGATGCAGCATCAGCTTGAGAAACTCTATGCGCAGGCGGCGCGGGCAGAGGCGCAAAAGGGCGAACTGGTGAACCGGCATGCCGAGCACTTGAGCGCGGCTTTGTATCCCGACCGCGGGTTACAAGAGCGCGGCGTCGGCGGCGTCTATTTCCTGGCGCGGTACGGGCGCGAACTGCTGGATCAACTCCACTACACGATCCATTCCGACTGCCACGATCATCAGATTGTGGAGCTGTAAGTCAGAAGTAAGAAGTCAGAATAAGAAAGTAAGTCGCGTTCCTCAGTCTTCCGCTGCATTCTGACCCCTGACCCCTGACCCCTGACCCCTGACCCCTGACCCCTGACCCCTGACCCCTGACCCCTGCTTTCTTCACTTGCTTTCGCTCGTAGCAAGATAAGTTCCCAGGCCAATCATGATGGCTCCGGTCACCGTTCTCTGACGACGACGGAAGGTCGCGGACGAACGAATCTTCTCTCCTAGCGGGCCTGCCAGGGCAATCACAATCAAATCTGCGGTGGTGTTCAGGACGACGGAGATTGTTCCGAGGATCACGAATTGCAGGAAGACGTGTCCGGAGGTGCGATTTACGAATTGCGGAATGAACGAGAGGAAGAAGAGTGCAGTTTTTGGATTGAGAACTTCGGTGGCGACGCCTTGCCACAGCGGATTGCGGGCGGGCTTGAGTGCTTGCTCAATCTGTTCCGCTTCGGCGGCTTTCTCCCGGCGCGCGTCCAGGATCATGCGAATGCCGAGGAAGCCGAGATAGGCTGCTCCCACGTACTTTACGGTCGCAAACGCGACCGCCGACTTCGCCAGAATGATGGACACGCCCAATGCGGCGGCGAGGACGTGAACCATGCCTCCGGCAAACGTTCCGAGGGCGGAGAGGACGCCCTCGCGTTTGCCTCCAGCGAGGCTGCGAGCGAGGACGTAGAGCATGCCGGGACCGGGGGCGACGGCGAGCAAGACGGCGGCGGTGAGGAACAGAAGGAAGCGGGTGGCGTCGAACATGATTTCCAAACCTCAATATTTCTGCAGCCAGGTTTCCAGTTCAGCCAAGGATTCTATACGGGGCCACTCGCGCCCACGATACGCGCCGGCTACGTCGAAGAGCACAGCGTCCATTCCGGCGTTGCGCGCTCCCACATAGTCCACAGAATACACGTCGCCTACATACAGGCTCTCGGCGGGATCGGCCTTCATCGCGCGCAGAGCCGCTGCGAAAATCTCCGGATGCGGTTTCTCCCGGCCTACGTTTCCGGAATCGGTGATGCTGGCGAAGCAGTCGCAAATGCCGCAGCGGCTGAGGACGGCATCGATTTTGCCATCGGCGTTCGAGATTACGGCGACTTCATAGTGCCGGCGGATGCGATCGAGAGCGTCGCGCGTGCCGGGAAGAATCTGATCCCAGTTGGCCGATTGTTGCGTGTTTTCGATGAGAGCGTTGCGGGTGTTGTCGTCCAACGCGTTGCATTGCCGAAGCAGGTATGTGTGAAACGTCCACCAGAAGCCGTGATCGATCTTGCCGCTCATCAGTCCTCGATCGAATTCCTGCTTGGTGCGGCGTTCAAGGGCCTGCCACTGCTCGAGCGTGGGATGCTTTTCTCTGGGAAGAGGCGCGAGCAAGCGCGCACGATTGGGGAAGAGGAGCGTATTGCCGACGTCAAAAAAGATGAACCGGTGCGTGGGCATAATCCATATTAACCAAACGATGTCATCCTGAGCGGCGCATTTTGCCACGAAGGATCTATGCAGTTTGCCTGCATCGAATAAATACATAGATCCTTCGCTTCGCTCAGGATGACAAGGGTGCGAGATCGTCGAGGAATGCCGCGGGGAGCGCGGAGACTTCTGCCTGTGAAATCCGGGGCGGAACAATGTAAGATTCCCGTCTTGGCCTTGTGGTCAGGTTGGCCCTTGGAGGACGGACTCGACTTGATGTTCATCTCGGTTTTTGCTCGCAGTACGCGGCTCGCGATGGCAGTCTATTTCTCGGTTCGCGCGTTGGCCGCGATGCTGATGGGGGTTACAGTGAGCGTGTTGTATCGCGGGTCACGGCAGGATGTGTACAACATCCTCTGGTCGGTGGTATTTGGGTTTGCCACGCTCAACATTTTGAGTCTTGCTGCGCGGCGCGTGGATCCCGCCCGTCGCGGCATGAGCTTCGGCGAGGTGATGGCGGTGGCGGTGGTCGTGTTATCGGTATTCCTGCTGGCATGGGAGCTATTGAACCTGCTGCATATTTTTCCGATCCAGCTGAAAAGATAAAACCAGGGAATAGGGATTAGTGACTAGGGATTAGACTCCGGCCATCCGCATTTCGAAGTGCAAGCTCGTGAGCCCTGCTGCTCAAGCTCCGGATTCTGGCCCCTGACCCCTGGCCCCCTAGCCCCTGACCCCTGTTTTTGCGTTATCATTCGCTCAATGGCGAAGAAACCCTCTAATTTCGAAGTGACGTGCCCCTGCTGCAGTGCGGTGCTCAAGGTGGATACGGAGACGCAGGCGGTCATCGCGCACACGGCGGCGGTGAAGCCGAAAACGTTCGCCGACATGGAAGCGGCGGCCAAGGCGATGCGCGAGCAGGACAGCCGCCGGGAATCGATTTTCCAACAGTCGGTGGAGGCGCAGAAGCACGCGTCTGATCTGCTGGAGAAGAAATTCCAGGAAGCGCTGAAGAAGGCGAAAGAGAGTCCCGACACCGGCAAGCCGATCCGCGATTTCGATCTTGACTGATCAATGAGCGCCCGGCAACGTCCTCTGCTGCTTGGTCACCGCGGGGCGCGCGCGGTCAAAACGATCCCTGAAAATACCGTCGCTTCATTCGACCGCTGCCTGGCGGACGGGTGCGATGGCTTTGAGTTCGACGTGCGGCTCACTGCGGACGGCGAGGCGGTGGTGTGCCATGATCCGCAATTCCAGGGAGTGGAGATTTCACGTACCTCTGCCGCACAATTGGCAGGTCTGACGCGGCTGGAAGAGGTGATTGCGCGCTACCACGAGCGGGCGTTTCTCGATGTCGAATTGAAAGTCGTGGGCCTTGAGAAGATCGTTGCGGCGTTGCTGACGAAGTATCCGCCACTTCGCGGGTTGGTTGTGTCCTCATTCCTGCCGCAGGCGCTGCAGTCAATTCGCGCCGAAGACGACAAGATTCCTTTAGGTCTGATTTGTGAGAAGCGGAAGGAGATCGCCGCCTGGTCGCAGTTGGACGTCGATTACATAATCCTGCAGTACCGGATTTTGGATTGGGTTACGATGAAGCGATTTCAGCGCCTCGGAAAAAAGATATTTGTCTGGACCATCAATGCAGGAGAGCAGATCCGTGAGTATGCGGAATGGGGCGTTGACGGGATTATTTCCGATGATGCGCGTTTGTTGACGCAGACCCTCAGCTGATTTTCAACATAAGGTCCCTCGACTGCGGTGCCCGCTCCTGCGTCACGAGCGTCCTCGCTCGGGATGACAATGAAGTTTATCGGGCGGCGGCGGCGGTTGCGGTTCCGCCGGCGATTGCTGCTTTCGCGTCTTTGATTCCCGTCTGAATGATTCCATCCCAATCGAGGTGCGGGATCGGAGACTTGGCCGCGGCTTGATATAAAGCGAGCGCATCCTGTGGGCGATTCAGCTTTTTCAGGCACAGGCGCGCCGCGCTCAATAGCGCGGTGAGAGCCTGGCGGTCTGTGGGATAGACCTGCGTGAGCTGTTGGTATTCGGCCAGGGCGCGATCGAACTCCTGAATTTCTTCGGCTCCCTTGCAGAGTTCAAGCCAGGTGGACGCGGGCATCTTGCCGCCACCTGCATCAATGAACTCGGCGTAATCCTGGAATGCGGCTTCCACTTCATGTGCGCGGAGGCGCAGGGCGCAGGTGTGGACCATCGCGTCCAGAAGGCCTTTGGTATTGCTCTGCCGCGAATAAATCGTGCGCAGCATGGACCACGCATCCAGCGAGTGGGGATGCGTGCCAACATAATTCGTGAGCAGCGCGCTGGCCTCGTCGAGTTGCCCATGCTCCATCATCGTGTTGGCCTGATCGATCTCCGCATCGGCGGTCCATGCCAGCTTTTCTTCGATGGCCTTGTTGGCCTTGTGCTCAAGGCCTGAATGCTGGATCGCCAATCCGACGACGGCTCCAAACAGAAATCCGCCGACGTGGGCCCAGTGCGCGACCCCGCCGCCGGAACCGACTAACGATCCGTAAAAGACTTCGGTCAGCAGCCACAACGGCAGGAGGCACCAGGCTGGGGCTTTGAAACGGCGGATGCGGAAGAACAGCAGCCACGCCATCTCAATCTTCATCTTCGGGAAGCGAACGAGGAAAGCTCCCATCAGCGCCGCGACTGCCCCCGATGCGCCCAGGGTCGGTGTGATGCTGTTGGGACTCGACCACGCGTAGAACTGCAGGGCGGCAGCGCCGGCCATCAGGTAGAAGACGGAATAAAGCCAGCGTCCCCAGACGTCTTCCAGCACAAACCCCGCGAGCCAGAGAAACCACATGTTGCCGATCAGGTGCAGCCAGCCGCCGTGCATGAAATTTGCGGTCAGATAGCTGATCGGGTTGGGATGGGCGGGAACGAAGGCATAGTGCTCAGAGATCGCAGAAGCTGACAATGAAGCCAGTTCGGTGTTGAGCCGGTCGGCTTCGTCTTGCAGGCGGACGGGATTATCTTCCAACTTCATCTTGGCGTCGTAGGCGTTAATGACGTCGCGATAGGGGCTTTGGATTTGCTTCCACTGATCGGGGTGGCTCTTCTGGAATCCATCGAGAAAGCTTTGCGACTCCGGGCCGAATTTCAGTTCGGGATGCTGTGCGGCGAGAATCAGGACGTGGCCTTTGACTTCGCTCAGTTGCGGCGTCTCGTTCTCGAGCGCCGTCATGGTGAACAGATAGACGATCGTGTTGATGGCGATCAGCGCCAGCGTGACCACGGGCCAGCGCCGGGCTGCCATGTTTTCATGCTTGATGGGAATCAACATCGCACTTCGCCCCTACACCGAAAACCCCACCGCGTCTGCGCCAGTGTAGGTTTGGACAAAAGTCATTCCAAGGTGACCTTAGGTCGTGAGTGATCTTTAGTAACGTGCTGCAAAGTTTATGAAAACGTGTGCCCATGGCTGGACTAATCCGCGCCGCCCCGCCTTCTGGTAATTTATTTTCATGAACTTAGATGTCATGACACAATCGTATGCCCCATACCGTGATGACGCTGTGTTCCTGCAGGAACATTCCGGCACCAAAGAGGGGACGAGACCGGCTCTTACCTGGCATAGGTGAGCCCTGTGCCCCCTGTGGTGAAAGGTTCTAATCGGCGGCGGCTTCGAGGGCAGACTTGCGGGACGGGCGCTGGAGGAACGCGGCGCGCTCGGTTTCAAACGCTTCGAGGTTTGCGCCCAGATCGTGCTCATTCCAGCCGAGCACTGCGCCAATGCGGAGCGCAGCTTCGCGGCTGCAGGACTCGGACCAGCATGCTCCGAAGGCTACGGGCACACGCCGAAGCAGGGCGTCAGCCAAGGTTGTGGCATGCTCGCGGCGGTACGCTTCGACCACCTCGGCAACGATGTGCGACGTGTGTGGACAGATGGGGGCTCGCATCTCGACGCTGACCAGGGCCATGCGGGCGATGTCCAGGGCACGATTCCCATGCCATTCCATCAGGCCGCGGGCGGTTTCTTCGCTGACCGATCCGGCATGTGCGATGTCGATGACCTGCTGGTCGATCATTGGATCCAGTGCGGTTCCGGGGCCGACCAAGACTCCTTTTGGTTCCTGAACCGCGATGCCGACCTTCTGGGCACATTCGCGGGCGAGCGAGGCTGCGGTGGTGAGCTTGCCGCCGATGACGGAGATCAGGCGCGCTGCTCCGTCTGCAGCATGGTCATGCAGGATGTGGCGGCGCGTGACGGCAGAAGCCTTGTCGCCGGGCGAGTTGGGGAGAGGCCGAACGCCCGCGAAAGCGTATTTGATGTCGTGGGCTGAGAGCTTGGCCTTGGGGAAGAGGGCAGCGACTGTGCGCAAGAGGTAATCGATCTCTTGACCGGAAGGAGATGTCTTGCCAGGATCGCCAGTATCGGCGACTTCGGTCGTGCCTACCAGCACCTGCTCGTTCCATGGAATCAGGAACACAGGCCGTCCGTCGGAAGCCTCGGTGTAGAGCGCCGCTGTGGGCGCGCCGGGGAATCGGGGCAAAACGATATGAGATCCGCGCACGCCGCCGAGCATGGGCTTGCCGGTGCGGATGGTGGAGCGCTGGCAGATGCGGTCGGCCCAGGGTCCGGTGCAGTTGAAGATCCATCCGGCATCGACGCGCTGATCTTTGCCGGTAAGGCGATCGCGCAACAGAAGGCCACGAGCGCGCCTCTGGGCTACGTCGATGGCCAAGACTTCGCAATGGTTGCGGATGACGGCACCCGCTTCTTCGGCTTCGACCATCCATTCGGCGACGAGGCGCTCGGGGAATTCGCACTGTGCGTCTTCGTAGCTGAGTATGTCCCATTGATGGCCGGCATCGAGGGCGCGCTGAACGCGGGCCAGTTCCATTTCGCCGACCGGGTTGGATTTCTTTCCGGCGATACGCTGGTAGAGCCATAGGCCGGCGCGGACTTTCAGAACGCTACGCTGGCTCTTTTCGTTCAGCAGGAAAAGAAAGTGCACAGGATGCACAAGGTGAGAGCGCTCGAGAAGGAGACGCTCACGCTCGCGCACCGACTCGCGGACCAGGCCGAGTTCTCCGTGCTCCAGATAACGCAAGCCGCCATGAATGATGCGGGTGGAGCGGCTGGTGACGCCGCAGGCAAAGTCGTTCTGCTCGACGAGGAGCGTCCGCTTTCCGGCGCGGGCGCACTCGCGCGCGACGGCGACTCCATTGATGCCGCCGCCAATCACCACTACCTGGAAGTGTTGTGCTTCCAACGACGGCCGAGGTTTGACCGCTAGAGTCATGAGTGCAAGCTAGATCGAATGAGGGGAAACCCCGGCTTGCTTAAAAGGTATGCCCGCCCCGTTAGCGTGATTTTGCCTTTCCGCGCAACAAACATGAAGGTCACGAGAGTCCACGGGCTAGCTGGTCCCTATTCTTACGAATGATAACGGAAGTAACGTGGGCAGGGCTCGGTGCTCGAGAATTACTCAGCGCACTCGGCGGCTATTCTCCGCGAACTTAGCGATTAAAATCCAAAGCTTTTACCGCCAAGCACGCTGAGAAAATCCGCCGAGAACGCAGAGAGACGGCAGACTTGGCTGCTGACTCCACCCAGGCTTACACATCGGTTCTGAGTTCTCCGATCACGCCGCAGGACGAATACTGTTCTGGGCTTGTTCTTCGGCAAATAGACGTACCATCTCGCGGTTGAATGCGGGGATATCGTCAGGCTTGCGGCTGGTTACCAGCCTGCCGTCCCGGACTACTTCCTGGTCCACCCAATTGGCTCCAGCATTCCTGAGATCGGTTTTCAGAGAGGGCCAGGAGGTAAGGGTGCGTCCGCGAAGCGCGCCGGCCTCGATCAGTGTCCATGGGCCGTGGCAAATGGCCGCGATTGGCTTGCCGTCCTGGGCAAAGTGCCGGACGAACTCAACCGCTTCTGGTTGCATGCGAAGGTGGTCAGGATTCATAACTCCACCCGGCAGGAGCAGGGCGTGGTAGTCATCCGGATTGGCAGAATTCAGCGGAACGTCTACAGGAATTTCGTTGCCCCATTCTTTGTGATTCCATCCTTTCACCTTCGTGCCGGCGGGCGAGATGACCTCGGTCATTGCGCCCGCGTCGTCGAGCGCTCGCCGGGGCTCCAGTAGTTCTGCCTGTTCGAATCCGTCAGTTACGAGAATTGCTATACGTTTACCTTGAAGAGTGCTTGCCATATTTCTTCTCCTTCTGAATCAGTGCGACGTTAAGAGTTTCTCTGTGAGCGAAAGTCGTTGAGTGAGCTTAGGATGCTGGCTAAGAAGGCGCGGTTGGGTGCCATTGGATCTTTTCCAATAGGCGAACAAAAAGCGAAAATGATAAAATCTTTTCATGGCTCGGCGGCCGGATGTGGGAAAAGAAAACGACGCCTGGACCGAAGCAGATCTCAAGGAGATCATGCACAATCTGTCGCTGCTTAGCGAGCACGGAGTGCGGGAGTTTTATCAGCGTGCTTATCGCGAGTGCAACATCATCAACAGCCATACGTTTCCTCCGGCGCGCGCGGTGCAGGAGCTGGTGCAGGCGTGGAAGCAGTTGCGGAAGTGGAGACGTCAGTGACGCGTCTACAGTCGGGTTCGTCGGCACACTGTGTGATAAAGAGCTCTTAACCGCTGAGCTCGCTGAGAACTGCCGCCGAGTGCGCTGAGTGGGGGGCATTTCGCAATTGAAATTGTGCTGCATTGCCTCATGGCTCTGCGGTCATTTACATTGGTTGCCGAATGCCCACCACCGGAGAACGCTTCGAACGAGCGGTTGAGATCATGGAACGGCTGCGGGCGCCGGGCGGGTGTCCGTGGGACCGCGAGCAGACGTTTGATTCCATCAAGCCTTATACGCTGGAAGAGACCTATGAGGTGCTCGAAGCCATCGACAACCGCGACTGGCCGGAACTGGCGGGCGAACTTGGCGATCTGGTCCTGCAGGTGTTGTTCTACGCGGAGATGGCGAAGGAGCAGGGCACGTTTTCAATTGACGATGTGCTTGACCGGCTGTCGAATAAGCTGATCAACCGGCATCCGCATGTGTTCGGGGATGTGAAGGCCGACACATCTGCTCAGGTGAAGCGAAACTGGGAAGCGCTCAAGGTCGAGGAGAAGAGGAAGGCTGCTGGGTCCACCGAAAAGCAAGAGAAACGGTCGATACTGGCGGGAGTGTCGTCGGCCATGCCATCGCTGCTGGAGGCTTACAAGCTGAGTTCACGCGCGGCGCAGGCGGGATTTGACTGGCCCGAGATGGAAGGGCTCTTCGACAAACTGCGTGAGGAGACGGACGAACTGCGCGAACATTTAAAGGAATTTCCTGCGCCGGGACCGCGGCCGCAGGGGCGGGGCATGGCGGGATCGGGGCGAACCGTGGTGCCGGAGGCGTTGCAGGGGAAACTGGAAGAAGAAGTTGGCGACCTGTTCTTTGTGCTGGTGAATGTCGCACGGTATTTGTCGTTGGATCCGGAATCGGCTTTGCGGAAAACGAATCGCAAGTTCAAGCGACGCTTTCAGTGGATGGAAGAACGTCTGCAGGAAAAGGGGAGGACTGCTGACCAGGCTTCGATGGAGGAGTTGGAATCGCTCTGGCAGCAGGCCAAGGGGCAGGAGGGTAAGGTTGCGTAGGATGCATGGTCTGAGTTGCGCCGAAGGATCCAGTCTGCTCGAGATTATCTTTAAGCCCGACGTGCAGTGCTTCGGGAGATCCCTGGTCCGGCTGAAAAGCACCGGCCTTCGGGATGACACCTTCAAGGCCGGGAGAAGATGACCGCCGATTCGATTGAGCTGCGCCGCTGTCATAGTGTGGAGGATTTCCGGGCGTGCGTGGCTCTGCAGAAAGAAGTCTGGAATTTTACGGACGCCGAGCTGGTGCCGCTGCGAATGTTTGTTGTGGCGGACAAGGTGGGCGGGCAGGTCATGGGCGCGTTCGAAGGCGGCGGAATGGTGGGATTCGCGCTTTCGGTGCCGGGGACACGCACCGGTCACATTTACCTGCATTCGCATATGCTCGCCGTGCGGAAAGAGCATCGCAATAGCGGCCTGGGACGTCGGCTGAAGATGATGCAGCGGGAAGATGCGCTGGCGCGGGGGATTGAATTGATCGAGTGGACGTTCGATCCTCTGGAAATCAAGAACGCTTATCTCAATGTCGAGAAACTGGGAGCGATCGCGCGGCGGTACAACATCAATCAGTACGGTATTACGTCGTCTCCACTGCAGGGAGGACTACCCAGTGACCGGCTCATCGCGGAGTGGTGGCTGAAGTCAAAGCGGGTCGAAGCGCTGCTGGCGAATGGGAAACATCCGCCGCACAACAGCGAGGCGGCAATCGACGTTCCTGCCGAGATCTACGATTGGAAAGCAGCGCCTGAAACCCGGGGCAAAGCGAAGGAAGTGCAGGAACGCAACCGCGAGCAGTTCTTGCGGCGCTTCGGAGAAGGGTTGGCCGTGCTCGGGTACGAACGGGATGCCAAGGGCAATGGCAAATTTCTGCTGGGGCGGTGGAATGAAAAGTGGTCGTACGCCTCAGAGCCATGATTTCTTACCACAGAGGCACAGAGACACAGAGAAACCAAAATCTTAATTTGTTTCTCAGTGACTCCGTGCCTCTGTGGTGAACGAATACTCATATGAAGATCGAAGCCGTTACATTGCGCGAGATTCAGATGCCGCTTGTCCATTTTTTCGAGACGAGCTTTGGACGCACGTACAGCCGGCGCGTGCTTCTGGTGACGGTGCACAGTGAAGGCATCGACGGCTGGGGCGAGAGCGTCGCCGCCGAAGATCCGTTCTACAGCAGCGAGTGGATGGAGAGCGCTTGGCCTACGCTGACCAAGTACCTGGTTCCAGCCCTGCTCGGGAAGAAGATCGAATCGGGACGAGAATGCCCGGCACTGTTGGCGCGAGTGCGCGGGCATCGGATGGCAAAGGGTGGGCTGGAAAACGCGATCTGGGACGCCGCGGCAGTGCAGAAGAAGACGCCGCTCTGGAAGTTACTCGGGGGTATACGCCGCGAAATTCCCTGCGGCGTGTCGATTGGAATTCAGGATTCGGTCGAGCAGTTGCTGGAGAAGATCGAGACCGAACTGGCCGCGGGATACCGGCGCATCAAGGTGAAGGTGAAGCCGGGATGGGATGTGAATGTACTGGAACGGATTCGTTCGCGCTGGGCGGACATCACGCTGAGCTGCGACGCGAATTCCGCGTATACGCTGGACCAGGTGGAGCACGTGCGCAACTTCGATCAATTCCACTTGTTGATGATCGAGCAGCCGCTGTGGAATGACGACCTTTACTATCACGCGCGGTTGCAGAAAGAGCTGCGGACACCGATCTGCCTGGATGAGTCGATCGTCAGCGCGCGTGCGGCCACAGTTGCCGCCGAAACGGGCGCGTGCCGGATTGTGAACATCAAGGTCGGCCGAGTGGGAGGATTCAGTGAAGCGCTGAAAGTGCACGACATCTGCCAGTCACACAAAATTCCGGTGTGGTGCGGCGGGATGCTGGAGACTGGGATCGGGCGCGCGCACAACATCGCGCTGTCGACGCTGGAGAATTTCTCGCTGCCGGGCGATGTTTCTGCTTCGAAGCGTTACTGGAAAGAAGACATTATTGAACCTGAGGTTGAAGTCTCGCGGGAGGGATTAATCCCGATCAGCGATCAGCCCGGGACCGGTTACCGCGTTCGACCGGACGTGATTGAAAAATTGACGGTGAGAAAAGAAACGCTGCGAGCCTGACGGGGCTACTGCCGGGTTTCTGTCACAGGCGAGGGCTGAAGCCCGCGGGTATTCTGCGCCAGCCTTTCCTGTTCCGACTGTAGTAACGACACGGCCCGGGCAAAGGGCAGATTGTCGGGCATGCGCTGGAAATCGTCGAAGACCTCGTCGGAGGACAGGTTGAGGCTTTTCAGCATCAGGATTTTTCCGGTGAGCTTGAGAGTCATTTGGGTGACCCCCCAATGCCCGTCGCCTTCATCCGCCTGCTGAACGCGGAAGGTCCCGCCTTTATCGAGGTGGCCGAAGATACCCCATCCGAAATTCACTTCCTTGAAGAGGGTTCCATCGATGCGGGCCAGGCGCTTGGCTTTGAGATCGACCAGGACATATCCCTGCATCCCCCCAAGGGCTTCCTCTACGGTCGAGGGAGGCGAGTAAGAGGGGTTCGGACGAAAGTTGAGGCGCACCAAGGGGTCGCCTTCTTTCCCAAGGCCATCCTGACTACTCTCGATCCCGGCATACTCATAGCAGAAGGCGTCGGGAAGAGCCCTGAGGGTGCGCAGCGTGTGCTCAGTCTCCTGCTTGCCGCGCTCCTGCCGGCGATGGAGTTTGTCGGGACTGTTGGCTACCCGGGTGAGTTGATCCATCTCCGCCTGTTGTTGTTTTGGCGTGAGAGGCTGGTCGCTTTCACCGACGGTGAGGGCTGCCACACCTTCATTGGCCTCAATGTAAATCCTGTTTTCGACACCTTTTTGGGTCGTTTTGCGAGAGCGGAACATGAACTTGGGGCCGGTATCCTTGGCGGCTGCAAGTTCATTGCCCACGACGATCCGCATGAGTTCGGCGGGCGGGATGTTGAGAGTCTTCGATTCTTGTGCGGAAAGGGCGGCGCTAAGCCCCAGTAGTGACAGGAGGGCGGAGACACGAACAAAAATACGGCGGCGATTTTGCCTTCCGCGATGCATCACGCGGTTAGTGCTCAATCCTTTGGGGAAGGTTGCAGTGTGGGGTGCGACTGAATGGATTCTCAGCGTTTCACCGTAGGGGACAAAACTGAGTTTGCATCCCCACGCCGTTGTTACCGCACATTCTTGTTCGTGACCATTGGGGAGGAGGCTTCAGGATTCAGTTGGCCGCGCTCTTTGTTGAGGAGATGCACGCCGTCGGCGAAGGAAAGATTGTCGGGCACGCGCTGAAAGTCGCTGAAAACTTCGTCAGAGATCATGCTGAGACTCTTCAGCATGAGAATCTTCCCGGTGATATTCAAAGTCATTTGAGTAATCTCCCATGAGCCGTCACTAACGTCGGCCTGCTGTACGCGGAAATGGCCGCCTTTGTCGAGGTGACCGATAATTCCCCAGCCGAAAGAGACATCGCGGAAGAGCGTCCCGTCGATGCGCGCGATGCGCTTGGCCTCGGGATCGAGGAGGAGGTAGCCCTGCATGCCGGAAAGAACCTGTTCAATGCGCGAAGGCGGCGAGTACGAAGGATTGGGAGTGAACTTCAAACGGATGAGCGGATCCCCGGCCTTGCCCAGGCCATCCGCGCTGTTCTCGGTTCCAGCGTACTCGTAACGAAAGGCGTCGGGCAGAGCCTTCACGATGCGCATCGTGCGATCGGCGTCTTCTTTTTCGCGCGTGTGCTTCTTGCGGAGCTGGTCGGGATTGTTCATCAGCGAGGCGAGATGATCTTTTTCGGCCTGCTCTTGCTGAGCGGTGAGCGGGCGGTCGTTGATGGCGATGAGCATTCCGGCGATGGCATCGTTGGTTTCGACGTAGAGCTTGGTTTGGGTGCCTTTGGGCGTTTGCCGGTGCGAGCGGAAGAGATGCTTTGCGTCGGATGAGTTGGCGGCGACTTCCTGAGCGACTATTTCGCGCACGAGCTGATTCGGGGACGGCTGGGGTCCATTCGGTTGTTGGGACCAGAGGGGGATTGCGGACAACAGCGCAGCCATGAAACACAGGCTGTAAACCGCGCGCTTGCGGCTTGGTTTTGCGATGGGCAATACAGGATTAGTTTAACCAATCAGGGGGTGGAGTTGCAGATACGGGGCGTACGACTTTATTGGTTATCACCCGATGGTCGGTGCCATGGGAGATCCCTCCCTCCGCCTGAAAAGCGGCTCCGGTCGGGATGACGCAGCGAACGGGTCATGACAGGGGAGTTTGGTTTGGCATTGAGGCACTTCCGGCTTCTTGCTTGGCTTGCCGGTAGCGCGAGGGGTTGGGTATAGTCGATGGGAGCGACGCGGCCGTCCGGTAACCTGCCATCCCAGTATTCCGGTAGCGCAGTATCCGCTTCCCTTAAAGGAGAATATCCATGAGTGCTCCGTTGTCGGCAGACTTGGCGCAAATCGGCAAATCCGTGGTCATCAAAGGTGAGTTGTCAGGCAGCGAAGACCTTTACGTAGATGGTCAAGTGGAGGGGAGCATCTCCCTCAAGAACAATAGCTTGACCGTTGGGCCGAATGGGCAGGTGAAAGCTTCGGTGGAAGCCAAAGGCGTGGTGGTGCAGGGAAAACTAGAAGGCAACGTGCAGGCCAGCGATCGCGTCGAACTACGGAAGTCGGCGGTCGTGACCGGTGATATTTCCACGCAGCGGATCTCCATTGAAGAAGGCGCGTATCTGAAAGGCAAAGTTGATATCCAGGGCAAGAGCGAGAAGGTCGCCGCAAAGTAACTCGGCTGACCGAGCCATCTGGATTAAAGTATTACTTTATCGTTGAGAAGGTTGCTTCCAAGCGGGGAAAGGGCGGGCAAGACGTCGGAGTGGCTTCGGTTACGCATAACTTCATGAAGCTTTTTCGCGGCTCATCGAGTGGAACGCAGGGGGAGACTCCGCAAGTCGTTCAAAAACTCACGCGTCGGTCGAGCGGCCTGGGTGAGCTCGCGCGATTGTGGGACACAGAAACGCCGCTCTGTGTGCTCGATCTGGGCTCGACTTCTCCGTCGAATATCCGGTTCTTCACCGAGCGGAGCCACAAGATTTACAGCGAGGATCTGCTGGTCGCATCGACCGATCCCAGCCTGATCACAAAAGATGAGCAGGGAAATACGGTGCTCGACAGCCGCAAGTTCCTTGCCGATAACCTGCTCTATCCGGCGGCGCAGTTCGATGTCGTGCTGTGCTGGAATTTGCCGGACTATCTGGATGAAAGCCTGGTGCGTCCGGTGATGGGACGGTTGTGGTCTGTGCTGAAGCCGGGGGGGATGCTGCTCGCATTCTTTCATACGAAAGAGGCGGGGCCGGATTCGCCGTGCTTCCGGTTTCATATTGTCGAAAAAGATGTGCTGGAGATGCAGCGCATTGTGCTGCGGCGCGAAGCCCGGCGAGGTCCAACCGGGGCGATTCATACCGCTATCAGTGACGGATTCCGGCTGCAGCGCGTGTTCAATAATCGCCATATCGAAACGTTGTTCCGCGATTTCGCTTCGATTAAGTTCTTCCTGGCGCGCGACAATGTGAGAGAAGTGCTGGTCGTGCGATAGGAATTCCGCGTAATAAGCCTGTTTTCAGCCTCCACACTTTTTTCAGCCTCCACACTTTAGGTACGTTACCGGCGTGCCATCCACCGCCGGGCCATTCACGGGCGAGCTGTTTTGCGGCAAACTGGTCACATCATGGCTGCCACACCGAGCACGGGGAGCCGCAAAGATACGCTGAGAGTGGAGAAGACCTCTCTGCTTATTCTTACGCTTTGCGTCGTTGTGCTGGTGTATCTGCTGGTGGTTCGGCCTTTCTAGCCAAGTTAATTCACTGCGGTACGACTCAACGTCCTTGTAAAAACCACTTTGCACTGCAGGTTTTCTCTGCGTTCTCTGCGAGGCATTTGTCTGGCACTTTGCGGTCAAAAGCTTTTAACCGCTGAGATCGCGGAGGACTGGCAGAGTCTGGAGAGTTTTGAGATAACAGGTCAACTCGCCTGCGACGTCGTTCGGGAATCGGGTTGCCAAACCCAATTTTCGAAATCTTTCCGCAATTTCGTCTTCAGCAGTTTTCCCGTTGAGGTGTGGGGGAGCTCGTCTACGAAAACGAAAGCGTCGGGAACTTGCCAGCGGGCGAAGCGCTTTTCGAGGAAGGCGCGCAGTTCCGCTTCCGTGACGGTCGCGCCGGGTTTCAGGACGACCGCTGCCAGCGGGCGTTCTTGCCACTTGGGATGAGGTACGGCGATGACGGCGGCTTCTTTTACGGCTTCGTGTCCGACGATGGCATTCTCCACGTCGATGGAACTGATCCACTCGCCGCCGGATTTGATCATGTCTTTTACGCGGTCGGTGATCTTGATGTAGCCCTCTGGGTCAATCGTGCACACGTCGCCGGTGCGGAACCATCCGTCGACGGTCCAGCGGTCGGTTTGATCCAGGCGGTAGTAGCTGGCGGTCACCCAAGGTCCGCGGACTTCGAGTTCGCCTGCGGTCTCGCCATCGTGGGGAACTTCTCCGTCGACGCCAACTGAACGGGTCTCGATGAACGGCATGTCCGTTCCTTGCTTTGCGCGCAAGGCGTAGAGGTCGTTCTCGGTCCAGTTGTTCATGTGCGGTTTCGGAACAGAGTTGGTGGCGAGCGGAGCGGTTTCTGTCATCCCCCAGGGTTGAATGACGCGGACGCCATATTTGTCGAAGCGACGGAACATGGACTCGGGGACGGCTGAGCCGGCGGAGACGATGCGCAATCCGGGAGCCAGGCTCCAGCGACCAGGGTTGGTGTCTAGAGCATGCAGGACGGACAGCCACACCGTTGGGACCGCACCGGTGAGGGTCACGCGCTCGTTCTGAAGAAGGTCCAGCAAGGTTTCGGGTTGAAGATTGCGGCCCGGCAAGACGTGCTTCGAGCCGTTCAGGGCGGCGGCGTAGGGAAATCCCCAGGCGTTGGCGTGGAACATCGACATGGCGTAAAGAACGGTGTCGTGACAACTGAAGTGCAACTGGTCGGGCAACGAGATCGCCAGGGAATGAAGGGCGAGCGCGCGATGGGAATAGAGCACTCCTTTGGGGACGCCCGTGGTGCCGGAGGTGTAGCACATGGCGGCTGCGTCGTCCTCAGCTTTCGAGGGATAGTGCGGCTCGCCGGTGGCCGTCTTGAGGAAGTCTTCGTACAATTCGCAGCCATTCGGGCGGTGGCCACATCCATGGTCGACGACGAAGACACGCTCGAAATGAACCCGGTCGCGGATTTTCTCGAAGAGATCGACGAGGGTGGCGTCGAGGATCAGGCAGCGGTCTTCGGCGTGATTGACGATATAGGTGAGTTCGTCGGGATGCAGGCGCAGGTTCAAAGGGTGCAACACGGCGCCCGTCGCGGGAATGCCGAAGTAGGCTTCCAGATGTTCGTTCTGGTTCCACATGAGGGTTGCGACGCGGTCGCCAGAACGGATTCCTGCGTTGAGCAGGGCATCCGAAAGCCAGCGGGCACGCTGATGGAGATCGCGGTACGTGTAGCGATGAAGCGATCCGTCGGGTCGAGCGGAGACGATTTCGGTGTGGGGGAACAGGCGGCAGGAGCGATCCAACATGCTATCGAGCAACAGGGGGCTGGACATCATGGTGGACTTCATTGGCACCTCCGGAGGCGGCCGACTGTGTTCTATGGTGCGAACAAATCAGGATGACGCGCGAATCGGCCATGCATTATAGCGTCAAAGGGAGCAAGCGGCGAGGTTTTGGCAAAGGTGCACTCCGACTGCAGGTTTGGGGCGGTGTTCATTGGGAGTTATCGGATCACTTGCTCGGCGCTCTGTGCGGCCTCTTCGGCGACCCTAGCGGTCAAAAAGCCTTTAACCGCCAAGATCGCCGAGCGCTCGCGGAGTCCGCCGAGAAAAGCTAAGCTGAGGCAGCACCTCAGCCTTGACTCTTGAGCGGGCGAATATTTTACTGTGAGCGACGCTGGTCGACGCATCTCACGTTTTAGGATCCGGCGACTGATCCTGCTTAGCACGAGCATGCGACGAGTTCTGCGATCCTAGTTCCATCCAGATGGTATGAGCGAGTCTTCGTTCAAAGTTCTTCTCCTTATGCTCGGCGTTGCTGCCGTCGTTCCATCCGTCGCGCAAACCGCGCAGCCGAACGAACAGGCCCGAACCATCCATGGAGTTGTGGTGAATGCGGTGACGGGAGCGCCTATTCCTCGAGCACTGGTTCGTTCCGACGACGATCGCATGGTCGCGTTGACGGATAGCAGCGGCCAGTTTGAGTTCACCCTGACCCAACCCGATCAAACGGTCTCGGCGGCGGTGGGCGTATCCGTTTCTATGGGTCGGACTCTGAGGATGTTTCGATTTGGCGATGGTCAACTCCAGATTAGCGCAACGAAGCCAGGTTTTTTTGACGATGCCAACCAAAGGCGTTCCATTCAGAAAGCAGACGGCGAGGTCACAATCTCGCTTGTGCCGGAAGCCTTGGTGAAAGGGCGAGTCACATTGTCCACCGGAGATGCCGCCGCCGGGGTTACGGTGCAACTCTACAGGCGCCAGGTGATGGAGGGCATGTGGCGGTGGCTGCCCGGGGAGCAAGTGAGAACGAATGCCGGAGGAGAGTTCCGCATCGCAGAGTTGCAGGCGGGATCGTACAAGCTTGTGACTCACGAGTTTATGGACATTGATCCATCGATTACGCCCCCGGGAGGCCAGATGTATGGATTTCCGCCGGTTTATTATCCGGGCGCGCCCGATATGGCTTCTGCAGCCATCATTGACTTGTCGGCCGGGCAGACGATCGAGACGAATCTTGCGCTTGTCCGCCAGCCGTATTATCCAGTGAAGATTCCGGTTGCAGGCGCTGACGTTAGCTTCACAGGTGTGAATGTGACGGTCGAGGGACAACGCGGGCCGGGATATTCGCTGGGCTACAACGCATCCCGTGGCGGAATTACCGGGCTCCTGCCTAATGGCAACTATGTTGTAGAAGGCAGAAGCTATGACATGAACGCGGAAAGCAGTGGGAAGGTGAATCTCACCGTCAGCGGGAAAGCAAGTGAGGGCCCAGCGATGACGCTGGCCCCCGGCAGCTCGGTTTCGTTTGATGTGAAGGAAGAATTCAGCAAGAGCCAGCCCAGCCCCGAAACCACCTGGGGCGACGGAAAACATACCTATCATCTGCACGGGGCGCGAGCATATCTCAACGCGAACATGGAGCCGGCCGACGAGGCGGAGCAAGGGAGAGGGTTTGGAGTTCGTCCACCCCAGGGACCGAACGACGGTTCCCTCGTGCTGGAAAATGTCTTACCTGGGCGCTATTGGGTTCGGCTGTATCCGACGCAGGGTTATATTTCATCGGCCATGATGGCGACGACAGATGTCATGCACGAACCAGTCGTCATCGAGTCGGGCTCGAATCTTCAAATTGAAGTGAAGCTGCGCGACGACTTTGCGGAAGTCGATGGGGCCGTGACGGATGCTGGTACGAAAGCGCCAGCGGGCGAGGCTGAAGGACCGCCTAAGGAGCTATGGGTGTATTTCGTGCCGATGCAGGACAGCCCGGGGCAATTCCAACAATCCGCCGTATCAAACGACGGAACCTTTACTCTGCCAGCGATTGCGCCGGGAACGTATCGCGTCCTGACATTCGCGAGCCAGCAACCAAGCTTGCCGTTTCGCGATCCCGGTGGAATGAAGGTTTACGAGACGAAGGGACAAGTCATCACGCTCTCGCCGGGGCAGAAGGTGTCGATCCAGTTGCAGGCGGTGGGCACGGATTGAGGGAGTAGAAGTGACGGCCATGTTCTCAACCCGTTGGGTCCTGCTGATCGCGATGGCGAGCGCGGCGGGTCACGCTTCGAGTCTCGCGCAGACGGCAAATCCCGCTGCTTCTTCACGTGTTTCTGGGGTTGTTCGCAGCAGAAGTGACGGTCATCCGCTGATGAATGCGAGAGTGGTGCTACGCGCTTCGCGGGATCCGCAGACGTTTGAGTCGGTGGTCACGGCGGAAGATGGGAAGTTCACCTTCGCAAATGTCGCGCCGGGAAAGTATTCGCTGGAGGCAGTGAAGAAAGGATTCATCCCCGGCTATTACGACCAACACGAAGGATATTCGACTGCGATTGTTCCCGGCGCTGGTTTTGATACGGAGAATCTTGTTCTGAAACTTGCGCCCAATGCGGTGATCACGGGCAGGGTTTTAGATGAGGCCGGAGAACCGGTGCGGCACGCCCAGGTGCGTTTGTACGTGGAGAATCGGCAAGAGGGTGTGCAGCGGTTTTATCCATCTCACGCTGCACAGACAGACGATTTGGGAGTTTATGAAATCCCGTCGCTGACGCCGGGGACCTATTTTCTGTCGGTGCAGGCGACGCCGTGGTATGCGGTGCATCCGCGGACAGATCCGGAGAGTTCGCGGCGCGGTGGCCAGAGTAGTTCTTCGAGCACAGCGGACCGTTCGCTGGACGTCGCCTATCCGGTGACCTATTACTCCGATGTCACCGAAGCGGACAGTGCGACACCCATTCCGATCTCCGGGGGAGAACGGCTGCAGATTGATTTTCATCTGAATCCAGTTCCAGCTCTTCGTGTTCTTTTTCACGTTCCCGGCGATGACAAGCACGGCTTTGTGAATCCTCAATTCGAGCAATCTACGTTTGATGGTTCTGGGTGGATTCAAAATGGGGGCGCGTCGATGATTGCCCCAGGAGTTTTAGAGATCACTGGGGTTCCAGCAGGTCATTACAACATCCGATTTCCGGGGATGGGCGGAGGCGATGGCGTTCAGATGAGCGGAGTCGACGTCAGCAAGGACGGCGAGCAAATTGACGCGACCAAGGCCGAACCTTTGGGGACGGTAAAGGTTTCAGTGCAAATCTCTGGGGAGACCGCGATCCCGCGAGGCTTTTCGGTCGGCCTGCGCTCCGGGGTGAGGACGATGTCCGCGTGGCAAAGGCTGGACGAAAAAGGACAGGCCGAGATTGCGCAGGTCGCCGCGGGGCGTTATCAGGTGATGGTATTTGGGGAGGGTAAGCCTTATTTCATTGGTCATATCGAGGCGGATGGGGCAGAAGTTACGGGCCATGCCGTTACGCTCACGGCGGGATCCTCCGCATCGCTCATGATCTCCGCTGTGGAAGGTAGTGTGGTGGTGCAGGGAGTGGCGAAGCGCGCAGGCAAGCCCTGCGCCGGAGCCATGGTCGTGCTGGTGCCAAAGGATCCGGAAGGGAAGCGCGATCTGTTCCGGCGCGACCAGAGCGATCAGGACGGAACGTTTGTTCTCCGCAACGTTGTGCCCGGTTCTTACTCGGTGGTGGCGATTGACGGTGGATGGGATCTGAACTGGTCGGAGCCCGGCGTGATTGCGGTGTATGCGAAGCGTGCGCGCCCGGTCGAGGTGCGCGGCGATCGAACCTTTACACTGCCCGATCCAATTGAAGTGCAGTCCCGGTGACGCGGTGGAGAAAGTTAATGCTCCGTCTGTGATCCTGGGACGGTTTCGTTCCACAGAATAACTCCCATGCGGAAAAGATATCGGCAGGTGATTTCGATGCTCGCGTGAGGAATCTGGGTCGAGAGGATCTGCCGCATTTCTTCGGGGGTATACGCTCTCCGCACGGAGGCAACTCCGTCGTGCCGCGAGACGTGGCTACGCATGAGTGGAAAGCCCGCATAGACAAGGGCCAGATGCACAGGATGGCGAATGAGATCGTTGATCAGGACGGCACGGCGGCTTACACGAAGAGCCTCTTTGCCGAACGTCGCCAGCTCCGCCGGTTCGAGGTGATGAGCGAAGAGACTGCAACTGATCAGATCGAAAGCGCCGTCACGGAAGGGGAGAGCCAAGGCATCGGCGGCGAGGCTGCGGTGCCCGTGCCGCAGGTGCGAGGGCACTCGATCGGAATCGGTGATTGCAACGGTGATTCCTTTACCGGCAAGGTGTTGGGCCGCCATGCGGGGCACCTCGCCCAATCCTGAGGCGACTTCCAGCAAAGAGAAATGCTTTTGACCGGTGGCCTCGGATACGCGATCAATCAGGCAGCGGGTGGTAGATGTTCCGCCGAACCAGCGGTTGATGCGGCACAGATCGCGCAGCGATTTTTCGACTTCCTCTCGAGGGCAATTCCCTGAGTCGAGAATCTCGGGTGTTGTGACGCGCTGCATTTTCGTGCGAACAGTGTAGACGAGCCGGGCGTCTGGGGTTGTCAATGAAAGATGACAAATACTCCGATTGTCGAGCTTCGCTCGACGGACAGCCGAGGCGGCCGTCCCTACATGGACCGCGATCAGACTTCGGCTAATTCTTCTTCCAGAAGTTGCTTGTTGTAGAGGTCGCTGTAGTAGCCATCGAGGGCTAGGAGTTCGTCGTGGGTGCCGAGTTCGACGATGCGCCCCCCATGCAGCACGGCGATGCGGTCGGCGTTGCGGACGGTGGAGACGCGGTGCGAGATGAAGATGGTGGTGCGGCCCTGCATGACATCGCGCAGGTGATTCAGAATTTTGTCTTCCGTGTGGGTGTCGACACTGGAGAGCGCGTCGTCAAGGATCAGGATGCGGGGGTTACGGATCAGGGCGCGGGCGATCGCGGTGCGCTGCTTCTGTCCGCCGGAAAGGGTGATGCCGCGCTCGCCGACCATGGTTTCGTAGGAGTCGGGGAAGCCTTCGATGTCAGCGGCGATGTTGGCGGCAGCGGCGGCGATGCGAACATCGGCCTCGGTGGCCGACTCCACGCCGAGGGCTATGTTTTCTCGAATGCGGTCGCTGAACAGAAAAGTTTCTTGCGGCACGAATCCGATGTTGCGCCTCAGCGACGCCAGCGAGAATTCACGTATGGGGCGGCCATCGATCAAAACCATACCGGGTTCGGCGTCATAAATGCGCGGGATGAGGTCGACGAGCGTAGTCTTGCCGGAGCCCGTCGGACCGACGATCGCGAGACTGCTGCCTGCGGGAATGCGCAGGTTGAGATCATGCAGGACCTGCTTGCCATCGTAGCTGAAATTCAAATCCCGGAATTCGATATCACCGGTAATCTCGCGTTCGCTGGAACCGGGGACGTCACCGATCTCGGGCTGCTCAAGCATGATCTCGTTCAGGCGTCCCAGTGAAGCGGTACCGCGTTGGAAGAGATTGATGACGTAGCCGAGCGCGATGATCGGCCATGTCAGGAACGCCATGTATGTGCTGAACGAGACGTATTGCCCGAAATTCATGCGACCGGCCAGCACCTCGCGTCCACCGAGCCAGAGAACGAGGACGGCCGCGCAACCGAGTGTAAATTCCAGCGTCGGCCAGAGCATACCCATCAGGCGAACCAGGCCGAGGCTGCGGCGGATGTATTCCTGGTTCTCCGATTCGAAGGCTTTGATCTCGGCTTCTTCCTGGACGTAGGCGCGGATCAGGCGTGCGCCAGAAAAATTCTCCTGCGCACGCGCTGAAATCTCCGAAAACATCGCCTGGATTTTTTCAAAGCGATCGTGAATCTGACGCCCGAAATACTGGATCACGATGCTGGCGATGGGCAAAGGCAAAAACGTGTAGAGCGTCAGCTTAGGGCTGGTGGAGATCATGAAGGCAAGTCCGAGCACCATCAGCACGATCGTGTTCGCCGTGTACATGATCGCGGGGCCGAGCAAATTCCGGACGGCGCTCAGATCGTTGGTCGCGCGCGCCATAATGTCGCCGGTACGATGGCGCTGGTAGTAGGAGTAAGACAGCGCTTCGAGGTGTGCGAAGAGGTCGTTGCGCAAGTCGAACTCGATGTCGCGTGAGATGCCGATGACGACCCAGCGAGTCAGGAACTGGAAGATGCCCTTGGTTAACGAAATGGCCAGCAGGATTGCGGCGTACAGGGCCAGCTTGTGCTGAGTGACGCCTTGTTTCAGGGCTTCCGCGGCAGTGCCTAACACTTTGGGAAAGAGGATCCAGATGCCGTTGGTGAAGAAGACGCAAACAGTGCCGAAGATGTATCCCCAGCGATAGCGCTTCATGTACGGCAGCAGCGGGCGCAGGGTCTTAGGAAACATGTAAGTGAGTAGATGAAATTTTAGCAGGCGGGGTGCAGGAAGTTGGATCGACTTGATTTCGGGCGTGCCTTCTCGTCAAAGCTCTATTTTCCCCGGTGTGCTGCATACGGTGTCCCCGTCACTGCATGTTTGGCGTGTTCATGAGGTACGGTCCCTCGCGCCGGCTTTGCCGCCGCTCAGGTGACAGCTCCTGATTCGTCTGCGACGCTGGAAGGACGCGGACTTTCGGGCACTATCTTTTCCCGGTCGTTGCGCTATAGGTCAGGTATGAGGGCCGGAAGGGGCGCATCTGCAGCAGTACTGGCGACGCTGAGTTTGATTGCATGCGATCGAGGCCGGGTTGCGTCGTCAAAGCCTCCAGCCAGCGGCACGATCGCAGCGCCTGCGCCTCAGAAGCCACAGCCGGCATTCCAGAACACCACTCCCGCGCCGGCGGCGCAGCCGGCCGCGGTTCCCGCGAACGCTTCGACACCAGAAAGCACGAGGAACTTGGTTGCGTCGGATCAGAGTCAGACCTTCGTCGTCGCGGGGCGACCCTATCGGTTGCTGATCCACAGCGAGGCCATTCCGGCGAGCAAAGAGAAGACTGTGGAATGGTGGGAGTTGCGCGATGCGGAGGAGCGCGTGGTTTATCGGCAAACGTATCCTGTGGCCATTCAGAATGGCGGGTTCGAGGACACCGTTGATATCACCGGCAATTCCTTTACCGCCAAAGGCGGCAGCGGGATATTCATTGAAGGGATGGATTTGCCGTCGGCGCCGGATTCCGGAGGGTGGATTCAAGTCTTCGGGTTCAAATACGGACGCGACAAATACGGTGCAGATCAAGCGCTGTTCGGCCCTTTCGGTCCGCCCATTTCAATGGTGGGAGAGTTCCTCGGTCTGGAAGCGGAGTCCTCTGGCCCAACGCCGGTTGCTCTTAAGACCGCGACCGTACCGAGAGATATTCTGAAATTCCGATTATGGACTGGAAACTTCAACATCGTATATCCGGTGCTGATCAACTGGGTAACCGGTAGCCTGATGCCTGCGTGGCGATGTCCCGAGAATACGTCGAAGGGAACCGTCGATCGCTGCTCGTATTCGCTGATGATGAACGACCAAGAAGATCAGGCGCGGACGGAGCAGACCTTTGTGCGGCTATTTCCCGAGCCGGACGAGGGCTTTGTTGCCAAACATTTGATCGTGCAACCGCAGAGTAAAATTGATTACCTGGAAGCGCGCGCACCGGTGGCGTGGAACGAATCTGCGGACTCGATCTCCTTCAGCGTCAATGGCGATGTGTGGGTGAAGGTTCGGATCGATGGCGTCGAAGGCTGGATTCATAGCGAAGAGGACTTCGAAGCTGTGGGGCACCCTGAGGCGAACTAAGAGGTTTGGCCGGGCCGGCGGTGCTGGGGCTTGGCGGAATCCAGGGCGGCCTTTGACGGGAACAGATCACGGCCGAAGGCGGTCAAACCTACCGCTCCGATAATCACGCTCCAGGCGCCGAAGAAGAGCCATCCTGCGTCGAACAGCAGCGAGTACCCCACCATCTGAGTTCCTCCGGAGGCGCGAGGCAGACCGGAGAACTGCCCCGCGCCACTCACGTCGTGAACTTCCCGCGGATGAGTCCGCGAATCCGCTTATTGCTCAGGAGCAGCCGGGGGAGCCTGGCGATTCATGTGCTCCTGCATGCGCGATTCGTGACTGGCTTCCATATCCTTCAATTGCGCTTGCTGCTCTGGAGTCAGCAGTTGATAGAGTTGGTTATGGATGCGCGTTTCAGCTACTGTCTCTTGTGCCTGAACCTGCGCCTTTTGGCCGGCAAGTGCCTGGACCTTGGCCTCGTCGAAGTTGCCTTGGACGTATTGGCGAAGCTGTAGGTCGATCTGGTGTTGCTGCTGGAAAAGCGCCTCCATGGCTGGATGCTCTTTCTCCACGATCGCTTTCATCTGCGCTTTTTGATCTTCCGTCAGGTTGAGCTTGTGGGCGAAAAAGCCCATCATGTGCTCATGCATGCCGAATTCGTGGCCGTGCATCGGAGGCGCCGGGGCGGCGTCGGCGGTCTGGGACTTGGCGATCGCCGATCCCATCAGGACGGCAAGGGCAGCAATCAACAGGCGAACGTGAAACGATTTCATGGGTAACTCCTCATTAGGTCCGGGAATCCGGCACTTTGCGTACTCTGATAGAAACACGAATGGGCGCAAAATGGCGGTAAAAAGACGGTCAACCAGAGTAAAAATTTGTAACCGAAATTTGTAACCGAAAGGATTACGAACGTAAGAGGGCCTGCTTTGACAATTCTTTACCACGAGGCATGACGGGCATAGTGCAGAATAAAAACTGACATGGAACGAGTCCTGATCATTGATGATGACGTAGAGCTGTGTCATCTGGTAGGCGAATACCTGCGGGCGGAAGGCTTCAGCATCGAGTGCGTGCACGATGGTGAAAGCGGGCTCAAGAAGGCTTCCGCTGGGGAGTATGTGCTGGCCGTGCTTGATGTGATGCTGCCGGGAATCAATGGATTTGAAGTACTGCGCCGAATCCGGGCGACGTCGCGGCTGCCGGTGCTGCTTTTGACGGCGCGCGGGGAAGACGTGGATCGCATTGTAGGCTTGGAGATTGGCGCGGACGATTATCTGCCGAAGCCGTTTAATCCGCGAGAGTTGGTGGCGCGCATTCGGGCCGTCTTGCGGAGGACGCGTGGAGAAGGCGGCGGGACTGCGCCCGATGTAGTGACGGTCGGGGATGTGGAACTCGATCCTGCAACCCGCACCGTGCGGTTGGAAGGCAAGCCTGTGGATTTGACTTCGGTCGAATTCAACCTGCTGGAAGTATTGTTGCGCGATGCGGGACGAGTGGTGCCGCGAGAGCGCCTAGTCAATGCGGTGCTCAGCCGAAAGTTTTCGCCCTTTGATCGCAGCATCGACATGCACGTCAGCAAAGTACGGAAAAAACTGGGCGACACCGAGAATGATGAACACATCAAAACGGTGCGGGGTGTAGGCTACATATTCGCGCGCCCGCGGGAGAAGTCGAAAGTCCATTAAGCCCTTATGAAAAGCCTGTTCTTACGAATTTTCTTGTCGTTCTGGATGGCGCAGGCGCTGTTCGTGGTCGCCGCGATCCTGGTGACGATTGCCTTTCGTCCGAAGAGTTCGACGTGGGAAGCGCTGCGCACTACAGTGCTGAACGAGTCTGTGAACGCCTATGAAGAAGGTGGCGAGCAGCAGCTTCGCAAGTATTTTGAGAATCTGGACGCGAGCCAGCATGTGCGGGGATTTCTTTTTGATGAACACGGAGTAGAACTGTCGCGAAGACCGGCACCGGAGTGGGCACAGCGAATCGCGGCAGGCGGGCCGCGCACGCCTCGCGATGGATTTCTTTTTCCCGCCCCTCCGGTGCAGCGGGACTCGAGGGCATCTTCGGATGGCGCCCACCGCTATACGGTCGTGCTGGGAATGCCTCCGGGGCCACGGGTGTTCATTGGCCCGCGTGGGGTGCCGATCACCGGACTGATCATTGGGGTCATCACTTCCGGACTGGTCTGCTACCTGTTGTCGTGGTATTTGATCAAGCCCATTGTCCGGCTCCGCACAGCTACCCGGCAACTGGCGGCCGGCGATCTGACGGCGCGCATCGGAGCACCAGGCGCGACCCGTCGCGACGAAGTAGCGGGACTCATGCGCGACTTTGATGCCATGGCCGAGCGGATTGAGACTCTGCTCAACGCACAATCGCGGTTGCTGAATGACATATCCCACGAATTGCGGTCGCCGCTTGCGCGCCTGAATGTGGCGCTGGGATTGGCGAGGCAACGCGCAGGAGTAGAAAGCACCGACATGCTGGACCGCATTGAGCTGGAAGCGAGCCGGTTGAATGAGCTGATCGGCAGGATTCTGACATTGGCGCGGCTGGAAGACGGGGAACAGCTTGTTCCGCAGACACCGGTTCCGTTGAACGAATTAGTCCAAAGCGTCGCCGAGGATGCGGAATTCGAAGCCCAAGCCCGTCACTGCCATGTCAATCCTAAGATCGAGGATGGGAATTGGGATGTGCGTGGCAATGCATCGTTGCTGCACAGCGCGGTGGAGAACGTCGTGCGCAATGCAATCCGTTACACGGCGGAGGGCACGGCAGTGGAGGTCGAACTGACCCGGGAGATGCGCACGGGAGCATCGGAGGCGGTGCTCCGAGTGAGCGACGCCGGGCCGGGAGTTCCGCCGGACGCGCTAAACAAACTGTTCGAACCTTTCTATCGGCTGGATGAAGCCCGCGGACGCCAGACCGGAGGAGTCGGTTTGGGTCTCGCCATAACGGAACGAGCGGTACGGTTCCACGGAGGCAAGGTCGCGGCTCTTAATCGCAAGCCAAGCGGACTCATTGTGGAAATCCGGCTGCCGCTTATTTCCAGCGCTGTTGCGCCTCAGAAGAAAAGCGAGCCGGTTCCTGTGGCCTAGCTGTCTTCGGGTCCCTCCATTTTCGAAGCTCCAAACTTCTGCGTCCTGACTTCTAACTTCTGACCTTTCCCGTATACTGGAAGGCGACTTAGAGGCAGGCAACTTCTGGGACGTCCCAGGGTTCCAACTCATCTTTAGCGGGAGATTGCTCTTCCCGGGCATTCCTGATACACCAATGGGTTGAGTTTTCCCGCGCTTTTTCAGGATGAAATCAGCCGGCCAGCCGGATGCCGGGTGCGCATACTCGCGTAAACCTCGTAAAAACAGGGAGATGACCGAAATAATGTCGAAACGATTGTGGCTGCCCGGGGTGGGAGCTTTGATTCTGATCGCATTTCTGATGGCGTGCGGGAGCAGTTACAACTCCTCCTCCGACGGCTTGGTACTGGTAGGCAGTCAGGGATCGGCGGTGATCGAAACGTTCAGCTTCAACCTGAACAGCGGTCACATATCTCCGGTTGCGAACTCGCCGAACGATACAGGGAACTCGACCTGTCTGCTGAATGGAATCCCGACATCGATTGTTCTTGACCCGGCTGGAAGCTACGCATACGCGATTGTCACCGAGAACTCAAGTTGCAGCGGGAGCAAGAACGTAATCGCTGCTTTCAAGGTGCTTTCTGATGGGAACATCACGGCAGTGGGGAGTCCCGTTTCCGACCCGCATCCAGTCGCCATGTCCATGGACGCGGCTGGCAAGTTTCTGTTTGTCTCCGAAGGCAGTGGGGTGAACGTCTATTCGATCGGTACGGGCGCGAAGCTGACTTTAGCAAAGAATGCGTACACGGCTCCGGCCACAGCGCTCGCTCCCAATTTCGTCGCGCTCGCTGCCACCCCCACGGTCTTTCCTGCGATTGGGATCAGCGGACAACAGAATGCCGTGTGCTCGGTACCCGGCAATAATCCACCCTCGACCCAATTTCTTTATGCGGTAGATTCGGTAAATTACGTTCTCTGGGAGTTTCAGGTAAACACGTCGACTGGGGCTTTGGGAAATCCGACCGGGACAAGCGTAGTGCCGTTGTTTGCAACCGATCCTGTGCCCGCCGGTATTGCGGTGGACCCCTGCGATCGCTTTGTGTACGTCACCGGCAGCCAGAACAACCGCATCAATGTGTACACGATTTGCAGCGCAGTCTCGCTTCCCACCTGCCAGAAGGCAGATGGCAGCTTGCTTGCCGTTGAAGGGTCGCCCTTCAGCATGACGGGAAGCGCAAACGGTCCCGGGCCGCTGGTCGCGGATCCTTTCGGCAACTACATTTATGTGTTGGGGACCCTGTCCAACACAGTTTCGCCATTTAAGGTAAGTCCGGTTACAGGCAAGTTAACAGGGGGAAATCCGGCTGTGCTGGCAACGGGCTTGCAGCCCAAGCAGCTTGCGATTCGGGGCGATGACACCTGGTTGTTTGTGACGAACAATGGGGCGGCGTCAATGTCGCAGTTCTCGATTACCCCGGCCACAGGAGTGTTGACGGCGCAACCCGTTGTCCAGACCGACAACCAGCCGTGGGGAGTGGCAGTGAAGTAAAGCTGGGGTCAGGGTCAGTGGTCAGAATGGAACTGTCCTGTTTCAGTCGACCCCTCATCCCTGACCACTAGTCCCCGGTTACGTCGGCACCTTCAGAATCAAATACCCACCTACCAGAATGAAGATCAGGTCCGGGGACCAGGCTGCCAAAGCCGGTGGCAGCTGATTGACCTCTCCCATGGCCTCGAAGAGCCGCGACACTACCGTGTAGAAGACGGCGACGCCTACCGCAACTGCGACTCCTGTAACGGCGCCCTTCTTTCCCGCAGACAGCGCGAAAGGAATCGCCAGAATCGCCATAATCAGCGTGATCAGGGGATAAGACAACTTCTTGTTGAGTTCGACGCGCAGCCGCACGACGTCAAATCCGCTTTGTTGCAGATCGCGGATATAGCTGTGCAGTTCCTCGTAATTCATTTCCGTGAACTGCTTCACCTCTTTTTTGAAGTAGGAGGGAGTTTCTGGCAGATCGGAAAAGGTGGAGACCTCAAACGGACGGTAGTTGGAGATAGCCGAGACATTCAATGATCGCTCCCAGCCGCGTTCATACTCCCAGCGACCCAGATTTTCGGACCAGCGGGCGCGCTCCGCATGGATGCGGCGCGTGACGGTGAAGCTGGCCTTGTCAAGTTGAAATACAGTGATGTTGGCGAACTGGTCGTGATCGGTATCGAAGAACTGGTAGTAGTAAATGTCGTTGTTCTGGCCGAAGATCCATTTGCGGTCGGGACGTAGGTAAGTCTGAGGGGGCTTACCCTTAATCTGGTTATGCAGCGCTTCCTGGCGCTGGTTGGTATGCGGGAAGTAGAACTGGTCGGCGAAGAACAAACCCGCGGCCAGCAGTCCGGCCGCAACGATGACCGGCGTGACGACGCGGTAGATGCTGGTTCCAGTCGCCTTGATGGCGGTAATTTCATTCGAACGCTGCATCAGACCGAACGTGACGAGCACTGCCAGGAGCATGACCAGAGGCGCCACGTTATAGAGCAGGTAAGGGGTAACGTTGAGCAAATACTCGGCAACAATGAGAGGTGAGATTTTGTTGCGGAGGATGTCGCCGAGCAATTCAAAGAGCGTGAAGACGAGGACGAGCACGAGAAACGTCGAGAGGATCATCCCCAGGTAAACGAAGAAGTCGCGCAGCACATAATCGTCGAGAAGGGTGGGGAAGCTGGCGCTGAAAACGCGGCGTCGGGTAGAGGCGCGCTCGAAGGCGTTTTCGCGACGACCGCGGCCGAACACTGCTGCTCGGCCATTTTCGTGGATGGCGCGAGATCTGCGGAAGGCGGCCAGTTCAATCGGACGCTTCTCGGCGCGAAACAGCAGAAAGATTGCCAGAGCGAGGAAAGACAAGTCGGCAATCCATGCTCCAAACCAGGGCGAGACGCGGCCCTGACGGGCCAGGGAGATGCCGACTAAGGAGATGACGTAGTAGGTGAATACGAGCAGGATGGTGAGCACAAATCCGCCGGATTTGCCGCTTTTCTTAGAAGAAAGTCCGAGCGGTATTCCTACCAAGGCGAGCACCAGGCACGAAGTAGGGAGGGCAAAGCGACGATGAAATTCGATCAGATACCAGCGGGCTGAAACCGGATCGGAGTGGCTGGCCTTGTGCAGAAGAGCATTTGTTGCCATGACGCTGGCAGGAATCGACTCGTCGGCCTTGTTTGCGGCGGAAGGCAGTTCGATCGGAATGTCTGTTTGCTGGAACGTTATGATCTGATAGTGATCCGCGTCTTTAGGATCAGTCTCATGCTCGGAACCGTCGGATAGGTGCAAGTGCAGGCGATCGGGACCTTCGCTGACCACAACCCCTTCTTTGGCTAACGTGATCTTTGGGTTGGAGGCATCGCTCAGGTCGGCCATGAACACGCCTTTCCACACGGCCGCGCCCTGCGCGCTCTTGACGTCCTGCACGTAGAGGACGATCTTGGGGAATCCTTCGTAGAACACTCGCGGCTGAATTTCGAACGACACCTGCGAACCTTTCAGCCGATCTTCAAGGTGGGCCAGGGCCGCTTGCGAGCGGGGGGCGATATAGATTCCGTTCGCCAGGGCCAGGAACCAGGCTGCGAGCACGAAGATCGACAGAATACGAAGAAACGTCCACACGCCCATACCACTGGCGCGCATGGCGGTGATTTCGCTGTCGGCGGCGAGGCGGCTCAGCCCGATCAGGATTCCGACCAGCACGCTCATGGGCAGCGTATAAGTGAGGGCGAGCGGAATCGTGTAGGAGAAAATCTCGGCGATGCTAGGCAGGGTGGCGCTGGCGCGGACGACGAGTTCGAGGATGTGTCCCAGGTCACGGGTGAACAGGACAAAGGTGAAGATGGCCACGCCGATGAAAGCGTGGGCCGTGACCTCGCGCAGGATGTAGCGGGTCAGAATCCGCATGGGACGAGCGCCCTAAAGGCGAGGATAGCATGGGGAAGCCGCCTGGCGGCACGGCCTGGGTTCAGCAGCGAGAGCGGGACGCCCTCGCGACAGCCGGCGGGTCGCCCGGCGCTACTATGCAGACGGGAACTTCGACTTTCTTCCATCCGTAGTAGAGAGGAAACTTTGTAGGAGGACTTGCATGGCTTCGGTGAGCGTTGCGCATGGAGTGGGGCAGGCCGATGGGGCTTCCCGCTCGCGGGGGGATTCCTGGGCACTGTTCACGATTGCAGGGTCTATTGCGCTGGTCCACATCCTCACGAATGGGCGCTACGGCTTTCATCGTGACGAACTGCAGGTCCTCAGCGACGCTCGCCACATGGATTGGGGGTTCGTGGCGTATCCGCCGCTGACGCCGTTTGTAGAGCGGATTTCGATGGCGATGTTCGGACTGTCGCTGGTTGGGCTGCGAATGTTCTCCGTCATCGCGAATGCTGCGGCAATCTTTTTCACGGGCCTGATGGTGCATGAGTTGGGCGGTGGCCGGATGGCGCAGGTGACCGCGGCCTTGGCCGTGGCTCTCTCGCCGCTTCCGCTGTTTGAGGGAACAGAGTTCCAATACACGACTTTCGATTACCTGTGGTGGGTGCTAATTGCCTACTTCGTCATTCGCTTGCTGAAAACTGAAAACCCGCGATGGTGGCTGGCGATTGGAGCGACGATTGGCGTTGGTTTCATGACTAAATACACGATGGGGTTCTACCTCGCGGGAATCCTCGGTGGGCTTGTGCTGACGCGGGCACGCCGGTATTTGATGAGCGGATGGTTCTGGGCGGGAATGGTTGTGGGTCTCGCGATTTGTCTGCCGAATGTGGTCTGGCAGGTGAAGCACGGATTCATCTCCTATCACTTTCTGCAGCACATTCATCAACGCGATGTTGGCGAGGGCCGCGCGGACGGATTCTGGAGCCAGCAGTTCCTGATTTGCACGAATCTGTTCGCGGCACCGCTCTGGATTGGTGGGCTAATCGGCTATTTACGTGACCGCCGGTATCGCATGCTGGGATGGATGTATGTGATCCCGCTTGCGCTTTTTGCGGTGGGGAAGGGGCGGAGCTACTACCTGGGCGGGGCGTATCCCATGCTGATGGCGATGGGAGCAGTTCTAGGCGAGCAGTGGGTCGCGGCGATGTCGAGGAGACGGAGGCTGGCGGTTGAGACATTATTCTTTCTGGGGTTGGTCGTTTGCGGGTTGTATGTGAGTACGATCGTTCTTCCACTTGCTTCTGGCGGGCCGCTGCGGGATTTTGCATTCAAGCACAACGGCGATCTGCGCGAAGAGATTGGGTGGGACGACTATGTGAAGGCGGTAGCTCACGTGCGCGATTCATTGCTGCCGGATGAGCAGGCGCATGTCGGTGTGATCGTGAGGAACTATGGGGAGCAGGGGGCCATTGAAATTCTCGGAGCGCCCTATCATTTGCCGCCGCCGATCAGCGGGACGAATTCGGGATGGTACCGCGGATATCCTGATCCGCCGCCAACGACCCTGATTGTGACGGGCACGTCGCGAGAAGGCGCGGACCATTGGTTTACGTCATGCCGTTTGGCTGGGCATAACGGAAACGCGGAAGGAGTTGAGAACGAGGAGAGCAGAGATCATCCGGATATTTTTGTGTGTGGTCCGCCGCGGCTGCCCTGGCCGGAGTTCTGGAAGAGGTATCTGACGTTCGGCTGAGATAAGCGAGACACGATTCGTTACCAGATTGTAGGGACCGCATGCGATTTACGGATTTGCGCGTCCGCGGTGACGAGATGGAGTCCTTCAACCAGAGCAGTTGCTCCGATAATGCGGTCGGCCGGATCCTTCGGATAGCCAGTCGGAAGGGAAAGCGCGCTCATGCAAATGCGGCCAGTAATCGGCAACACAACAAAGCGGGTTTCCACCTCGAAGAGAAATGACTCCGGACTCATGGTGAGAGAGAATTGTTTCTTGCGGAACAATAGCGACAACTCATAGAGGCTGAAATCGGAGACGGCCAGTCCTCGAACCGTTCTACGCGCTTCGTTAATCGCAGCCTGCGCATTTGTGGATATCCGTTCTTCTTCAAAGGCCAGCCAGACGACAACGTGCGTATCGAGCAGAATCAATAGAGATCGCCCCATTCCTCAGGGGTTAACGCGGGCGACACGACATCCCCGGTGACTTTGCCTTTGCCTTTGAGAAAGCCGAAGATGTCATCTTTCGACTTCTCGACGGGGACGAGTTTCGCCACTGGCTTTCCGCGCTTGGTGATGATGACCGCTTGGCGCTTGGCCTGAACCTCGTCCATGATGGCAAGACAGTGGACTTTGAACTTACCGGCGGGGATGGTTTTTGTCTTCACGGAAATTCTATGATCATGGTCATTATACCATGGTCACAGAGACTTCAATTCCGCTGCAGTTCCAACTCCGTCCCGCCGCAGCTTCCCGCACCGCCGTCTCTTCTCTTGAATTCGAGCCAATTCCGGGTGGCGCTAGCGTCGATACTTATGACCTTATCGGTCGCGTCGTAGCCACGATCGCTGGCCATACCGCCTTCAATGTGAATGACATATGTCCCGTTTGGCAACGCTTCGAAAGAAAACTTGCCATTCTGGTCTGACCTGGCAACGTAAGCGGCACCCGTAATTGGATCCTGGACCTTCAGGCTAGCGCCGATAATGGGGACGTCGATTCGATGGATAAGATTCCAAATTGGAGTACCGCCCTTACCTGGTTGCGAATCGATCAAGATTCCCTCAATTCGAGTAGTCGATGGAGCCTCATCGCCCCAAGCGTAACTTAATTTTCTTTTCGCTCTTCTCGACGGCTTTACGCTCACGTGGAAACACGTGTAGACGACCCCTGTTCCTAACAGATCGCCGTTTAGCCAATACTCCCCTGGCGCGAGTCGTCCCACGTGGACTGTGCCGTGTTCGTCGGTGATTCCGGAAAATCGTTCGGTACCCTTTGCGACGATGTGAAAGGTCACGCCAGCCATGGGTTTGTCGGCGTGCGTCACCAGAATGGCGAAAGTTGGGCGCATCTCATCGCCGTTATTAAGACACCCCGCCATCGAACATGCGGCAGATTGGCAACGCAAGGCCACCAGGACGGCCAATATGGATAAGCACTCGGTCACCTGCCTCAAGTCAGCCTCCGAGGGGTTCCACGCGTCAGTTGCCGTACCGCTCGCGAATGAACTCCGCGATTCCCGCATACGCTTTGGTTAGCGTCTGCTCCTCTGGCAGGAACACGATGCGGAAGTGTTGTGTGCCGGGCTTCTGGCCGAAGCCTGAGCCGTGGACTACCATGACGTGCTTCTGGCGGATGAGTTCCTTCACGAAAGTTTCATCACTTTCGGGGATGTTGATGCGTGGGTAGGCATAGAACGCGCCGCGCGGGGCGACACAACTGACGCGTGGCGTGGACTCGCACCATTTCTGCGTGAGATCGCGGCGGGAGCGCAGTTTGCGCCGCACTTCGACGAGATGATCCTGCGGGCCTTCCAGCGCGGGCTTGATCCCGTACTGCTCAGGATGATTGGCGCACAAACGGGCGCGCAACAGGCGGTGGATGCCCTCGGTGTAAGTCTTCACGGCCGAGGCGTCGCCGGACACGATGCCCCATCCGATACGCCACCCAGGCACGAGATAGTTTTTCGACATGCCTCCAAAGGTGACGCAGGGGACGTCGGGCGCGACGGCGGCGAAGGCGATGTGCGGCGTGTCTTCCTGATTTTCACTGGAAATGATCAGCTTGTCGTAGATTTCGTCGGAGAAAACGATCAGATTGTGGCGGCGGGCCAGCTCGGCAATCTGCTCGAGCATCTGGCGCGTGCACAGTGAGCCCGTCGGGTTATTCGGATTTATGATCACGATCCCGCGCGTGTGCGGGGTGACCTTGCGCTCGATGTCGGCGAGTTCCGGCTGCCAGCCGTCGTCTTCGTTCAGATCGTATGTATTCAGGCGGATTCCCAGCTTGCACAGAACTGCGGAATAGAGCGGGTAGTCGGGGCTGGGAGTGAGAAAATCTTCGCCCTCATTGACCAAAGCGGATAGGCAAAGATCGACGGTCTCACTCACACCCGAAGTTACGAAGACATCGCGTACGGTGGTGATGCCTTTGCGGGCCGCCTCGCCGCGAATCGCTTCTAGTGCTTCGGGAATGCCGGGGGAAGGAGCGTATCCGTTCTTGCCGTCGCGCATGGCCTTGTGGACGGCTTCGATGATGTGGGGCGGCGTCTGGAAGTCGAAATTCAGCGGATCGCCGACGTTTAGCGGGAGAACTTTGTGTCCTCGCTGGATGACTTCGTCGGCGACACAGGCCAAGTCGCGGATGGCGTAGCGAACCTTAGCGAGCCGGGAGGCGGCGGCAATCTCGCGGGTCTGGGTGAGCGGCATGAGGAAATTCTAACCGCTGAGGGCAGGAAATCCTAACGAGAGAAGGCCGGAAAGCTTACGAAACGGTAGTCAGCGAGGGCTGAAGCTCAGGGAGATTTCTTCCGTCGTTTCGGCGGGCGCCGGTGCAAATTTCCATTTCATGACGGCGGTGACCGCCGACTCCGCCAGAATCGGATTGCCGCCGCGCACCTGGATCTTCGACACAGTCCCACCGGGGAGAACGGTAACCGAGAGGCGAACGAGGCCCCCGACCTGGACGCGCTGCAAGGCCTCTGGATATTCGGGTTTTACTCTTGTGAGCACGGCACGAGCGGACTTCTGCGCCAACATGCGAGTCGAACCGGCCGTAAGCATCAGGACTATGCCCAGAGTCGACAAGGTGACAATTCGGCCAAAGTTACTCTTGATCCTTCGGAGGCGCGATTCTGGCAGTCTGGACGGCATAGTGCTCAAGGCGGGAAAACCCCTCGCAATGGACAGTAGGCTTGGGGGAAAGAGCGTGCAAGATTACTTGGGTAAGTAAAACGTTTTTTGGCGGAATTCGTCGGCTTGCGAGCACACTTTTGGGCGAGGAATCTGTTCTCTGAAGCTTCCAGCTGACAGCAGATTCCTCGCTCCGCTCGGAATGACAAAGCTATGCGACTTAGTCTTCCCGGTCGATCTGGGCCTTTTGCAGCTTGTCGGAATAGTCGACGTACACCGACTTCCACTCGGTGTAGAAATCGATGGCGCCGATGCCGCCTTCGCGATGGCCGTTGCCGGTGGCCTTGGTGCCTCCGAAGGGCAGGTGCACTTCCGCGCCGATCGTGGGCGCGTTGATGTAGGTGATGCCGGCATAGAGGTCACGAATGGCGGAGAAGGCCTTGTTCACGTCTTTGGTGTAGATCGCGGACGAGAGGCCGTACTCGATTCCATTGGCAATCTCGACTGCGTCCTCCATACCATCGCAAGGGATAACCGCAACGACTGGGCCGAAGATTTCTTCCTGGGCGATGCGCATCTTTGGATCGACATCGGTGAAGACGGTCGGTTCCATGAAGAATCCGTACTGGTGTTCGCCTTTGTCGAGGCGATGGCCGCCGCAAACCATCTTGGCGCCTTCATTCTTGCCGACTTCGACGTAGGTGAGATCGGTTTCAAGCTGTTTCTGGTTGACCGCGGGACCCATCTGCACGGTTTCATCGAGGCCGTTGCCGACCTTGAGTTTCTTAGCGCGATCGACGAGGCGCTCAACGAATTCACGGTAGACGCCTTTTTGCACGATCATGCGGCTGGTAGCCGTGCAGCGCTGACCGGTGGTGCCGAAGGCTCCCCAGAGACCGCCTTCGATGGCAAGATCGAGGTTGGCGTCGTCGAGAACGATCATAGGATTCTTGCCGCCGAGTTCGAGCGAGCAGTGCTTGAAGCTTTGCGCGGCGATGCCGCCGACAATCTTTCCGACGGCTGAGGATCCGGTGAGCGAGACGGCGCGTACATCGGCATGCTCGGCCAGTGGAGTGCCGACTTCGGCACCGAAGCCGGTCACGATGTTGATGACGCCTTTGGGCAGGCCCGCATCGGTGAGAGCGCGAACCAGATTGAAGGTGGAGAAGGGGGTGTCCTGGGCGGGCTTGATCACGCAGGTATTGCCGCAAAC
>Ga0070730_10000542_pt1 | contig 42633 bp, 37 predicted proteins | sample Coa_R1_3_FD_66447 | JGI IMG/M metagenome (GOLD analysis project Ga0070730, IMG submission 66447) | Surface soil microbial communities from Centralia Pennsylvania, which are recovering from an underground coalmine fire - Coalmine... | ecosystem: Environmental > Terrestrial > Soil > Unclassified ...
TCCGACCGTAGTCACGCAACAGTCGCGTGAACTTGCCCCAAAAAACAAAAAAGCGACGCTCCGGAACTCGGAGCATCGCTTTAATCTCTCTTTCGCCCTTGTTTCGTAACAGTCTGGAAAACCGTGCCCCTTTTTTATTGCGCGAGATGCGGAGCGATGGAGGCTAGCTGCCGCCGAGATATTCGACGTGGCAATAGGTGCCGAGGCGAACGTTGTAGGCAAGATACCAGCCATCGTGGTCGGGATCGTCGTAGATCACGACCTGGTCGCGGTCCCAATCCCAATCGTTGCAGTAGGAATAGTCATACGGTGCGACGCTGAAATAGAAGCCGCCGAACCAGAAGCGTTCACGATTGCCGCCGGAGATGCGCCAGACGTGACCGCGGCCAATGCCGCCGGTGAAACGGCCATGCTCCCAAACACGATCGAGATGATAGTGGGCATCATCGCGGCCGGAATCGTGGCCGACCCAAGTGTCATTGTGGTGAACGTGAGGAGCGTCGGGATGATCCCGTTTATCGGAATACCTCGGGGATTGCTGCGCGTCGCGATGATCGTCCTGCCTGGAGTGATCCTCCTGCCGGGCGGGAGGAGGACCATGGGAAGGAATGTGTCCTCTACCGACATCCTTGGCCGGTTTGCCTTGATGCTGTTGCCCGCCATGATCTCTGTCCTGCGCGAGAGCAGGAACAGAACAAAGCAGGAACAGTGCAAGAACTGCGAGAAGTGATTTCATGCGAGCCTCCGAAAGAGAATTCAAACCTTCATCTCATGCCGAGGCCGGGACTTTTGCTGAAACGTGATTGCCGGGCCCGTGGTGCTCACAACCGATAAAACCCGGATACACAAGCGAAGTTGCGATGGCGAGAGCTTCGCGAGGCGATACCAGCCGGAGCGAAGCGACGCTGAGGATTAGACGCCTGGCGGCGACAAAAGGGTGCGGTCTATAAACCTTTCGAAGCGCGGAAGGCGCGAACGACGGCGGCGACGTCGCGCTGATCAACGTCAACCTGGGCATTGAGATTGCGCATGTCGGGGGCCGAGATTTTTCCAGCGAGATCAGCGAGGACTGCGCGGAGCTGAGGGAATTTTTCGAGCGCAGAGCGACGAACGATAGGGACGGCATCATAAGGCGGAAAGTAGCGGCGATCGTCATCGAGAGCGACGAGATGGAGAGAGTCGATGAGGCCGTCGGTGGAATTGCCGGCGACGATATCGACCTTGTGATCGACGAGAGCGCGATAGAGAAGGCCGAGATCCATGGCGTTGGGAGGAGCGGCAAAGTGGAGACCGTAACGTTCGCTCCAGCCGCGGAAACCGTCGGGGCGTTCGAGAAATTCGTAACCGACGCCGACGCGCCACTTTGGGGCGATGGGAGCGAGGTCGGACATGGAGCGGAGATGGAGGCGCAGTGCGTCGTCGCCGCGAATGACCATGGCGAAGGTGTTTTCGAAGCCGAGAGGCTCGGTGAGCTCGAGGCTGAAGCGCTGGGCGTATTGATTCTTGACGCGAGCGTAGATGGTGGCGGGCGTGTCGGAGGGCGACGGGGATTCGTTGAGGACGGCGGTGAGAGCGGTGCCGGTGTACTCGACGTAAAGATCGAGATCGCCGGAGAGAAGAGCTTTCTGGACGAGGAGAGTGCCGCCGAGATTGGCCTTGCGGACGACGGGAATGCCGGTGCGCGCCTCGATGTGCTGGGCGAGGAGCTCAGCGAGAATGACTTGTTCGGTGAAAAATTTCGAGCCGATGGTGAGGTGAGGTTGCGCGGGCTTACGGCAAGCAGAGGTGAGGCAGAGAAGATTGAGGAAGCAAATGAAGTAGAGGATTCGGAAAGAGCTGCGACGCATGCTCAGGCTACCTTCAGGCGTCGTTCGAGGAGGCCGAGAAATAGATCGGCGAGAAGGGCAAGAAGTGCGGCAGGAATGGCGCCGGCAAGAATGACGGCGTCGCTGACCATGGCGACTCCGCGGAAAATGAAAGTGCCGAGGCCGCCCGCGCCGATAGCGGCGGCAATGGTGGCTACGCCGATGGTAATGACGGTGGCCGTTCGAATGCCGGCAAGAATGATACTGAGAGCCAACGGAAAGCGAACGCGAAGGAGTATTTGAGAGTTCGTCATGCCCATGGCTTCGGCGGCTTCGAGGATGGCAGGGTCGATGCCAGTGAGGCCGACGTAAGTGTTACGGAGAATGGGGAGAAGAGCATAAAGGACAAGAGCGACGATGGCAGTGCGGCGGCCGATGCCGCCAATGAAGGGGATGGGGATGAGGAATCCGAAAAGAGCGAGGCTGGGAATGGTTTGAAAAACGCTGGCGATGCCCAGGACGATGGAGCGGAGATGGCGATGTTGGACGATGAGCATACCGAGGGGAACGGCGATGGCAATGGCGAGGGCCATGGAGATGAGGACGAGAGTGAGGTGATCGAGAGTTGCGTCGAGAATTTCGGAGCGATGCGAGAGGAAGAAGATCCAAGTGGTCATGGGGAGACTCCCTTGGATAAGGGAAGAGACAGAGAAGCGGTGAAGGCGAGGACCTCGGGATGATCGAGAGTAAGAAAATCCCGCGGAGAGGCCAGGGCGATTAGGCGGCCCGATTCGAGGAGTGCGATGCGCGAGCCGAGAAGGAGGGCTTCGCGGATGTCATGAGTAACAAAGACGATGGTTTTGTTCAGACGGCGGGAGAGGGCGCTGAATTCGCGCTGAAGCTCGGTACGGGTGACGGGATCGAGGGCGGCGAAAGGTTCGTCCATAAGAAGAATGGGCGGGTCAGCGGCGAGGGCGCGCGCGACGCCGACGCGCTGGCGCTGGCCACCGGAGAGTTCGCGGGGACGGCGGTTGGAAAACCCGGCGGGGTCGAGCCCCACTAACTGCAGCAGCTCCGCGACGCGGGAGGTGATGCGGGCAGAATCCCAGTTTTCGAGAGTGGGGACGAGGCCAACGTTTTCCGCAACCGTAAAATGGGGGAAAAGGCCTGATTCTTGAATGACGTAGCCGATGGAGCGGCGGAGGCGAATGGGGTTGGAAGTGGTAGTGGGACGGCCATCGACAAGAACCTCACCTTGCGAGGGGAGCAACAAACGATTGATGAGCTTCAGGAGGGTAGTCTTGCCGCTGCCACTGCGGCCGAGCAGGACAAGGGTTTCGCCGCGGGAGACGATCAAAGAAAGATTAGAGACGATGGGGCTGCGAGGAATATCGTTTATGTGATAGCTGACACCTCGAAACTCGATAGGAAAATCCGAAGTCGGAGCGCTATTCGCATTCATTTCGATTGACAGCCTCAAGCCACAGGAGGATCATCGTACCCCACTCAGCCTCCCCGGCGCCGAATTTTGGCGCATCCTTCTCGTGGACGCCGCATCAAAACAAGGGGGGAAGCCGCCATGGGAGCCACCGCCGCAGTCCGCATTCGCCACGACCTCCACGCCCGTTTGCTCGAAGCACGCACGCGAACCGATGAATTGTTTCGCATGGTGCGTCAAGAGGCCATTTACGACAGGCCCATACCCGAGCGGCACCGAATCATTTTTTACCTGGGACATGTGGAAGCATTCGACTGGAATCTGCTGGCGCATCGAGCGTTTGGGTTGAAGTCTGTCCAGAGGACGTTTGATGATCTTTTTGCGTTTGGCATTGATCCAGTCGGGGGAGGATTGCCGAGCGATGGCCCAGGCGATTGGCCGACGCGTGAGGAGGTGGACAGCTACAACCAGCGGTTGAGAGAGGAGCTGGACCTGGCCATCGAGCGAGCCCTGGCACGGCCTGAGGAGGGGCACCCCCACCTGATTTCCATGCTGGAAGTGGCCATCGAGCACCGCCTGATGCATGCCGAAACGCTCGGGTACATGCTGCACAGGCTGCCGACCGCGCGAAAGATTCGAGGGCCCGTCGCGCAGGCATCCTGGACCCAAAGATTCAAGTCTGCGCTGGTGGAGATACCGGCGGGGCGAGTAACGCTGGGGCTGGAACGAAAGACGGGCGATGAATTCGGCTGGGACAACGAACTGGATGCGCATACCGTGGACGTTGAGGGATTCGCAATCGAGAGCGGGAACGTTACAAACCAGGATTTTTTGCGGTTTATCCAAGGCGGAGGCTACGAAAATCCCGCGCTCTGGAGCGCGGAAGCGTGGGAATGGAAGGAAAAAGAGGAAGTCCGGCACCCGGCATTCTGGAGGCGCGACGGAAACCTATGGATGTATAGGGCGATGTTCGGAGAGATACGGCTGCCCATGGAATGGCCCGTGTATGTGAGCCACGCGGAAGCGACGGCTTACGCAAAGTGGCTCGGGCGAGCGCTGCCGAGCGAAGCACAATTTCACCGGGCGGCGTATGGAACACGAGGGGGCCGGTCCGAGCGAAGTTTTCCATGGGGAGAAGACGCGCCGAGCGCGTGCCACGGAAATTTTGATTTTCGTGAGTGGGAGCCTTCGCCAGCGGGGGGGCATCCAGAAGGGACGAGCGATTTCGGGATTCACGATCTGGTGGGCAATGGCTGGGAGTGGACCCGGACGCCGTTCGGGCCGTTCCCTGGATTCGCGCCGATGCCCTTTTATCCAGGATATTCGGCGAATTTCTTCGATGGGAAACACTATGTGATGAAAGGAGGGTCGCCGCGAACGGCTGCGTGCATGTTGCGGCGATCTTTCCGAAACTGGTTCCAGCCGCATTATCCGCACGTCTACGCGACATTCCGCTGCGTAGAGGATTAGCAAGCAAGAGAAGTCCGGACCTTGGGAGCCGACATGCCGACGCAAATCCTTGCTTTGAGCCACGTGTCCGAGTTTGCGGCCGACGTACGCGAAGGCCTGACGAAAAGCGGACAAAGAGAATTGCCGTCAAAATATTTGTATGACGAAGTGGGATCAGCCCTGTTTGAGGCGATATGCGTGCTGCCGGAGTATGGGCTGACGCGGGCGGATGCCCGCCTGCTGGAGAAGCACGCGCGCGCGATCGTCGGACTGCTGCCATCGCCGGTGCATGTTGCGGAACTCGGAAGCGGGAGCGGAAAAAAGACACGATGGATTCTGGAAGCACTTTCGAGGCGGCAGGAGACTTTTTACTACCCGATCGAAATTTCGCCTTCCGCGCTGGCGGCCTGCGAAAAAGAGCTTGGGCAGATCGATATGGTGAGCATCGTCGGGTACGAGCAGCCCTACCTGGAAGGATTGCGAACGGTGGCAGATGGGCGCGCCGATGGGGATCACCTGCTGGTGCTCTTTCTGGGAAGCACGATCGGGAATTTTGACAGGAATGCAGGCGAAGACTTTCTGAGGAGCGTGCGCGGCATTTTGCGCGATGGCGACGCATTACTGCTGGGGACGGACCTGGAAAAGAACGTCGAAGAACAGTTGCTGGCATATGACGATCCGGCGGGAGTAACGGCGGCATTCAATCTGAATCTGCTCGCGAGGATCAATCGCGAACTGCGGGCGGACTTCGATCTGGCGAATTTCCGTCACGAGGCTTGCTGGAACGTCACGGAACGGCGGATTGAAATGCATTTGCGGTCAACTTGCCGGCAGCGCGTGGAGATTCCCGCGGCGGGACTGCGTGTGACGTTGGATGAAGATGAAACAATCTGGACGGAGAGCTCGCACAAATACCGGATTGGAGAAGCGACGGAAATGGCGGAGCGGACAGGATTTCGCTGCGGAGGCGAGTGGGTCGATGATGAGTGGCCCTTCGCGCAGAATCTTCTCTTTGCAGTTTGAGGCAGCTTGGATGGACGAACAGCTGGATGGCCGCGTTATTGGGCCCCTGAATCGGCGGCGTGCCCAGAAACAACCTCGAGAACCAGGACCCAATCGGTCGCACCAGCTGCGTTTCTTCCGGGAGTCGTAAAATGTGCGAGTCCGCGATTGGGGAGAGGGCTCTGCGAAATCAGTTTGTAATTTCCTGAAGCGGGATCAAACCAGCGCGCACGCACAGAGCCGCCCAGCAACGCAGAATCGATATCGAAACAGGGCGCATGAGATGGGGTGTTACGGTATTCGTTTTCCGCGCCAAAGATAGCACAAAATGCACGAGGGCCAACGCGGGCAGTGTTGAGATTCAACCGACGGATTCTAGAAGGATTCGATACGCCAGACGAGGCGAGCGAACCAGGGATCCTTCTCCGTTAATGGGGGATGCCACAGAGCGAGAATCTGAGAGCCCTGGTAGACGCGCTCAAAACCTTCCTCGGATTCGGAGACCGTCTCAATCGGAGCAATCCAGAAATCCTTGGCACCGGGTGCGTGAAGCGCGATGCGGACACGCTGCCAGCCATCCTCGATATGGAGCAACGGGCCGCGCAAGACCCCGCTGAAACGGAGATTTTGCGGACCTTTTGGCGTTTCAAAAAAACGGTCTGGCTCGGCGGGAGCGAGGAAGTTGATAACCGATTCGATGCCGACGGCGAGTGGATTCGGGAGAGGCTGATCGAGCTTAAGGCCGATTTCGCAGGCGACTTCGCAACCGTTGGGGGCGGGGCCGAACGTAAAGCGTTTCGCGAGGGACAGCCGCGGGGCGGTAGCGCCACCCTTCGCGCCAACACTGAGAACCTCCTGGCGAATGAGCTGGGCGTCATCTGCGGATGATGATTTGACGTGATAAGCGCCGCCCGCGAAACCGGGATCTTCCTGCAAGTCGAGAGTCTCGTATTCGGCTTGGGTCCGGGCGGGGTCGAAGAGAAGGACGCGGAAGGAGTGGCGTGGCCAGCGGTCGTAGCGAAGAAACCGTTCGAGGCCAGGCTCCTTGACGAGAGTCTGCTCATGAATGGAAGAAACGTTGCCGGGCACCGCGGATTTGGCCGCATCACGGAGGCGCGCGTGGTAGGCTTCCGGCCTGCGCTGGATGGAATTGATGAGGGTGGCGGCAGCGGGCCGAAAATCGAATGCAGCCAGGGTTCCGCCATCCGCGGGCTTGAGCAACGCCTGATACTCGGTTGCGGTAAAGAGATGTTCGTGCACGCCGTCGGCATCGTAGTCCAGCAATTCAACACGAGGGGCGAGCGCGCCGGGTGTCAGGCGGTCGGTAATGGATTCCGCGCGGATCAAATTGCGCCAAAGCTCGGTGCGGAGATGAGGAGCGTACAGGCCGCCGAAGATGCCATGCCAGTAGGCGTCGTTGCATTGGGCGCGCAGGAGAAGATCGCGGGCGTGAGCAAGCTCATCGGAAGCCGGGGAGCTGGAACGGCGCGCCGGAGCGGCCGCGATGCGCGCGGAGACGCGCAGCATTTTTTTGTGGAGCAGATTTGATTCGGAATACTTTCGAAAAAAGCCACGCCAGCAACCCCCCCGGAGAAAAGAAAGCACCTCCGGACGCGCGCTGAACTCCTGCTCGACGGCGTGGTAGCGTTGACGGACGCGAGTGGGCAAGACCCACTCCATCATTTCGCTGTAGGACGCAGTAGGAAGATCGGCGCGGCCGAGGGGGGAATGGTCGAGAAGGAATTCAGCGGGAGAAGATACGCGAAGCCAGGAAGAGTTCTGCTCGAGGGCGGTGAAAAAGTTCTCCAGCCAGCCGTCCGTGTAGCAGTGGGCATTTGTGCCGGGCCAGACGCCGAATTTTTCCATGTCATCGCCCATCGCGGCCATGCCGCCGGGGTGAACGGCCGCGGCGTCGCGCAGGTGGGCGATAACGGCTTCCACCGTGCCGAAAGGGATGAGATAGCGCAGGGCCTTCTGGCCGGGGAAAAGCCAGACGCTCTGGCCGCGGTCTTCAGCGATGTAAGGACCGAAGAGCTCGCCGGGCTCAAAGCCGGCGGCGAGAAAATGGATATCGTCGACGAGCGTGTAACTAACGCCGGCTGAGGCTAACGCGGAAGGAAGTTGCGGCTCCCAGACGCGTTCAGCAATCCATGCGCCGGTCGGGTGATGGCCGAAGTGTTCCTCGAGATAAGCGGCGAGACGAGAGATCTGCTCGAGCTGGTCCTGCGGGGGGATCGAGACCAGGATCGGTTCATAGAAGCCGCCGCCGATCAGTTCGATTTGTCCAGAGCTGACGAGCGCTTTTAAACGAGTGAAATAGTCAGGACGATTCTCTTCGATCCAGGTAAGAAGAGGCCCCGAGTAATGGAGGCCCGCATGGACGGCAGGATGCTTTTCGAGGAGTTCGATGAAAGGCAGATAGGAATTGGCGTAGGACTTTTCAAGCACGTGGCCGAAATTGCCGCACGGCTGATGCGCGTGAATCAACAGGACGAGATGGAAGGGCTCGGGCATGGGGACAAATTCGCTCGTACTCATCATACCGTGAGGCGCAAGATTTCGGTTTCAGGAGATAAGGAGGGAGGGCCACGGGCTCATTTTGGAACTCTCATGGAGCGGGCGGGGGGAACCACGGGTAAAACGAGGGCCGATGAGATTGACACTGGTTCGCGCGTGTGAAAGTCTACCCAAGGAATCGAGTAAACGATGCGAGTGACAGCAAAAGGCGAATATGCCACGCAGGCGGTGTTGCACCTGAGCCTGCAGTATCCCGAAGTGGTGACCATCCACGAGATTGCGCAGCGGCACCACATTCCGCTGAAGTACCTGGAACAAATCCTGCTGGAATTGAAACGCGGGGGAATCCTGGAGAGCAGGCGGGGCGTGCGAGGAGGATACACGCTGGCCCGGACGCCCCGGGAGATATCCGTGGGGGCGGTCCTAAGGGTGGTGGATGGGGCATTCGCGGAATCCAGTTGCGTGCACAACGAATCGCTGGGAGGAGTGTGCGTGGAGGGGGACAGCTGTGGGCTGAAACAGATCTGGAAAGATGTTCAGGGAGCGGTCGAGAAAATTTTGTTCGCGACGACGTTCGAAGAAATACGCAGGCGGACCCTGGGCGGAGAAAAGAAGCAGGCGGAAACGGCGCGCTTCGAGGGCTAAGGGAAACAAAACGGCACGCCGGAGCGTGCCGAGTGGAAGCTGAGACTCCGAAGAGGAACGCAGGAGCGGCGCTATTTTGCCGTGTAAAATTCCGCGTTAACGGGCGTATAGCTCTGCCACTTTTCCGGCAGGTCTTCCAGGGCAAAGATCGCGGTCACCGGGCAGACGGGGACGCAGGCGCCGCAGTCGATGCATTCCGTCGGATTGATGTAGAGCTGGGTGACCTTTTCATGTTCCGGCTCGTCCTTGCGAGGGTGGATGCAATCGACGGGACAGACGTCCACGCAAGCGGTGTCTTTTGTGCCGATGCAGGGCTCAGCGATTACGTAAGCCATTCAAATCTCCTTTGCTCGGACAACGCGCCGAGGGTGGTTCCAGCGAGCGGAAGGGCTCAGCGGGAATTTCTTATACCACGCCCGTACCGGGGCCAACAAGCGAATGAGTAGATTGTACTTGGCGGGGGCGGGATTCTCAACTTCCGGACATGAGGCTAGAATGGTGCGGGAAGGTAAAACGATGAAAATCCGGAGTGCCGTTAGTCTTCTAGTGCTGGTCGCTACTGGTGCGGCGATGGCCGCGGTTGCGGCGCCGCAAACAAGAAGCGCACACGATCCAGAACTGATCGACGCGCAAGGTTTCCAGAAAATTCTCGAGCATTATCGCGGGAAGGCGCTGGTGGTAAATTTTTGGGCGACGTGGTGCGAGCCGTGCCGAGATGAGTATCCGATGCTGAACGAACTGGCGAAACAATACGCGCCGAAGGGATTGCAGGTCGTCGGCGTGAGCATGGATGACGACGGCGACCTCATCCTGATGAGGAGGTTTTTGGCACGGTACAAGCCCATTTTCCCGAATTACAGGAAGATACCGGGGGCTGAAGCCGCGTTCAGGGAATCCGTGCTCCCGGGTTGGACGGGTTCGATGCCCGTCTCGATTTTCTACGCGAAAGACGGCCGGCAAGTCGACCATTTTCTCGGTGAGAAAGACCGCGGGAAGTACGAAGAGGAGATTCGCGTGCTGCTGGGGACCGGCGCGGGCGCGAGTTCGAAACATAGGTAGCAGGCGGATGAGAAAGAATCCCATGCGTGGAGAAGAGTTGTGCTGAACACGAAGAATAATCACATCACATTCATAGGGCATAGCACGTTTTTACTGACGACACCGTCGGGACAAGTGGCACTGATCGATCCGTGGGTGATGACGAATCCGATGTGCCCGGAAGCGCTGAAAAGCACGCGCCGGCTCGACGTGATTTTCCTGACGCATGCGCATAGCGACCACCTGGGCGACCTGCTCGCGCTGGCGAAGAAGCACAGACCGAAGATGGTGGCCAGCTTCGAGACATGCCTCTGGATCGAGAGCAAAGGGTTTGAGAATGAAACTTGTCCGATGGGCAAGGGCGGATCGCAGACGGTCGGAGAGTTTGAAGTGACGATGACACACGCGTTTCATTCGAATTCGATCGATGAAAACGGCGTGCGGCATTACGGGGGTGAGCCGGCGGGCTACGTGATTCGAATGCCGGAAGGATTCACGATTTATCATGCTGGAGATACGGCGCTGTTTGGCGATATGAAACTGATCGGGGAATTGTACAAACCGGATGTAGCCCTGTTGCCAATCGGAGACCGCTATACGATGGGGCCGCGGGAGGCGGCATACGCGATCCGGTTGCTGGGAGTAAAACACGTCATTCCAATGCACTATGCGACGTTTCCCTTTTTGACGGGTACGGTGGAAGGGCTGCGACGCGATACGAAAGATATTGCCGGGCTGGAGATCCATGAGATGAAGCCAGGAGACAAATTGTGAATCGCTCGGAGAATTTGCGCAGCGGGTTCATGCAAGACGAAGTCGAGGAATATATATACGAACTTTTGCCGGAGCGCGATGCGGTGGTCGGCGAGATGGAGCGGTATGCCGAAGAGCACCGCGTGCCGATCATCGGGCCGGCGGTGGCACGCTTGCTTTCGTTGTTTGCGCAAGTCTCCGGCGCCAAACACATTTTCGAGATGGGCTCAGCCATAGGTTATTCGACGATCTGGCTGGCTCGCGCGGCGGGCCCGAAAGGGAAAGTGCATTACACAGACGGGAACCCGGCCAATGCAGAGCGCGCCCGCGAGTATTTCCGGCGGGCGGGCGTGGCCAAACGGATTAACGTGCAAGTCGGCGACGCACTGGATTTGGTGAGGAAGACGCCTGGAAAGTTTGACCTGATTTTTAATGATGTGGATAAGCACCAATACCCAGACGCACTGCGAGCCGCGCTGCCCAAGCTGCGAAAGGGCGGGCTATTCATAACGGACAATACGCTGTGGTCGGGGAAAGCGGCGCGACCCGCCGCGGCTGACGACGCCGACACTCGGGGAGTGCGGGAACTGAACAGACTGGTGTACGCCTCGAAGGAACTATACCCGGTGCTGATACCGCTGCGCGATGGTGTGACCGTCTGCCGCAAACTCTAGGGAAGACGAAAGATTAAGAACGAAGGAAATTGCGGATCATGAAGCCGAGGTTGGCGGGACGTTCGGCGAGGCGGCGCATGAAATACGGGAACCATTCGTTGCCATAGGGAATGTAGACGCGGAGGCGGTAGCCATCCTTGACGAGGCGGCGCTGCAGGTCGGTGCGCACGCCGTAAAGCATCTGAAACTCGAAATCATCCTTGGAAATCTGCCTGGCGGCAGCCCAGCGGATAGTTTCCGCGATCATGCGCGGATCATGCGTGGCGATAGCGTGATAAAAGCCGCTTGGCAGAAGCAACTTCATCAGACGGATGTAGTTGAAATCGACGTCTTTCTTGTTCGGGTACGCAACGTCTGAGGACTCCTTATAGGCGCCCTTGCAAAGGCGAATGCGGCAGCCATAGGTGAGTAAGTCCTGGATGTCGGTTTCGCTGCGGTAGAGATAAGACTGAATAACAGTGCCGACGGCGGGTGTACTGGAACGCACTCTTTTTACAAGGTCGATGGTGCGTTGCGTGTATGCCGAGCCTTCCATGTCGATGCGAAGGAAATTCTCGAACGCCGCCGCGCGTTCGGCAATGGAACGGACCAATCCCTGGCAGAAATCAACGTTTACATCCAAACCAAGCTGCGACAATTTGCAGGAAACATTGGCGTGGAGCTTTTCCTGGGCGATGCGTTCGTAAATTCCGAGATAAGCGTCGCGGGCCCTTTGTGCGTCGGAAATTGTGGAACAGTTCTCGCCGAGGTAATCGAGGCTGACAAGCATTCCGGCGCTGTTGCAAACGCGGGCGGCTTCGACAGCTTCATCCAGCGTCTCGCCGGCGACGAAGCGGCGAGCCATCCGGCGGGTGGTGCCGTTGGAGGTGACCCATTGGGCGAAGCGTGGACTCTGTGAAAGCTTGAGAAGCGTCGCTCGGAGCATGAACTATGATTATGCCCGTGAATCAGCCGGGGTAAAACCAAAGCGGCTAGTCCTTGTGCTCTTCCAGGAACTTTTCGGCATCGAGGGCGGCCATGCATCCGGAGCCCGCGGCGGTGACGGCCTGGCGATAGCGGTGGTCCTGCACGTCCCCGGCGATGAAAACGCCGGGAACGGAAGTGAGGCTGCCGTGCTTGGCGATCAGGTAGCCGTTTGCGTCCATCTCGAGCTTGCCTTTGAAGACCGTGGAGTTGGGATCATGGCCGATGGCGACAAAAACACCGTCCACGACGATTTCGCGAGGTTCCTTCGACTGCAAATTGCGCAAGCGCGCGCCCTCGACGTGGCCTTTAGGAGCCAAAATGTCCTCGATCACGAAAGGAGTGAGGAATTCCACTTTTTGATTGGCCCTGGCACGATCGATCATGATTTTGGAGGCGCGGAAATCATTGCGCCGGTGGATGAGATAGACCTTGCTCGCGTAGCGCGTCAGAAAATTTGCCTCTTCCATAGCGGAATCGCCGCCGCCAACGACGGCGATAGGCTTCTCCCGAAAGAAATAGCCATCGCAGGTCGCGCAGGTTGAGACGCCATGTCCAATGAGTTCGCGCTCACCTTGAAGGCCGAGCAAGCGGGCCGACGCGCCCGCGGCGACGATCAAGGATCTGGTTTCGTAGGAATCCTTGCCCGCCGAGATTTTGAATGGGCGGCGTGAGAGATCTACTTCGCTGACAGCCCCTGCTTTGAATTCCGCACCGAAGCGCTGAGCCTGCTTTCGCATATTCTCTATGAGTTCCGGTCCCATGATGCCATCGGGAAAACCGGGGTAGTTTTCGACATGCGTGGTGAGGGAGAGCTGGCCGCCCTGCTCGTGGCCGTCAATCACCAAGGGCTTGAGGTTGGCGCGTGCGGCGTAGATCGCCGCAGTTAGCCCCGCGCAGCCACTGCCGATAATCACGACGTTGTGCATTCGAATAATCTCCGAGTATTAGATTCAGCAGCGCGCCCGCGCGATACAAAGCTCCGGAATGACACGAAACTGCGTATTGTAGCATCCCCTCGAATACGAACTGGAATGGAAGGGGCCAAATTGGAGAGAAACATGGCGCGCGTCCCGTTGACCGTCTCCAAGAGCCGCCGCTATAGTGCCAGACATCGCCGATCCGGAGATCTGGATCGTCCCCTGGAGGCAATCACATGGACCCGCGCTATCCCATCGGAAAATTTGCCATGCCCACGCAACCCACGGCGGAGATGCGGCAGCAAGCTATCGGAGAGATCGCCTCGACGCCAGTCAAAATGCGCGCGGCAGTCAAGGGGCTAAACGAGAAGCAACTGGACACCCCGTACCGCGAAGGGGGCTGGACGGTGCGGCAGGTGGTCCACCACGTCCCCGACAGCCATATGAACGCGCTGATCCGATTGAAGCTCGCGCTGACTGAGGAAAAACCGACAATCAAGCCGTACAACGAAACGGCGTGGGCCGAACTGGCGGATGCAAGGATGCCCATCGAGCCCTCGCAGACGTTGCTGGATTCCGTGCACGCGCGCTTCGATCGATTGTTGCGTTCGTTAAAGCCTGAGCATTTCGGGCGTCTGCTGGTACATCCGGAACACGGGGAGCGAACAGTGGACTGGCTGTTGTTCCTGTATGCCTGGCATGGCCAGCATCACACGGCGCACATCACTGAATTGCGGAAACAGAAGGGATGGTAAGAAGCGCCGGTGGCGCGGGCAGATGCGGCTCGTGTAGGATGAATGGATAGACGAGGAGAGTGCATGAGCCGACCATCAGGAACGTACGCTATTTTTGAGACTTCGCAGGGGAACATCGTGGCGCGACTGCTCGAAAAAGAAGCGCCGAAAACAGTTGAGAATTTTATCGGACTCGCCGAGGGAACCAAGGAATTCACGGACGAGAAGACCGGCAAGAAACAGAAGAAGAATTATTACGACGGGCTCGTATTTCACAGGGTGATCCCAAAATTCATGATCCAAGGCGGCTGCCCGGAGGGCACGGGGCGCGGGGGACCTGGATATAAATTCGCCGACGAGTTTCATCCATCCTTGAATCATTCGAAAGCCGGGAAGCTTTCGATGGCCAATGCGGGACCGGGGACAAACGGCAGCCAATTCTTCATCACGGTAGCGGCGACACCGTGGCTCGATAACAAACACACGATCTTCGGCGAGGTGGTGGAAGGCCAGGGCGTAGCGGACAAGATTTCCAACGTGGCGCGGGATTCGAACGACCGGCCGAAAACGCCAGTGGTCCTGCAGAAAGTGCGCATCGAGCGCGTCCCCTAAGTAAGCCGTATGACGATGCTGACACCGCAGCGGGCACTCCGGCTGATGATCGAAGTTATCTTCGTGCTGCTGGGCGTGCTCGTGATTTGGCTGGCGCTAACCGGGCGAATTCTCGTGGAGCGGCACAAGTTGCCCTGGTTTATCCTGAGCGGGGCGCTGATTCTGTGGGGACTGCGCGCGCTCTACGGGCCCAACAAGTGGTGGGCGCGGTGGGAAAACTGGACACGGGGACTCTCACTGACACTTCTCGGCGTGGTGATGCTGGCGATCTCGCGCGTGTCTTTCGAATGGGTCGGGCCCCTTCTTGCGGCCGCGGGAGTGGTGATGGGCCTGCGGGGAGTCCTGGGAGCGGCGCTGGTCTTCCGGCCGCGTTGATATTGCAGTACTCGAATCTTGCCTTCGTTTTCTCTCTCCTTGGATATAATCCGCACCACGAACGGCCTCTCCGCTTCTGCAACCGCGCAGGGCCGACCGTTTGACTCACACCTTTGGACATCAAGGAGGCGCACTGTGCTTAAGGAATTCAAGGAATTTGCCATGCGCGGCAACGTGCTGGACATGGCTGTCGGCATCATTATCGGCGCTGCATTCGGAAAAATTGTTACGTCTTTCGTCGAGGACGTCCTGATGCCGCCGCTGGGCAGGCTGATTGGACATATGGATTTCTCGAACATGTACATCACCTTGAGTGGCCAACACTACGACTCGTTCGAAGCCGCGAAGAAAGCCGGAGCGGCGCTGAGCTACGGAGTGTTTTTGAACGCGGTCATCAATTTTCTGATTGTGGCCTTTGCCGTGTTTTTGCTGGTGCGCACTGTGAATCGCTGGACCACAAAGCCAGCGCCACCCGCGGCACCCACTACGAAAGATTGTCCGCAGTGCGCCATGAGCATTCCGATCCAGGCGAAGCGTTGCGGCCACTGCACCGCGCTGCTCGCCTAAGCTCAGGTCCAGGCATCAGATGGCAAATCCGGAGAAATGACAGAGGCTTCAGGAGGATGATTTCTTCTTCTGCTGATTCGCTTCGATATGAGCGCGCAGGCGCTTGACGACCGCTTCTTCTTGCCCTTCCTCGATTTCCTTTTGCACCTCCTCGAGAGCGAAGTGCACGACGTCGTGATGATGGAGCTCCTGAGGCGCGAGAACATCGCTAAAGCGCAGCCATAGGCGATGGAGAAGATTGACTTCGTTGGCCGTTAGGTTGGGCGCATGGGGGCCGAGAACCTTGTAGATCTTGTCACCGTTGGGCAAATGAATTTCCAGGTTGAACTGAGGCTTGATATCGCCCAGTTTTTCCCAGGCATCGCCAATTTGCCGGGCTTGCTCCTCCGTGTTGTCCTTAGCCGAACGCCCAATCACAATCGTGCTGGACTGGAGCGAAGCGCCGGCGCGCAGGATGCCTTCCCAAAGGTCGTTGGAAGCAACTACAGCGAGGCGAATGGACTTGCCGCGCTTTTCGGCCATGGAAAGCGCCTGAGAAAAAAGATGCTGTTCGATGCTGCCGAAGAGCTGATCGGCGTCAAGTTCGTTCTCGCCTGAAGCAGAGCGGCGCAGCAATCGGACGTGCAGGACGACGACGTCGCGGCGGCCGGGCTTGATGCGATCGAGGACGTTGCCGAGGTGGTAGAGATTGAAATGGTTGCTGACGGGCACAAGGATGTTGCCCGGGCGCGCCCCAACGGCTTCCGGCGTAAGTTCGGATTCCAACTCCAGATTGAACTGATCCATCTCCATCTGGGAAGAGCCGCCTCTGTGAGTGCGGCGCTCGGAAATGGTGAAGACAACGAAGAGCAGAACGGAAAAAGCTCCGCCAGCCATGGTGGCCACGGGCTTGGTAAAGAGATTGGTGACGGCGATGAGAAACAGCGTCAGAGTGATGAGGCCCAGGCCGACCGGAATTTGAACGCCGCGAATATGGAAATTCAACGGTACCTGGAACTCGCGCTGGCCAGGCCGCGTGTAGCGGAGGACGAGAACGGCCAGACCGTTCATCGTGAAACTCCAGATAACACCGAAGGCATACAGGTTTGCCAGAAAAGTCACGTCGCCGCGGCTGATAAAGATGGTGAGGATCTGAAGCGCGACGATGATATTGATAATGCGGTGGCTTGTGCCGAATCTTGGATGTGGCTGGCGGAACCACGCGCTTAGAACTCCGTCTTCGGAAACGCGATTTAGCACGCCGTTCGAGCCGACGATGGCGGTATTGACGGCGCCAGCCAGGATCAGCGTGCCCACCACAACGACGAATGCGTGAAATACCAAGCGGACGATGAGCGGCCCGTGCAAACTCATGGCCAGGCCGCCGATGAGATTTTCCAGATAACTCTGCCGGACAGTGTCGGGAATGATCATCACGGCAAAGAAGGAAACCAGAGACGTGAAGACCAGGCTGTAGATGAAAATGACCAAGCCGGCCTTCTTCAGGTTCGGCAATTTGGGATGCTCGATCTCGCGGTAAACCTGGGCAAGAGACTCTTCTCCGCTCATAGCCAGGACCGAATGCCCTAGCCCGATAAAAATGGCGATGATCCCAAACATGTGAGGAAGCGGGCTGCCGGCAAGCCAGCCTAGCGCGCCGGCGCTCAGCTTGAGGTTGCGAACATGAGGCCAGGGCGGTAGGGGTGAGTGCCTGAGAATCACCGTATAAGTACACCAGGCGATGAGGAGAATCACCATCACCGTCACCAGCTTCATGATGATGAGAGCTTTGTCGCTGGATTCGGGAATGCCCTTGGTGTTCTCCCACCAGAAATACACGGTGACGAGAATCGCAAACCCCGCCGCGATAAAGTTCACTTCGTACTCGGAGAGCGGATTGCCGAGGTGGGAGTACTGCAGCAGCTCGCTGATCAGACCGGCCAGATACTGCCCGGCCGCGACACCGCTGATGGGGCCCGTCAAAATGTAATCAAACATCAAGGCGGAAACGCTGAATTTGGCGAGGGTGCCGCCGAGCGACTGTTTCACCGCGCGATAAACGCCGCCGCGGACGAACATGCTGCAGCTCTCGACGTAAACGGCGCGGACCGCGTAGGAGAACAGCATGATGGCGAGAATGAACCACGGCGCGGTCTTGCCGATGTAGCCTTCCGCTTCACCACCTGCGTAATAAGCCGAGGAAGCCAGATCGTTCAGCACGATCGCTGCGGCGCGCCAGAAAGAGATGAAGGTAAGCAGCGCAGTCGTGGCCACAATGACGCGCGGAATACCATTGCCTCGGCTGCCTGCGGCAGCAGGGCTGTTTGGGGTGCTGTTCATGTACGGGTGATCTCGATCAGCGGATTAAAATGCTCGCATTTTTCCGTTGGGAAGTCTAGCCGAAGGGACAGGTTTGTGGCCGGTCCCTTTTTGATTTCGACTCCTATTGGATGTTCTCTTCATCAGAGCGATGACGTTGAGCTGTCTCCGCTCGTGCGAATCGGCGATTGACTACTCCGCAAGCAACGATGCCAAAGACAACTAGAGCACTAACCAACAAAAGCGTTCCGTGCAACAGGCGATCGCCGAATATACCGATCATGCTGAAAAACAAGCTAAAAAGGATTCCATTCCTGAGATAGATGAGTGATTCGCGAGGTTTGCTTTTCAAACCGATGAGTTCAAGAAACAACTCTAAGAACAACGTGGCTACCGCGACTGATGCTACGAATCGCGCGACTTGGCTCCACTCAGCTAATGTTCCCAATTTCGCTTCTCCATGCCGAAGGCTGTCTGAGTGAAGCATAGCAGAACCAAAAAGAGACGCCTCGTAAATCCTGCCTAGTCGCGAGTTCGGAAATTGAGTCGTCTTCAATCCCTTTTGCTTTTTAGGGCCCGATATTGCTCAAGCTAGATGTACTCAGGAAGAGACCGTGCGAAACGCCGCAGCGCACTCGGCGCAGGGGCAGATAGTGCGCAGGAGGTCGTAACTAAAGATGCCGGTGGCGTGGCCGTCTGAGAAGGTGATTTGCACGGCATAGTTGCCGACGACGGTGGCCGCTTGAGCGCGCGGCTTGGGCTTGAACATGGGCAAAGTGGGGAAAGCGGTGCCCGCGGGCGCGGCGGCGGCGAAGGCTTCTTTCTTGCCGCGCTCGTCGTTGCAGGTTGCACACGGACATTCATCGCGCAAGTAGGCGAACTCATAGTGACTGACGTGGCCGTCGGCCCAAGCGATATCGACTCCTGCGCCGCTTTTTACGTGAATTTTAATATCGGTCGGCTTTTTTCGTGGATCAAGCGGGGTAGGCATGTGGAAAGTAGAGGTCGATCAGCTCTTCGATTTACCGTCGCAGCAATCGCCAGGTGGAATGGGATTGCCGTGCGGGCAAGTTTTTGGATGTCCGAGGAAGGTGCAGATGCGCTGGTCGAGTTCCGGGCTGATGATGTGCTCGAACTTGCAGGCTTGCGTATGCGCTTCGGAGTCGTCGATCGAGAAGGTGTCCTTGAAAAGGCGCTCGGCGAGGCGATGGCGGCGAACGACGTCGCGGGCGCGCTGGCTTCCCCCGGTGGTGAGCTGCGCCTCGCCATTCCGAAGCGCGACCAAACTTAGCTCCGACATGCGACCGAGGACTTTCGCGGCAGGCTCTTCGGGCAGGACGGGCAGGCTTCCGGCCGGACCGCTGGCATGAAGCGCGCTCACTTGCGCGGGCTTCCCTTCCTCACCGCAAATCCAGATTTGCTCGAGAAGATGATCGAAGCGAATCTCATCGTCAGCGGAGACCTGCGTGCAGCAATCGGCGGTGTTGGCGAGCGGGCACTCGAGAGGGTGGCCGGGACCGTGCTGCGCGGTGTCGAAGTGGAGGCGGCCGTGGGCGAGTTCAATGCGGCGATCGGCTTGCCGGGCGATGTCGGGATCGTGCGTGACCATCAAGATTGTGTGACCTGATTCGTGCAGCTCGCGAAAAATCTTCAAGACAATCTCTTCGTTGGCTTCGTCGAGATTGCCCGTGGGCTCGTCGGCCAGGATGATTTTCGGCTGATTGATAAGCGCGCGGGCAATGGCTACTCGCTGCTGCTCGCCGCCGGAAAGTTGCGCCGGGAGGTGCGTCATACGCTCACCCATACCGACGCGGCGCAGGGCTTCTTTCGCCTGCTTCTCGTCGGTCATGCTGTGGAAATACTGGGCGAGCATCACGTTTTCAAGCGCGTTGAGATAGGGGACGAGGTGAAACTGCTGGAAGACGAAGCCGACTTTTTCGGCGCGATAGCGAACCAGTTCGCTTTCGCTGAGCCTCGAGAGATCGATTCCATCGACCACGACACGGCCAGAATTCAGCGTATCGAGCCCGCCAAGAATATTGATGAGCGTGGTTTTGCCCGATCCGGAGGGACCCATCAACGCAACCCATTCGGCGGCTTGGACATGGAAGCTGAGATCGTCGAGAGCGCGAAGGGAGCCGTATTTCTTGACCAGGTTTTCGATGGCGACCTGGGGAGCCGCAGTCGCCTGCTCCGGCGGAATCTGGACGGGAGCGCTCACGCTTCACCTCGAAACACCGCGGCCGGGCGAACGCCCGCGAGGTGACGCAGCGGGTAGGCGCTTAGAATCGCAACTAGAGTGGTGAGTGCCACGGCAATAGGATACACAATCAGGCGAGGCTGCGCCGCAACGCCAAAAACCTGCTTGCCCAGCCAGATCGAAAAAAGGATTCCGACGGCGGAGCCGACGAGGCCGCCCGCAACGCCAAGCAAAGCCGCCTCGGTAAGAAAAAAACGCAGAACCCGCCGCCTTGCTCCGCCAATCGCCTTCATCAGAGCCACGTCGTTTCTACGCTCCACGGCTACGTTTGCCATTGCCGCCATCACGCAAAGAGCCGTGAGCACCAGGACCACTCCGACTGTAAAGTTCAGGATTCCGGAAATGCGGGAGTAGATTTTTGCTTGCGCATCGGTGAATTGACGGACCGGGCGGACCTCCGCATCCGGGAGAATCCGTTGGAGATTCGAAATGTAGCTTTGGATTTCGGCGGGCGTCCCGGGAACGATAAGTTCGAGGACGCTGATGCGGCCGGGAAGCGCGGCCAATTGCTGGGCAGTTCGAAGATCTAGCTTGACGCGGTCGTCCTCCGGCCCGCCTGTTTCGCGGAGGTTGGCTAGCCTGCAGGTCTCCCGGCGATCCTGGTAAGTGACGACTAGTTGCGCATCTTGTGGGACTTTCAGTTGGCGCGCAACGTCTGAGCCGACAATGCATTCGCGATCAGCCGTTGATGTAGGAATCGCCCCGGAATTACCTGCGCGCTCCGCAGCAGGATTGAATGAGATTTTGAGAAGAATCAGCGGACTGGTTCCAGCAATAACCGCGGAAAGAGAATTTCCAGACTGCGGAGCGGAGACTTTGGCGACTACGTAAAGAGAAGAGGATACAGCGACGTGGCCGCTTGCCGTATTCACTGGTATTGAATGGGCGATTGATTCGGGCAACGTTGGGAAACCCGAGGACGAAGCATTCCGCGGCACGACCAGGACGTTTGGCCCGAACGCGCGGAACTCGCTGGTGATGCGGTGTTTGGCGTCGACCTGGAGATTGAGCAGCGCAGCGGTTACGGCAGCGCCAGCCCCCAGAGCGAGCAGGATGACAAACAGACGGCCGTGATTGGCTCCCAGCAAACGTCGAAGGATGCGCCAGAACATCTGCCGATTTTGTGAACGAGGTGCCCCCATCATTCGCCTCGCAGGATGGGCGCGGGTTCAAGACGAGAAGCGCGGCGCAACGGTATAGCGCTCCCCATCAATGTAACGAGCGCGGCCAGAGCGAGAACTGCGCCAAGAACGAGCAGAGACGGCGCGGGAGCAACGCCGAAGATTTTTTGCCCGACGCGTCGCGCGAGAATTGTGCCCACCGAATAGCCGATACCTCCGCCGACAAACGCAAGCACAAGCTGCTCCGCTGCTAAAAGGAAACCAACGGTGCCCGAACCAGCCCCAAGAGCCTTCATCAATCCTATTTCTGTGCGACGTTCGATGACCGAGGCCGCGGCAGAAGCGCCCACCGCCAACCCCGCCGCCAGCAGTGCCGCAAACGTCACCATCCAAAGCAACGCGCGGACACGCGTAAGGATGGCGCCTTCGCCGTCCGCCACGCGCCGGATCACCCGCACATCCGTTCCCGGCAAGACTTCTTCGATGGATTTCGCAATCGAGGAAATGTAAGGAGTGCACATCCAGCGTTCGAGATCGGCTGGGTTCATCCCGGCAGGATCGCGCCGCCCAAATTCATCTTCGGGCTTGGTCAATGCGCTTACATTGAGCTTGCGGTATTGGCCGGGTTTATCTGCAAGCGTTTGCGCATAGGGGAGCGACACGATGACCGCGCCGTCTTCTGGACCGCCGGACGAAAGGATCCCTGTCACTTTGAATGGACTTGGAATCCTTGTGATCCCCCCGGTGGCCAAGGAGATAGGATCACCGATCTTGATCCCGCTCTTCTGCGCAAACGAGGAACCGACTACGCATTCTCTCGCATTTTCGGAGAACCAGTGCCCGTCGATCTGCCACCAGGGATTCGTCTTAGTGATTCCGGTTTTAAATTCTCCTCCGTCGGAAAGCAAAACCGCGTGATCGGCCCAGGTTCCGATCACGGAAACATCGTCGATCCAATTACCGGATGACAACAGCAAGGCTCTAGCTTGGAGTTCGAGAACCGGGGCAAATCCCACAATATTGTTGTGCCAGAAAATGGTCTTGATTTTGGGCAGGTCCGCTTCAGGAAGGTATGCGCCAGCATTCACCGGCCGGTAGTCCACGCTGCCAATTTCGAGCGGCAGCGAATCCGCTTGCGGCGTGACGACCAAGTTCGCGCCGAGGCTGCGGAACTCGCTAGCGAGACGATCGCCCACGTCGAGCGAAACGCTGAGCGCCGCCGTCACCACAGCCATTCCTAAAGACAGTGCCGCAGCGGTCAGCACCTTTCGGCGCGGCCGGCGCGTAAACGAGTCTGCAACGAGTCGTAAAAACATAGAGTTCGCAGTGACGCTCGCAGGGTCGCGAACTAACGTGCCCTACTTTGGAATCTCCTTCGTCGCTTGCACAAGCGAGGAAACGTCTAAAACCAAATCGGCGCCGTCCACATGCGAAGGCACGCCAATCGGATTGCAACCGCCCGCCTCGCCAATCGTGGGGATATAAATCGCCGAGGCACAATGCCTGCAAACGACGTTCTGCCCGTCCTGACGATAGCCCTCGGCGCCACAAATGCGGCACGCGTCCAGCGCAGTGCCATATCCATTCGGCTTTTTGATGATCATGAAGCGCAGAGATTGCCCTCCAGCGCTGATCGTGAACAGGTGCATCTTGCCATCCTGCACTTCGCTGACGGGAATGCGCACCTCGTTCCCAGCAGGGTCAACTGCGAGCGCAGAAGGCGGCGCGGAATTTGCGCGGGTGTAAACGAAATCCGCCGTAAGCACGAGAATTACGGTTAGGAAACCGGTCGCGGCCGCAATCATCCAACGGCGCTGCCGGCGATTTTGCGCTTCCAGCAGCCGTTTCTCCGCTTCGCCTTCGGTCTCTTTGGCCGCTTTCGCATGGGACGCGGATTGCCACTCGCGCAGCACGAGCAGCGTCGCAGCGCCGAAAATGAGCACGAAGAAGAACAGCTCATTCCGGACAACTGGGCCGATGACGGCCATCTCCGCCTTGCTCGAAGGCAGCCACTGCGCTTCGCTCAGTTCGTGCAAGCCGGTCAGCGCAAGCTGAGCGGCCACCAAGATCAAGATGACGCTGGTTACGGCAAAGAAGCGGTGCAGCGGTACCCGCAGCGTTCCCTTGAAGAAAAACACCCCGACGGCCACCGCCGCCCCGATGCCCAGTGCCGTCCCGATCCAGATTTCCAGTCCTTCACTGGACAGCTCGACGGCGCGCAGAATAATCGCCAACTCCGCTCCCTCGCGCAGAACCATCAAAAAAACAAAAAAGAAAATCCCCCAACCCGCGGCGGCTCCCGCGCGTCCAACATACGTCTCGATTTTCTGTTCAATCTCTTTTTTCAGATGGCGCGCAACGCGATTCATCCAGAGGATCATCGTAATGACGAACGCCGCGGCGACCAGGTACATGACGCCCTCGAAACCGTCTTCGCTGATCCGCCAGCGCTCCAGGCCAACGGCCACGGCGAGGCTCAGGGCTGCTGCGGCGGCGACCCCATACCAGACAAAACGTGCCAGTTGGGAGCGGCCGGTGCGCGAGAGATACACGAGGATGATGCCCACGACAAGGGAGGCCTCGACACCTTCACGAAGAGCGATGAGAAAAGCGGGTAGCAAGAGTTCTCCAGTTGAGAATGATTTGCAACTACACTCTAAGTCTACCTTTTCTAAGAATTTCCGTCAACCGGACCAATTCGGTCCGATATCTGATTCAAACATACGGTAGAATAAAAAGCCCGCGCCATTTAATGACGATTCGCCTTCATTTCCGCCAAGCTTCTGCTTTCGTTCTGACGTACCTGCTTGTCAGCACGCAGGCCTTTGCACAGTCTTCCAGGCAGGCTCCGTCGCCCCCGCCGCAGACGGTCCCTAACGAAGCGCAGCTACAAATGGCTCCGCGTCCCAACCCAAAATACGCGAAGAAGCTATCTGACCTGGCGGATAAGGAACTCGCAGACGGAAGAATCGATGAATCTCTCAACTACTACGAGCAGGCGGCGCGGTTTGCGCCACAGGACACAGCCCTCCTGGAGCGAATCGCGGCCTTGCGTTCGAAACTCGTTCGTGACCACGTGGACGCCGCCGAGCGAGATGCCCTGGCCGGCCACGCAGATGTGGCGACGGAGGAACTGGCCAAGGCTCTGTTGATCGATCCGGGAAACACGATTGTCACGGAGCGCATGAAGCAAATGAAGGCGATGAACGATGGCCCGGCGGCGAAGCCTGATACAAGCATCGAAGGCTTGGCGGAACTGAAACCCCGTGCCGGGAAGCAGAACGTCAACCTGGGCGGCGATATCAGGGCTGTATACGAACAATTGGGGCAGTTGTTCGGGATCAAGCTTACTTTCGATCCGGACTTGCCGACCCGGAGCGTGCGCCTACGTCTGGATGACGTCGACTGCAACACGGCTTTGAAAGTACTCAGCACGGAGAGCGGCACATTTTTTCGGCCGCTCACTTCCACTCTCCTTTTCGTGGCGCAAGACACGGTAGAGAAACACCGCCAGTTCGGCACGCAAGCCGAACAGACTTTTCTCTTGCCTGCTTCGGTGGATACGAACGAAATGACGGAAATGGTGCGCGTCCTCCGGGAGATGACCGGCGCCACGCGCGTTGCGCTCGACGCGCACAACCGCTCGATCAGCATCCGCGACACTCCGGAAAGACTCGCGCTCGCGGGAGAACTCATACGCCAAGCGGAAAAGGCTCGCGGCGAAGTTCTGCTGGAAATCGAAATCCTCGAAGTCGACCGGAACAAAGCACAACAATTGGGCGTCCTGCCGCCGTCTTCAGCGAAGCTGATTTCGCTGACTCCGAACATCCTGACCCAACTGCAGCAGGCGAAAGACCTCAGCACCCTGGTTACATTGCTGGCCAGCATTTTCGGAAACGGAGGCAGCTCAGCCGGGGCCGGTAGTTCCCTCAATCTCAGCTCGCTGATCCCCCCGCTGACCGTGGTGGGAGGAGGCAAAACGACGTTTCTGCTGACACTGCCGGCCATCGCCGCGCAATTTTCCGACGCGTTGACGCTCGTGCACAGCGGGCGCCAGGTTTTATTGCGCGCCCAGGACGGCAAACCGGCTTCCTTCTTCGTAGGAGACCGCTTTCCAATTACTCTTTCGCTGCTTTCCAACAGCCTGGGACCCACTTCGTTTGTACCTGGAACTACCAACAGCATCCTTCCAAGCACTTCTTATAACGTTGGCGTGGGGCCAGTCGCCCTCACGTCGGCGGATTTTCGGAATCTCGGCCAGCAAGACCTCGCGGTCGTCAACGAAATCGACAATAGCGTCACGATCCTTGCGAATCAGGGCGCGGGGACTTTTCTCCAGGCGACCGGTTCCCCCATCACGCTGGGCGCAAGCCGGGCGAGCGCGCCTCCTGTACCCCCCTCGATTGCTTCCGCCGTGTTGACCACCAGCGGCTTTCACGACTTGCTGGTCACCGATCCGGTTGCCAATACGGTGCAAGTTCTGCTCAGCAATGGGGACGACACATTTAAGGCGGCCGCTGGTTCGCCGATTACAGTGGGTCAGGAGCCCAGCGCCATCATCGCGGGCGATTTCAACTCCGACGGTAAACAGGATTTTGTAGTGACGAATTTTACGGATAACACGTTTTCAGTGTTTCTCGGAAACGGGGATGGGACTTTCAAACAGGCGCCGGCTTCGCCATTCGCCCTGCCGAACGCGGTGGCCGGCCCCATAGCCATGACGGCAGCTGATTTTAATTCGGATGGAAAACTGGATTTGGCGATTGTAAATCAGACGACCAGTGATGTTTCGATACTCCTTGGGAACGGGGACGGCACCTTCACGCAGGCTACCGGTTCACCTTTTGGTGTGGGAAAAACGCCGGTAGCCGTCGCTTCGGGCGACGTGAACAATGATTCGCACCCAGACCTGGCGGTGATAAACCAGGCTGACGACACAGTCAGCGTGCTGCTGGGAAACGGTGACGGCACGTTTACGGCCGCGACAAACTCACCGCTAGTCACGGGCCAGGGTCCAACGAGCGTCACCATCGCAGACTTCAACGCCGATGGGCACGCAGACATCGCCGTGACCGACCCGCAAACGGACAGCGTCTCGGTATTTCTCGGGATTGGGGAGGGACTCTTCGCGCCCGCCTTCGAGCTCCCCGTCGGCTCGAATCCAACGGCTATTCTGTCTGCAAACCTGAGCGGCGCATCCTTAACGGACGTGGCCATTACCGACGATCCATCCGGCGCCGCCGGCCAGGTGACGGTGATTCTGAGTCCCGCGAGCCTCTTTTCAAATGCCGGCGCTGGAGTTGGGCAGCAACCTTATCCCGGAGCACAGTACGAAGACCTCGGCGTCAAAATCAAGGCTACGCCCACCATGCATGCGAATCACGATGTAACTCTTCAGCTGGAGTTCGAAATTCGCGCGCTCTCCGGCTCCGCAATTAACGGCATACCGATTCTCTCCAATCGCACGCTATCGCAGACGGTGCGAGTTAAAGAAGGCGAACCTACGCTTATCGGCGGGTTGCTGGATAACGAGGAGACTCGCACGCTCGTGGGACTGCCTGGATTCGCAAATCTGCCGGGCGGATTCGGTTACCTCTTCGGACAGAGAAAGAACACTTCGCAGGATACCGAGATGCTGATTCTGATAACGCCGCACAAATTGCGGCTGGTGGACCGAGTCTCACGTTCCATCTACGCCGGACACGATACAAGCATCGGCCGCGGCTTCACACCCGTGCCCTTGCCTTCGCAGCGGCAGCCTTGACCGGAACCGTGGAGTTCGGCAGCGCAGACCGTCCGGAAGATTCCTTGTTTATGGAAGTGGCTCGAAAACGACAATGGGCTGATAGGTGCGCGGAACCACCGCTTCCGCGATGGCAACGAGCTTTTCTTGCTGGCTGAAAACGCGCAAACGCGGCGGCTTGGCTTCTCCGGCGTCTAGCTGAAGGGTAGCGCCGGGGGGCAGCTCCACGCGGCCCGGCTGAATCTGGGCTATCTGTACATTGAATTTTGTGCCATGCCGGACACGCCTCTCGACAACGGGCAGCACGTTTACCTTCGGAAAGTTCGGCAGCAGATTTTCAAGACGAATCAGACAATCCGCAAATCTGCCAGCGCGCGCCGCTTCCGCGAGCTCCTCCAACTTGATGGCCTGTTCCATCGAAAATTCGCCGACCGCTGTGCGCGTAATCTCCGCAAGGTGCGCGCCGCAGCCGAGTTTCTGGCCCATCTCGTGGGCCAGCGAGCGGATGTACGTGCCCGATGAGCACTCAATGACAAAACGCGCCACGCTTCCTTCGACGCCCCTCAGCCTGTATTCGAACAGCTCGACTTCGACTGATTTCAGCTCAACCGGCTGCTTTTTGCGCGCCAGCTCGTAGGCGGGGCGTCCATGGACTTTTTTTGCTGAAAACGCCGGCGGCATTTGTTCGAAGCGCCCCACGCTCTCTGCCGCGAGTTTTTCGAGAACCGCGGAGTCAAGCGCCGGGGCAGCGTCCGGCCCCTGCGCTTCGCCGTCCGAATCGTATGTGTCCGTGGCAAAGCCAAAACGAAATCCGGCCGAGTAGCGTTTTCTGCGCCCGCTGTAAAACTGAACAAGCCTCGTTGCGCGCCCGAGCAATAGCACGAGGACTCCCGTCGCCAGTGGGTCGAGCGTGCCGAGGTGGCCGATCTGGCGGAAGCCCGCGAGGTGGCGCACCGCATCCACGACATCGTGAGAAGTTTTTCCTCGCGGCTTATCAATGACAAGCGCTCCGTCGAATGGCGCAGGCTGAGGTTGGCGTGGCATGGAATGGTGGGTGGGCGTCGAACTCGCGGTCCATAGACGGGCGCGTTTACGACGCGGCCGGCTTGTCTTTCTTCATCTCTTTCAAGAGTTCGTCAATGCGCTCGGTGTATTCCTGAGAGTGGTCCAGCGTGAAGTGAAGCTCCGGGAGACGCCGAAGTTGGAGCCGCTCAATCAGCTCGCGCCGTATGAATCCGGCAGCGTGCTCGAGCGCCTTGATGGCGTCGGTCTGTTCTTTAGCGGATCCTTGCATGTTGATGAAGACGCGCGCGTGCTTCATGTCCGGCTGGACACGGACTTCGCTGACTACGACCATGCCCTCGAGCCGCGGGTCCTTCAACTCACCCGCGAGCATGGCGTTGATTTCGTGGGCGATTTCCTCGCCCACACGTTCGTGACGGTGATTGGCTGGACTCATTTCCGTACCCGTGGAACTGACTAGATAATATCGATCGCCTGATTGATCAAGAACGACCCAAGAATGCTGTCTGCTTCCTCCAGAACTCTCTGCAGCACCTCTTTTACGTGCTTCTCTTCGTTCGAAAGCGTCACAACGCCAACCACCGATCGCTGCCACGCATCGTGATGATCCAATTCCGCAACCGCCACATTGAACTGCCTGCGCAGCTTATCCTTCAAGCTGCGAAGCACCTGCCGCTTGTCCTTCAGCGATTGCGCGTCGGGGATGTGCAGCTCAAGGGTAAGCAAGCCGACCGGCATGAGCGCTCCGGGGGACTAATGTGCGATTACTTGCGACCGGCCGCCCCGCTGGTCTGGCCAGCCGCTTCCGCGGCGCTGAGCTTCTGAACGCTGAAGCATTCCAGTACGTCACCGACTTTTACATCGTTGAAGTTGGCAATGCCCGCGCCGCATTCAAATCCCGTGCGAACCTCGCTTGCGTCATCCTTAAAGCGCTTCAGCGAGCTCAGTTTCGAGGTGTAGATGACCGCGCCGTCGCGTACGACCCGGATTTGCGCGTCGCGCTTGAGCACCCCTTCCACGACGTAGCAGCCCGCGACGGTGCCCGCGCCCTTGACCCGGAACGTGTTGCGGACTTCCGCGCGGCCCAAATACGTTTCCTGAATAACCGGCTCGAGCAAGCCTTCCATGGCCTTCTTAATTTCATCGGACACTTCGTAGATGATTGTGTGTGAGCGAATGTCCACGTGTTCCTGCTGCGCGAGCTCCGCGGCTTTGCGGTCCGGCCGTATGCCGAACGCAATGACGATCGCTCCGGAAGCGGAAGCGAGCAGCACGTCGTTTTCCGTAACCGCGCCGACACCCGAGCCGATAATCTTCAACTTCACCAGGTCCGTCGAGAGCTTCGGCAACATTTCGCTCAGCACTTCGACCGAGCCCTGCACGTCCGCCTTGATCACGATTCCCAGCTCCTTCACGTCGCCGGCCTTGAGCTGCTCGTGGAGCTGATCGAGCGTGATGCGCGCCCCGCTTGTGCGGGCCATCTGCGCGTCGCGTTGCTTTCCCTGGCGGTATTCGACGATGTGCCGCGCTTTGGCTTCTTCGGTAACCTGGAAATGATCGCCAGCCTCCGGCACGCCCTGCAAACCAAGCACTTCGACCGGAGTTGACGGCGGTGCGTCCTTAATGACCCGGCCGCGGTCATCAAACATGGCGCGCACCTTACCGAAGACGGATCCGCAGATGAAGAAGTCGCCAGAGTTGAGCGTTCCGTTCTGGACAAGAACGGTGGCCACCGGGCCGCGTCCCTTGTCCACGCGGGACTCCAGCACCGTGCCGCTCGCCGGAGCGTCCGGGTTGGCTTTAAGCTCGCGCAAATCAGCGACGAGAAGGATGGTCTCGAGTAGCTTATCAATGCCTTTTTTCTGCTTGGCGGAAACTTCCACAAACTCTGTGTCGCCGCCCCATTCGGCCGGAACTAGGTTCACGTCGGAAAGCTGGCGCTTCACGCGCTCCGGTTGTGCTTCCGGCTTATCGATCTTGTTGATGGCCACGATGATGGGGACCTTCGCGGCCCTCGCATGATCGATGGCTTCTTTCGTTTGCGGCATGACGCCGTCGTCGGCGGCCACAACGAGCACCACAATGTCCGTCACTTTCGCGCCGCGCGAGCGCATGCGAGTGAAGGCTTCGTGGCCAGGAGTGTCCACAAAAACCACGCTACGGTCGTTGACAACAACTTTGTAAGCGCCGATGTGCTGCGTAATACCGCCAGCTTCGCCCCCGGCCACGTCTGCTTCGCGAATCGCGTCGAGCAGACTCGTCTTTCCGTGGTCCACATGTCCCATTACCGTCACGACCGGCGGCCGCGGCTTCAGACTTTCCTTGGTCTCTTCCTTCGCGACTTCCAACACCATCTCTTCTTCCAGAGAGACGACGTTCACAACGCCGCTGAAAGCTTCCGCGAGAGTCGTTGCCGTAGGCACGTCCAGCGCCTGGTTGATGCTGGCAAAGACTCCCCGATCGAGCAGCGTTTTCAAGAGATCTTTTGCCCGCACATCGAGCTTTTCCGCAAGCTCCCGGATAGTGATGCCTTCGGTAATCGTCACGTCGCGCGGCGGGCGTGGCTCCGGCGGCGCGATGACGGCGGCGGCTGAACGGCGATCGCCTGCTCCGGGCCGCTGGCGCGTCGGGTGAAGCTTGCGCTCGCCTTCCATCTCCCGCTTGTCAATGACAGGGCGTTGCCTTTGCGTGGGCTTCCGCGTGTAAAGAGGCTTGCCGGGTTCCGCCTTGGGAGGCAGCTTCTCCGGCAGCGGAGGAAGCATCCCAGGACGGCCAGGCATGCGCGGGCCCGGACGCGTCCCCGTGGGCATTGCTCCGCGCCGTTGTTCAAAGGGACGGTTCGCCGGCGAACTTCCCGTTCCTCCCGGGCCACCGGGTCTTGAGGAGTAGGGCCGTCCTTGACCGCCGGGCTGCATTGGGCGCATTGGTTGGCCGGGCCGGGGGCCGCTGGTTCGCTGCCCAGAGCCTGGAGTCGTGCCCGGTAAAGGTCCTCGGTTGCCTGTCGGTAAGGGACGCGCAGACGTTGCTGGACGTGCGGCAGGAGCGCCTGGAGCAGCCGCCGCGGGACGAACCGGGGCTTTTGTTCCCGTGGGTGTCGTTGGCCGTGCGGCAGCCGGCATTGCGGCTGCTGGCTGTCCGGCTGATGCCGCTGGCCGTATCGGCGCGGGCGCAGGAGGCTTCGTGGCGGGCGCTGGAGGCGATACCGGCTTCGCAACTGGCGGAACCGCAGCCGGGACACCGGCTGGAGCAGAAGCAGGGGTCTTCGGGGCAACAGGCACTGCAACTGGAGTGGCAGACACTGGAGCCGACGGGGTCACAGGAGCGGCAGGTCTTGTGACAGGCGGCGCCGTTGGCGCAACATGCGGCGCACTTGGCGCTACCGGAGGCTTCACTGCGGCCGGTGCTGCCGCGAGCGGGGCGGGCACTACGGCAGGCCGCATGCGCGCCGCTTTGGCGGCCGCATCCTTCGCTTCTTTTTCCGCTTTAGCAGCGGCTTCCGCTTTCGCCTCCGCCTCGGCCTGTCCCAGAATGTTCTTGCGAACCTTTTCGGCGACATCGACTGGAATCGAACTCGAATGCGTCTTCTTCTCGGTGACGCCATACCCGGGCAAAAGGTCAATGATTGCTTTGGCCTTTACCTCGAGTTCGCGGGCCAGCTCGTTAATTCGGACTTGATTTGCGTCGCTCATGCGTCCTATCGACCGTTCTACGGTCTACTACTCAACCTGCGCCACTTCATGCGAAGCCACTTCTTACTCATGGCTTCGGCTCTTCCTCTGTCTTTGGCGAGCCCTCGGAAACTTCCGCAGCGGAATCTTCCTGTCCTGCGGCGGCTGCGGCCCCTCTTTCGTCCTTGGCTTCGGCTGGGGTTTCCGTGGACTGTTCGGCGCTCTCAGCGGGAGCGGCAGTGGCCTCTTCCTCTGTGGCAGTCGCTTCGCCTTCCGCAGCCAGATCATCCGTCGATTCGCCGGCAGGTACGGCAGCCGTAGTTTCTGCACCGCCCTCGTAGAACCGGTTCACCGCCTGATAAATCTTATCGACCATCTTCTCGCCGATTCCCGGAATCTCCATCAACTGCTCGGGCGTCATCCCGGCAAGTTTCTCGACGTTGGTGATCCCGGCGGCTTCGATCTTTTCAATCGTTTTCGGACCAACTCCGGCAAGAGCCGTCAGTGGAGTGGCCGGCGCGGTAAGCGCGGTCATCTGCTCTTCGATCTCCTGACGCTTTTCTTCTTCGCTCTTGATGTCAATGTCCCAGCCAATCAGCTTGCTCGCCAGGCGCACGTTCTGGCCCTTTTTCCCGATGGCCAGCGAGAGTTGCGAATCCTCGACGATTACCTCCAGCTTCTTGTTTTCGGGGTCGGTGATCTGCACGCGCGTCACCTTTGCCGGGCTGAGAGCTTTTTGCGCGAAAGCCACCGTCTCTTCGCTGAACGGAATGATGTCGATCTTTTCGCCGCGCAGCTCGCGAATAATCGACTGCACGCGCATGCCCTTCATTCCCACGCATGCGCCTACCGGATCGACATCTTTATCGCGGCTGGCCACCGCTACCTTGGTGCGTTCGCCGGCTTCGCGCGCCGCGTGGCGAATCTGCACCGTGCCGTCATAAATCTCCGGCACCTCCATCTCAAACAGCCGCTGCACCAGGCTGGCATCGGCGCGTGAAACGATCACTTGCGGCCCCTTCGCCGCGCGGTCCACCATTTTGATGACCACGCGCAGCCGTTCGCCGATATTGTACGTTTCAAGTTTCGACTGCTCCCGCTTCGGCAGGCGCGCTTCGGTACGGCCCATATCCACGATTAGATCGGGCCCTTCGGCGCGCTTCACGATGACCGTCACCAGCTCGCCCACGCGCGTGTGGTACTCGTTGTAAATCGTGTCCCGCTCCGCTTCGCGCACTTTTTGCAGAATTACCTGTTTGAAGGTCTGCGCCGTAATTCGTCCGAACGCATCGGTCGGCTTCGGGGCTACGATTTCTGTTCCAACTTCGGCAGCCGGATTCTTCTTCCTGGCTTCCGCAAGGCTGATTTCCTTCTTAGGATCGGCCACTTCCTCCACCACGATGTGGACCGAATACACATCGACCTGTCCAGTCTCCGGATTGAACTTCGCCCGCAGGTCTTCCTCGCTCTTGTAATGTTTTCGGGCCGCGACAACCATCGCGTCCTCGATCGCAGACACCACGATCTCCGGCTCGATGTGCTTCTCGCGGCTCAGCATCTCGATTTGTTGATAGAGCAAGTTCGCCATGTCTCGTTCCCGATCGTCTTCCCGTTCCTGAACTCTTTCGTATCCTCAAAAGTCTTACGAGCCTGATTCTCTTTCGCGGTTACCGGCGGGTCCTCCGCGAAAACAAGCGGCCATGTTCGCCGCGGGATTTTCCCCGCTCACAGCCAAGCACGCAGTCTCGCTAAAACTCCACCATCAGATTTGCTTTCCGTATTTTCTCCAGCGGCAATTCCACGGTCCGCGCCGCCTTGCCCTTCAGCTCCAGCCGTACTTTGCCTTCCGAAACGCCCGCGAGCCTGCCTTCAAAATACTTCTCATCGTCAACTGGCTCGGTCGTCGAAATCTTCGCCATACGTCCCCGGAAGCGCTCGTACTCGGCCGGCTTTCGGAGCGCCCGGTCCATCCCCGGCGAGCTTACCTCCAGGGTGTATCCCGGACCCGGAATCAGTTCCTCAACATCCAAAATCACGCTCAACTGCTCGCTTACACGCTGGCAATCCGCGTGACTTATCCCTAATTCTGCGGCCGCGCTTCCACCCGGGGGCAAAACTTGTCCGGCCCCATCGCTCATGGCCGCCCCAATTTTTGGCGGCCTATCAATAATGACCCGTAGGAAGCGCTGCTTCCCTACCTTCCATTCCACGTCAAATATTTCCAGGCCTACTGACCGCGCCACGCGCTCGGCGGCATCTCGAATTTTTTCCAAGTCCAACCGGAGACTCCCCGAGCAATGCCGGTGTCCAGTGCACTCAAACCGGCCCAACAAAAAAGTGGGCTTGCGCCCACCCATTCGTGCGACCCGCTTCAGAGCGAAAAGACAGTATATTCCGCCCTCAAGTCAAAAGCAAGATACGCCCCGTCTTCGCCATTTCGCCTCTTCTCCACTTCTCCTCCCCATTCCGGCGACGTGGCTTCCCCTAGTCATTTTGGCTGCGCCGCTCTCGCCCCGAAACGTAGCCCATGGTTGCCGGGAGTTCTGCCTTCAATGACGTAATCTGCCGCCAAAAGGCGACGGATGGCACCGACAACCGGCCCTTGACGCTCGATTCACTGATGGGCGTGCAGATTGTCAACGATCTGGGAAGAGATTTCCGGGACTAGTACCTTCAAATCCAATTCCTCCTTCGAATCACGAACCGGCTTCCACCAGCAAGTTCCTTATTCAGTTAAAGATCGAACATTTTTCGTCACCGGTTCAAGAATGGCATCCTCACTGCAGCTGTAACCCGCCCCCCAAAAATCAGAGGAGATTTCAACATGAAGAATGCAACTCGCATTGTGTACAGCTCTCTGGCCGCGGTATTACTCGTGGCGGCAGCATGGGCAACCCCACATCGAACCGCCAACACTGGCGTACCGAACGCGACGGACCAAACTCCACAGCTGCAATCGGTTTCTGGAAAGATCGCCTCCATCGAAAAAAGCTCATTTACTCTCACCGTAGCTGCGGAACACACATCAACGCCAGGACAACGCTTTCAGGATCCTCCAGCTAGTCCGAAAACCATGTCCTTCATGATCGATCAGAACACCACAATCGATGGCAAGCTGAAAGTCGGCTCAAGCGCGGAAGTGACTTACCGTCAGGCTAATGGAAACAACGTGGCGGTTAGCGTGGGTGTGACTCCGTAATTGGTTCGTAAACGCTTTAACGCCGGAAGCTGCAGCGACACGATACTTCTGTTTCCGACCAGGCTGGCGCTGACCACTCTCGGAGAACACTTTCGAAATGGGCAAAATTGGCCTGCCCAAAAGGTTCTTGATAGCCGGCTCTAGCGCAAGGAATCACCCGACGGTTAATCGCAACAAACTTCAAGGCAACTTGCGGTTGGCAGGTATAGTTTCTTTGGAATCCTGGATTGCCTCGGCCTTCGAGTTAACGACGGATTGACTGCCGCTATCCCCAATAGCGGAACTGAGAGAAGCAGTCAGGGGATAGTATTTTCCATGCTCCTTCACGCCGGTGAGTAGAAGTTCGTACCGGAAGCCCTCGGGGTGTCTTCTACTTCTCAATAACGCAAATATTCCGCTGAGTTCAGCCCCTGAATGCACGACGACTTCTCCTCCGGATTTCACGGAGGACATCAGTAAACCGTGAAACTCGGCTCCGTCTTGACTAACCGTCGAATCGATGGAGTCGAGCATTTTCACTCGCAGCAGAGCCCCTTTCGGCAGCGCATCCACGAGATTCCCCGCAGCCGAGTCGAGGCGGGTCTGCAAGTGAAACTCCAGAATGGTCCCTGCGTCAACGCGCATGGGTTGGATGGAGGATTTCTGCGCGTAGGTGCCATCTGCGAGCGCACCGAGAGTACACAGAGCGACAGCCAGGAAACGATGCATGGGCTGGGACCTTTCTTCCTAAGGTATATGAACCCGAACTAAAGTATTAAAGCGCGGAGAGATGCCGTCAATGGCCCAAATAGGATGATATAGCCTACTGATACAGTCTCGCCCTCATATGATTGGAGATCAAAGCTGCTTCGGAGGATGCCTCGCACCCGATTTATCATAATGGACTACGGTAGATCGCTGTAGGAGGGGGTGAGGATTCCACACCTGAAGTAAACTACGCCATGGAAATTGCCGCAGCTCTCTGCTCCGCAGACCCTGCGATCCGCCTAAATGCACATACTCAGCAGGTGTAGAACTCGCCGCAATAGGTACCAGAGTACTAGGGTGCTTGCCCGATTGTATGGGGATGAGGCGGATGCTAAGCATTTACGTAGGAACGACCGGAATTCCTTTGTGGGGATACTCGGGCGGCCACTGGAAGGCGAATGCACTACGAGCACGGTCTTGGCGGCCGAATGGAGAGACGGCTCCCCATAATGACGATAGTGCACCTTGCGCGCACCCTGGATTCTCCAGCCAAAACAAAAGAAAGAACCTACACGGATAACATCAGCGCACACGGAGCGCGAGTGTTTTCCAAGGAGCCGTGGCAACCGGGCACGGATATACGGGTCACTTCGGTTAAGGACCAGATTTCCATCGATGGGAAGGTGATTTACTGTCAACAGATGGAAGCCGCGCGTTTTTGTTTGGGGGTCAATTTCCAGATACAGTGCGTCACGTGGTCCACATACCTCAGATTTGACGGTGTGACGTAGCGCCCGCCGCAAATGCGCGCATAGCCCCACGTTTCGCAGGACACTCATTTCCAGAAACAAATGACGAATCACACAGGGCGGACTAACGGTCACTAATCGAACAGGTCAGGCTGCTCCCGCGTGATGCGATCCCACAGCGGCTGGAACTGGAACCACCCGACCATCGGCATGCCTACTTGCGTGCGCGTAAGTTTCGCAGTTTCGTGCGGAATTGGGCGCGGCTCGCCGGCAGCCTCCGCGAGCAATTGTGCCTGGCAGGAGCGATCCATGGTGATAAACCACCAAGCCGCTTCGTCCACGGTTTGCCCCACGGTCAGCAAGCCGTGATTGCACAAAATGGCCGCCTTCTTGTCGCCGAGCGCTTTGGCGATCCGGTCGCCTTCGTCGGTGTCGTAGACCACTCCGGTGTAGTCGTTGAACACCACGTGATCTTCATAAAACGCACAGGCATCCTGCGTCAGAGGATCGAGCAGACGGCCCAGTGAAGACCAGGTCTTGCCGTTCAGCGAGTGCGCGTGCGCGGCCGCGATCACGTCCGGCCGCGCTTTGTGAATCCGCGAATGTATCGCAAACGCCGCCAGGTTCACTTCCCGCTCGCCTTCCACGACTTCGCCCTGATGATTGACGAGGATGAGATCCGAAACGCGAATCTGGCTGAAATGCATACCAAACGGATTCACCCAGAAATGATCCAGCCGTTCGGGGTCGCGCGCGGTGATGTGCCCCGTCACGCCTTCATCGAATCCACAGCGAGAGAACAAGCGGAACGCACCCGCAAGTTTTTCTTTCCGGTGACGCCGCTCCTCGGCGAGGGTGGCGAAAACAGGCGGCCGCGGAATTCTTTCGAATCGCGTTTTTGCTTCAGCCATAAGTCCCCTCCTTGCTACACTTGGCCCAATATACCGAATTTCGGGCCCTACTGACGAGACTTTCTACTCCATTGAACGCGACTCGGCTTATAGTCCCGGCGCCGAAGCGTGGTCAAAAACAGGAACAGTAATGGCAGCAAGCGGCCAAGAGCTGCAAGTCACAGGGATGGTCGAGACCGTTGGATCGCACCACGCTCGATAAACGAAAACGCCCCCATGGTGAGGGGGCGTTTCCCGAGAAAAAACATTTTACAACTATGAAGTCAACTATCGCTGGGGCGGCTTTGTTCCCGAGGGAGTAGTCGGCTTGGAAGTTGGCTTCGGAGCTGGCGGAGCGCCCGCGCCCGCTTTTACCGGATACGCTTGATCGTACAGGCGAACGATTTCCTGCGTCACATCGATTTGATTCGACGCGTAGAGGATCGGCGAATTCTGGCCGGAAGTGTCCAAAACCACGCTGAAGCCATTTTCGCGCGCGTACTTGTCCAGGACATCGACCATTTTGCGGCCGATCCGCTCCAGCACATCCTGCTGGGCGGCTCCCGCGTCTTCCTGAAAATCGGTTCGGCGGCGATCGAGCCGCTGTGTGAGCTTTTGGCCCTCGGCCGTCAGCCTCGTTTCTTCTTCCTGGCTCAGCTTGCCCTGGCCAGCCTGGAGTTTCTGCTGCAAGTCGTTAATCTGCTTCGTGAGGTTATCGATTTCGGCCGAGCGTGGCGCAAACTGCGATTGCAGTTCCGCGGACGCCTGCTTCCCCTCTGCGGTACTGCCAATGGCACCGCGCAGATTGATGATGCCGACAAGTTTGCTTGCCCCCGCCGCACCAGCCGCGGGAGCTGATTGTGCCCATGCCGCACCTGTGCCAATGAGGCACGCAGCAGCAAGAGCGGCGGATCTGAATGCAATTCTAGAATTCACTTTGTTCTCCTTGTTGTGGATGATCCCGACTAGATCGCGATCAACCGCCACCAATTCTCGATTGGTTTGAAACCCAATCGCAGGTGCGCTCCGTAGGAGCCGCGCAAACCTTGAAGTATAGCTGAGCGCCTCGCACTCCTGCAATCACAAAGCACGGAAGGCGAAACCGCTTCGTTCTCAACATCGTTTTCAAAGTGCCTTTCCTCAATTCGGCATCGGGAAGATCAAGAGCCGATTATTGGCCTGATCCACGATGACCGCAAGATTCGTAAATTGATCGATGGCAACTCCGAACTGCGCCGACCCGGGAAGTCCGACTGTCTTCACCGTCTTCAAGGGATTCGAAGTCGTATCCACGAGGGAGGTTGTCTTGCCGGCGAAATTTGTGGTCAGGATCGCTCCAGTCTCCGGATTCAAGGCCAGTGCTGTCGGGTTGATGCCGACGTTCACGGTTATGGCGCTGCCAGAGTCGGGGTTAAACGAAGAAATGACGTTGCCGCCGCTGGAGCTGACATAGAACTGACCGGGGTGTGCGGTGCCAGTGAAAACCGTGGGATCAAATACGATTCCGGTCGCGGGAGCCGTCACGCTGCCAGTGAATGCGGATGTGCTGAGAATCGGAGTGCTGGCCCCGATGTCCACGACTTGCAAAGCCCCCTGCGGCGCTTGCCCGCTGACGAGTTGCAGAGAGGTCACCACGGCTATGCCCTGACCGTTCGTACCGCGGTCCGGATCTATGGCCACGGCTGTAGGCTGCTGAAAGCCGCCTATGCTCGAGGCCGTGAGAGTGGTCGCCGGGGAGCTTCCGAATAGCAAGCCAAGATTGATTTCCGAAACTGTGTTCGAACCCGTGTTCGTGACGATGGCGGCACCAGTTGCATCGTCGATGGCCACGCCTGTTGGGCTGGTGCCAGTCGCCACCGAAGGAACAGAGAGAGAATTGGTGAGCAGATTGACGATGGAGGCGGTGCCGTCGCCGTTGTTGGCAACAACCGCGAGTCCGAAGGGTTCGCTTACGGCGATGCCCTGTGGAATCGACCCAACGGCGATTGTATTCAGAATAGTGCCAAAGTTTGGATTCTGCTGCGTCACGCCGTTCACGGTGACAGTCGGATTTATGTCCACCACAGAAATGTTATTACATCCGCTGTTGCTCACCACCGCGATTGGCGAAAAGGGGCCATTCGCGAGCTGATCCGCAATGGCGACCGAACTCGGGTGTTGGGTGTTCGCCACGGCTGGAGTGCACGAGGGCGTCATATCGACGGCTTGAATCACAAAAAAGTCCGTGGCGTTGGATTGCACGCTGCCAAGGGGAGTATCTGGTGTGACGGCATCGAGCGCGTAGCGGTGCGGGAACGTCAAGAAGGAAGCGGGAATCGTAACGGTGAGCTGCCTGCTGCTCACAAATTGTACGTCGCTGGCCGGGATACCCGTTCCATCCAGTCGCACCTGGGTCGCTGCATCAAAGCCTGAGCCGAAGATTTGCACTCCAGCAAGATCGGTCGCTGAAGTAAGTGTGCCGTCTGGCACAGTTGCATTGGGAATTCCGCCGATCACTCCCAACGCAGGATTCGGGCTTGGCACAATGATTTCTGTAATCTGGACAGGCTTCAAAGCATTGCTTGGATTATTGCAGGTAGGCGCGCCCTTGCAGGGGCCGAGATCGACGATATCGACGCTGCCGCTGCCGGATTTTACGACGAACGCTTGATTCGTCGCCGGGTCCACCGCAATGCCGCCAAACAGAGTCAATTTGCCGGTTGTGCCGTTGTTGACGGCAATGGAGATCGCACCTGTTCCGGTCAATGAAGTGATGGAATAGCGCCTCCTGGTCACCGGATCTGACACGGAAAGCTGATTTACTGGTAACCCCGGGGTGCCGGGATTATAAGAAACGACTGCATTGGAATAGGGCTGCCACGCGATGGCTGCCGTACCAAGCAACTCAGGAGAATTGGAGCAAGTGGTAGTGTAAAACGTGCAGGTTGCGAAGAACGAGATCGAACTGATGGTCTGATCGAGATTGTTGATCAAGTTGATCTGCGGGCCATTCGAACCCGTGGCGTTGGCGTCGGCAAGCGCGGCGGTGTTGGTAATCGGATTGATGGCGATACCTTGCGTCGTCTGAGATAAACCACCGAAGATGAAATTCGGACTGTTGTAAAAGACCTTGGCCGGGGAGGTGCCGTCCGAATTAAGAGTAATCGTGACGGTGCCGCTGTTTGTGGAGTTCAGGATGTAACTGAAGCTCGTGTCGCTAAGCGCGGAAACGGCAAAGACACCGTTAAAATTTGTGTTGGCCGCGCTGTTGGTGGTCGGCACGCCGGCGATCAAGACGGTGCCGGAATTGCCGGGCACGAGCCCGTTCGATGCCGTCGTTGTGACTGTCACGATTCCAGCAGCGAGAGTGACCGATTTGATATCCGCGGAAGTCGATGGCTTCGTAACGTCGACGCCTCTTAGCACGCCCAACCCACCGGGAGTAACGAACGCCACATGTCCATGAGGGGCAAGAGCAACCTGCGGGTAGGCACCGGTATTCAGCGTGACCTGGGCAGAAAGGCAAGGCGGCGTCGCGGAGGAAAGAAGACACGGATATGGATTCGCTCCCGTATTCAAGTTCACGAGAAACCCGAGGTTTGCGGCCGAAGAAGTCGAGGTCGAGGAATAGGCCACCAGCGCCATGTTCGTATCGGGGTCCACGCCAATCGCGTAGGGCAGTGGAGCGGGGGATGCCTGGCCCTGCAGCGCACCGGAAATGTCGAGAGTGAACGGAGTGCCGGGAGCCTGCGCAGGAGCGCCCGGGATAGGCAGAACCGTAACGCTCTGATCCTGGTAACTGACCACGGCCACAGTGTGGTTGTTGCGATTCACGGAGAGTCCGGTCGGAACTTTGCCAACGGCTACCGGGCCTCCGATGGGTGTGAGCGCGCCGGTGCCGATGGAGTAGAACTGCACGGCGCCCGGTAGCGTGGTGTCTGCGCCAATCTCCGCAACGGCCACTACACCTAGAGTCGGATCGATATCGATGGCAGCCGGATTTGTGCCGGCAGCGACAGAATTCGTGACGACGGGAGGATCCGTGGCGTAGCTCGGGAAAACGGCCAAATCCGTGACAGCGGGGTTATCAGCAAAAGGGAGCGGCGGCGTAGTACGAGCGGCGAAGAGCGAATAGAGTCCCGGATTCCCGGTATTGATCGGACCGCTCGGGAATTCCACCTGCAATTGCTTGGAAAAGGAGAGAGGCTGTCCCTGACCGTTAGTCTTCCCGGGGATTGTATTCCCCTGGAAAACCACGTTGGCTAACTGTCCGAACGGTCCAAAATAACCGCCGTCGAGCGTCAGCGCAATATTGCCGGAAGACACGGATCCCTGAACGATGTCGGCCGGAGATGAGGTTGTAGCCGTGGGACGGACCGGCAAAATATTGTAGGTAAATGTGCCGCCGGGAGTGGTGGTCACAGTTTGACCGGGGTCGGTGACGGAAACCGTGACCGGGCCGGCGTTGATGAGATTGTTAGCGAAGAGACGAACGCGGGCGCCGGTCGAGGTTGGATTGGTCACACTCGCGGTTGGAATCGGAAACAGAACTTTAATCTGACCCGAAGCGGAAGAGAGTGTGGTCTGACCATTGTTCGCATCGGTGAGCGTGATGAGCGAGGCGGATGTGATGTTAGGGGCATTCAGGTAAATATCCCAATAGAACGCCCCTTGAGGAGCGATGGTCGGAGAGATTCCGTTGAAGGTGATAGGTCCGCCCGCGGTGATCGTGATAGTCGCAAGAGCAAAACGCGAAGTGTCCGTGACGGAAGTGGCAACGACGGTGACGCTCGCTGGCGTTGTGCTGGCACCCGAGGGTGTGCTTGCCGTCGGAACCACCACAGGCGCGGTGTAGACACCGTTCGCGTCGATTGAACCACATCCTGTGGCATTACCGCTCACTGTGCAGGTGGGCAGAGACATATACGGATTTGCGTTGTTGGCTGAACTGGTCGCCGTGGGGGTCGATTGCGTGACCAGCCACGTCACGCCTTTCTGTTGTAAGTCATTTGTGAGTTGGGCGAAGAAGGGTTGTTTTTCGTTAGTGGGTACGGCGGCGGTGGGCGGAGTGAGCGTAACCTGAATGCCGGAGTCGATGAAAAGTTTTACGGTGCCGGACTTGGTCGAGTCGGCGACGGCTTGCGCGGTGATGATCACGGTGAGCCCGGGGTACTTGGTCTGATCGGGAAGAGTGGTAGGCGCGGTGAAAGTGGCAGAGCCGATGGCCTCCTCATTAGTGAGGGAACCGAAGATCGTAAAGTTGGGGTCGCTGGGAGTATGGTTCGGGTCCGGGGGACACGTAGCGGCAGGCGTAGTCGTCGGCGTGCCGGAGGAAGATACAGTGGTGGAAGTGTAGGTGCAGCCAGTCCATTTCACGGTCGTGTTCGTAGGACCGACGACCGTGGCGGTCAGAGTTGTGGATTGGCCAAGAATAAGAGTGCTGCCCAAGGATGACTGCACGGAGACGGTAGTAGCGATGGCGCCGCTGTTTTTGCTTCCGCAGCCAGTGAATAACAAGCATGGC
>Ga0070730_10000544_pt1 | contig 42603 bp, 34 predicted proteins | sample Coa_R1_3_FD_66447 | JGI IMG/M metagenome (GOLD analysis project Ga0070730, IMG submission 66447) | Surface soil microbial communities from Centralia Pennsylvania, which are recovering from an underground coalmine fire - Coalmine... | ecosystem: Environmental > Terrestrial > Soil > Unclassified ...
GAACCGCAGAGGTCCCCGAGGGCCGTCAGGTCACCCCCTTGCGGGGTTTCATCGTGGGACCCCGCCGAGGGCCGTTAGGTCATCCCTTGCGGATTCATCGGCCTCGTTGGCTCAATGATTCTGCACTCCACTGTATGAAACGCCCCTTGACAATCGCTTCTCTATAGTTTATTATATGAGCATGTACTCAGATAATAGCGAACATATACATCGAGAGATAGTGACCGATCTCGCGCCAATTGATGCCGAGGCCGTCGCTGCATTGCGCACCGCAGCCCCATTGGACGAATTGATCGCTCTGGTTGCTGGAACATTTCATGTTCTTGGCGATCCGACACGCCTGAAAATTCTCTATCTGTTGCTCAATCGTCCCTGTTGTGTTCGCGATCTGGCAATCCTTGTGGGGGTCTCCGAGTCTGCCATTTCTCATCAAATGAGGCTATTAAAAGATCGGCAGCTCGTTAAAACACGGCGCGAGGGCACAACCATCTATTATTCCCTCGCCGATCACCATCTGGCCCCCCTGTTCCGTGAGGCCGAATCACATGCTGATCACGTATATCACAATCTTCCCGATCACCCATAGCAGCCAATGTATTACCATGCTCCTGTAGGGCCGCTGTTTTTTTTACTATACTACCTGAATGATTGATCAATCGCTCAGGCAAACAACCATTGAATATGCACAGTTTTCTGCTAAGGAGTGCGCCAATGCAAACACCTTCTCTTCTCTTACTTTTAGGAGCCGCCGCCGCGGTAGCGATCCTCCATTCCGTCCTCCCAGATCACTGGGTGCCGCTCGCGGTTGTCGCGCGCACACAGCGCTGGCGACTCTTCCACGTTGTACGTGTCAGCGCATTAGCTTCGGCGGGACATGTGATCACTTCCCTGATCCTTGGAGGTATCATTGCTCTGATCGGTCTGCAGTTTCAGAGCCAGATTGAAACTCAGCAAGGCCACATTGTGGGTGCTATCCTTATCCTCACTGGCCTCGCTTTTCTCATCTGGGGATTATTTGGTCGCAGCTCGCACGGTCATAGCCACGCAGAAGGTCACTCGCACGATCATAGCTTCGAACAGGAACATAAACACGACCATGATCACGACCACAATCCTGAGCATGACCACGATCACGACCATGATCATAATCACGCGGCACAGAAAACCACTGGGGAACAGACATTAGCCAGGCGTCTCTCCGCCATCGCCGTCCCCTTTGGTGTGGCGGCATCCCCTGATTTGACCATTCTTCCCGTCGCATTAGCTGCCAGTGCTGTCGGCAGCGTGGCCGTTGTGAGCGTGCTCAGCATCTTCTCGTTGCTCACTATTGCCACCTTCATCGCATTAACGGTAATCGCCACCCTCGTAGGCTATCAAATCAAAGGCGCCTGGTTGGAGAAGAACGCCAATACCATCACCTCTCTCGTCCTGATCGCTATCGGGGTCGTTGCCTATATCGGCTTCTAGAGCGGTGTTCAGAAAGGTTGAACCGCAGAGGTCTCCGATTTCATCGCGGGACCCCGCCGATTCATCGGCCCCGTTGGCTCAATGATTCTGCACTCCGTTGTAACCGACGTTCGCATGAAGGTGAAGCTCACCTTCATGCGAACGTCGGTTCACCCGCATCTGCGCCCTCTCTCCCTGACCCTTTTAAAGAGGACTACTCATCTTCCATTCCCTGTTCCAAAGACAATATTTCAGCTAGAGCCTGATCCGCAGCTGCCCGCACGCCCGGCGACTCAGGCTCTTGACGCAGTTCCAACAATCGCCGAATAGCGCTATCGGGAATATTGCGACGCAGCGTTCCCAACGTCTCAGCGGCCCTGACCCGCACTTCCAGGAAAGGATGATCAAGCAGATCTGTGACCATTGCCAGCACTGCGGGCGTCGCTCGTCCCATCAACGCTACGGTTTCTGCAATGCGATAGTGCATTCTTGCGGCAAAGACGCCCTGTACTGGTTCTCCGCGCAATATTGCCTTTAACACAGGCACAAGCTCCTTGAGTACGGCTGGATGAGCTTCCTGAAGAAGCTGGAAGGCGTGGCGACAGGTTTCCGCATGATTGGAACCCAGGAGCGGCCACAGATCCGCAAGAGGGACGCGTGAACCAAACTGTTTCAGTGCCTCCAGTACGACGATCAGTTCACCTTGAGAACTATATCCGTCTTTGCTCGTATGCAAAAATTGGAGCAGCGGTTCAATCGGCCCACAAGCGTTGAGCGCTCCGAGTGTCTCTATTACAGCTAAGCGTATCGTATTATTTCTACCTTGCAGATGCAGGCTTTGAGCGCTCCGAGCGTATTGACCATCAGCATCATGGAGGGTATCGAGAACCAGGGGCAGCCACTCACACCCTTTCGTAGTTTGGATAGCCTGCAAGACCATCAGGCGCATCACTGGACGAGGGTCGTCATGCATACGCTCCAGAATTTGCTCCGGCACTGACCTGCTCAGATTTTGTAATGCATACCCTATACGCCACTCCGCCGTACTAAGGATATCGGTATCAGATAATGTTGTCAGCATTGCCTCCAGAGGAATATGAGCTTTCAGAGTGCTTAATGCGTAAAAGATAGAGTCACGGACTTCTCTATTCTCCTCATCATACATATGTGCCAGCAACGTATCAATAGGAGCACGTTCACCAAATTTGCAGAGCGCTTCGATGGCATCTCTCTTTATAAACTCGTCCTCATGACCCATGAGCGAGACGAGTGGTGCTACAGGGACAGCCACGCCCAGGCTCCCCAGTTCTCCTAAGACATCAATGGAACTGCGGGCTACAGTATCATCTGGATCGTTGAGTAGCCTGAGCAGAGGCTCAAGCAAAATTTCCATGCCTTGTTCCTTGAACGCTCTGAGTCCTCCCCTTCTCGTTTGCATCTCATCATCTTGCAATGCCCAGAGTGCGCTGCTTTTAATCTCCGCCTCATCGTCTTCCAGTGCCTCCAACAAAAGTTCCACTGCTGCTGGTGTACCCACTTCACCCAGTGCTGATAACACGGCACAGCGGGTCTCTAGCGTTTGCCCAGGATCGCCCAATAGTGCCACGAATACATCAAGAGGCGCGCGCTCCCTCATCGCACCAAGTATGCGTAGAGCAGCGTGACGTACTAACACATTGCGGTCTTCTAGTAGAGGAAGCACAGTTTCAAGAGGAATATACTCAGCAATAGCGACCAACGCCTCGACAACGCCTGGCTGCAATCGATTATGATCCTCCCCTAATAAAGGTAACAACTGCTCAATCGGTGTCTGCTCTCCGAGACGCTTGACGACCTCTGCTAAATACCATCCCATGCCTTCGTAGATACACCAGCGCGTTGCCTGGATCAGATATTCCAATGGCAAGTTCACCCCCAGATCGGTCAAGACGACCATGGCCTCGGAGCGTGTTGCTTGATCTCTGGCAGGATCTTGCGCCACAGCGGTAATCAACTGAATACTTTCATCGTCATGCACTAAGCCGAGCAGAGAGACAGCCAACGATTGATCACTGGAAGTATTGCCGAGTGTGTTCGTCAAGTTACCGGGCAATACTCGCTCGTAGAGCAGGTAAAATAGCTGCTGTACCCACTTTGGATAGACTATTGCTCTGCGTGTTTCTTCATAAATCAAACGTAATAATGGTTCTATAGGAGTCTGATCACCCGCATGATAGAGGGAAGCTATGATTGGAGCAATATCAGCTTCAGATGGATATCCTTTTAAAGCTGGCAAAAGCAACTCCAGGGAGATTTCAACCCCTTGCAACTGAAGCAGTTGGATCAGATCCCTGTATATACCTCCATAGGAATGGACAATTTCCTCATCCTGAAGGAGATCCAGGATGGGCTCTTTGGGAACGTGCTCATATAACAGGCGCAACGCCTGGATCGCAAAGCGTGCGCTATTGGAGGAACGAGACCGCGCCATCTCTACTAAAGATGAGACAGGCGCACCCACTCCCATCGCAGCTATAGCCTGCACGGCCGCCCTTCCAGTGGTCGAATGCTGCAGCATTGGCAGCAGGATATCCGCAGGGAGAGCAATATGGCGTTGGATAAGCACTAACAAGGCCTGAGAACGTATATGCCCATCGCTGTGATGTAGCAATTCCAGCAGCGGTTCAAGCGGCACGCGCTCTCCCAACACTCCCAACGCCTGGATACAGGACGTGCGCACATCAATGTGTCTAGGGTTATCCATTTTACGCAGAGCAAGCATCGCCAGGAGTGGCTCAACCGGAACCTGGTCTCTATATTGCTCTATGGCCATTAACGCATAATCTCGCACCCATTTATACTCGTGCTGCAAAGCATCCAGCCACAGTTCAAGCGGCACGCGTTCGCCCATGGCGTGCAAGCTGTCCCAGGCTGCTTTACTTACGCTTTCGTGTTCGTCATAGAACAGTTTTTGTAGCAGCTCGATGGGAAGGGAGATGCCCAGTTCACAGATGCATAGTAACGCTCTTACGCGCACGTAATCGTCAGAGTCTTGTAAAGCGGATAAGAGCAGATCAGCATGTATTTGACCGCTACGCTTGCTCAGAGTCTCTACAGCGACACGACGAATAGAAGAGTTTCGATCATTGAGCATGGCCACGAACACATCGAGCGGCACAGGGACTTCAGCCTCGCTCAGAGCTTGTGCTGCACTTTCACGTAGATCACCGTCGAGTGCTATGTCCTGCCAGATCTTCACCAGGAGGGGAACAGGAGCTTTCTCTCCCATTTTTCCCAACACCTCCACAACAGCCGCCAGATCCTCCACACTCCAATTCCCATTTGTATCCTGCAGTATTGCGACTAAACGCTCCATAATCGCTGGAGTTTGTAGGACGCGTATCGTATGACAGGCATAAACGCTGATAGACCTATCCTGAAACAGATGCCAGAGGATGTGAATCGGTATATAATCTATCAGGCCTGACGCTGCGGGGAGGCGGCAAAAATTTTGGATGGATGGATCGTGTTGCCGCAAGCGTATAATGATCGGGGCCACAATTTGTAGACTGAATGCACACAACACGTTGGCCTGCACTCGTAATGGCTGCGCATATTGCCAACCTCCCAGACCCAACAACTCCGTAAACGTCTTCGCCCAAATTTCCACTATCTGGTGCGCCAGGTCCGCAACCTCAGTTTCTGATATACGCTCCCCAAATTCGCCGAGTGATTTCATCGCCAGTATCAAACAGAGATTTCCTGGATCGCCCTCAGATGTGCTATATTCCATTGCCAGAGCAGACAGCCACTCACGCGCTATCTGTAATCCCTCTGCACCATGCTCCTGCACAAGAATACCAACCAGCAAGCACAATATTTCATTCCAGCGACTCAATCTTCGTTTGCGCCAGAGCAGATTCCAGGTGCTTTGCCGTTGTGTTTCATCCATACAACGAGAAGCCAGAGCAACGGCAGCCAGATATTCTTGAAACATCTGATGCTTAAAACCATACGTTTGATATGCCACGGGTTCCAGTATGCCAGAATCCAGGATAAGGGTAAGTGAGGCAGAGAGAGATGGCATACTTTGATCTGAAACAAGTGAAGGTAAAAATTCCAGCACATCCGTTATGCTAAAATTGCGCCCACGTGTTTGATAGAACTCCAATGCAATATCAGCCAGCAAATGACGCAGTTCCGCACGTTGATTGGCATCATGGATACGCATCGTGAAGATGGCTTCTGTCACTTGCGCATAGAGTACGGCGCGACTGGCCGGTAATCTGCCTGTTTGCGTATAGAGTACGGCTGCGAGACTGAGTAAAAGCGGATTTTCTCCCCACGCAGCGATCTGCGTACTCTGTTGCAGTTCTCGTACATAGGCTTCCGCCGAGGGCAATGCTGGCTTCAGGTTCTGCGCCACATCCCCATACAAGGCATTATAGAGTGCGGGCAGCAACTGGCAAGCCAATGCTAAGCGCTCCTGTTCGTCCAGCACTTGCAGTTCCCATTCTGCGAACTGGCTATGTGCGAATTGCCCACCTTTATACTCGGTGAAACGCGAACCAATAATCCATGTCCCCCGACAGCGCAGCGCCTCTTCATTGAGAAAGGCAATCACCTCCGGTCGCAGCGCTGGCAACACCTCATCCAGGCTGTCAAGGCAGAGAAACGCGTGACCATCACTTACCGCAGCCGTCAAGATACTTGCAAAGCGCGGATCTATATCCAGTTCAGCCATGATGTGTTGTATGTATTCCTCAAACGATAGCTTTGCACGCATCAGATCTGGCAATGAAATGAAGAGTGGCAATGCTGCGGAAGGATCAATCTGAGCTGTTGTGATTGCAGTGTACAGCATAGCTTTCAGCGTGGTTGTCTTGCCCATCCCCGGACTACCAAGCACAACCATTCGTCCATATTCGCTTTTGGTAAGGGCTTCGGCACCATCCCTCACCTTGACAACTTCTGACGCCATCATGGGCTGCCCATCCTGGGGTGCAAGTGGATCGCGACGTAAGACCATTGGTTGAAAAACTGTATGCAGGGGAAGTGCTAGCCTGACTGAATCAATGGGAAGAGTCACAGTTCCGTAGCGAGCAAGTAGTTTTTCAAGATACTGCTCACGCATCTTTTCCAGGTCAAAGAACGCCATAAAAATACTTCTTTTCTTACTGATAGCTCTAATTAAGAGGAAGGGGAAGCATAGTCTTGCAGAATCTGCAAAACTCGGTGGTTAAATGACAGCACTGTCATTATTCCCATGGTTTTGCAGATTGATAATACCATAGTTTTGCAGAGAGTGGTAGCCAGCTGAGCTTGAGCAAAAAGACGACTCACGACGATTTTGAGTTTAGAATCCAGAACGTGTCACACGCCCTGTCCCGCTTCTCGCCGAGGCGAAACTGCCGTACTCCCAGCCCCAGACGCAGAGAGTGGGGGTAGATCCCAGGCATCATTCGGGTTTCAGCAGAGGATTGCCCTCCTGCCTTGATTGCTGCTCCCAGCCCTGTCAGCCTGACTGTCTCGATTCGATCTGTCATGATTGTTCCCCCCTTTTTCTTGTTCTGCTCGGAGGCAGCACATTTCAAGAGCAGACGCGGAACGGTGTGCTTCTAAAGAGAGCAATTGGAACGCTCTTCCTATCTGCTTCTTGTTCTCTGCTCGAAGTGTAGGAGATGTGGCGTCCCGCTGTCATGAGGCTCAGTCCCGATTTCGTCCCGATGGGTGCCCCGATGTTGTGGGGCAGAGAGGAGGAGATGGCTTCTTTCTGTTTGGATGCGAGAGGGACAGCATGTTTTCTGTCCCTCTCCTCTCATAATCTGTGGCGAAGGTTTCGGCTCCCCATCAGGCAGGGACGACCGTGTTTGCGGCTTCCAGGATGATAGAAGCCACCTCCTCAGGATGCGAGAGAAACGGGACATGGCTGGCCGAGATCTCCCGCGTCGTGGCCTTGCTCCGTTGCGCCATCCAGCGGTGCTGCTCGGGATGGATCATGCGGTCCTGGGAGCCAAACAGCGACCACGAGGGCAACAACTTCCATGCTGGCCGCCCGGCTTTGGTCTCGAAGATACTCGCATTGGGCGGCACCTGAGTTACTGCCAGTGCTCGTGCCTGCACCGGGTCAAGGTCGTTGGCGAAGTTCTGGGGGAAGACATCGGGGTCGATCCAGGCAAAACCCTGTCCGGTGATGAGCAGATGCTGGAAGACTTCCAGAGGCGGAAAGTTGGCACCAGACCCGAGCAGAGTCTCTTCTTCATCCAGGATGAACGCCGAGATATAGACCAGGCCCACCACTTCTGGTGCCGAAGTTGCCGCCTCAGAAATGACGAAGCCGCCATAGGAGTGGCCGACCAGCAGTGTTGGTCCTTCCAACTCCGCGAGCAGGTGACGCGTCGCAGCCACATCGTCAGCCAGGGAGGTGTGGGCATGTTGTGCGGCGACCACAAAATGGCCCTGCCCCTGGAGTGCTGGGATCACCTTGCTCCAGCCAGACCCGTCAGCCCAGAAACCGTGTACTAAGACGATGTTTGCTTTGTTTGAAGTACGTTTTGACGTAAATACGCCCATGCGTGTTCTCCTTTTCTGTTCCGTTTATTCCAATGAAAAAGTGCTGATTCATGCTTGCTTTCCCATGACAGCTTTAACTTGACGCAGACTTCAACTTCGCGATTTCTGTTCTTGCAGCGGCCACTAATTCTTCATTCGTGTGAGCACGGCCCCAGAGGCCCCAACCACCTTCTTTCGCTTCGGTTAAGAGCACCCATGTTCGTTCTTTCAGTGTTTCGTCTCCGGCGGCAATGCTGACAAGCTTCGTAAGCTGTTCTACAACGGCTACCTGTTTTGCGCGGTCCAGGGCCCCCTCGTTTGTCAGGACCTGCACGCGTACATAGTTCTCATCACCATCCACATTGGCAAGTGTGCCTACTGGCAACTCGTGCACGAAGGCGGCGGTGTTTTGACGAAACATTGGGATATCAGGCACTCCCTCGATCGTTTTTACTGTGGTTGCCGCATTAATTGCTAGTTGCTTTGGATTGGCAAATGTACCGACAACTGCGTAGATATCGATCATTGGCATAGTAATTACCCTCTCTATCAAAATGCTATGACGTTGAGACAAACAGAATCTTTCTGCCTTGTTTAAGCTATTCAGTTTGAACAGCTTAAACAAGGCAGGATAATGATCCAGATGGACTCACCCACTTGATTTGGGTGGCTTTTTTGGCTCCTTTATCACATCCTCAGAACTTTCTCTCATACTCTGCTACTGTGCTAGGAGGCATCTCTTTTGTAGTATACTTAGCAGCATACGTATGAGTCACCGCACATTGCGACACATTCACACCACACATTCCCGCACATCACAACACATGTGAGAAGGAGAGGTAAAGGGGAATAGCTATGAAGAGAGCCTCGTACCGCGAACGAGACTATGCTTTTGGACAACTGATGCTGACTGTACGTACCAGGCTCAAGTTGACGCAAACCGCATTGGCCGAATTGCTTGGTGTCAGGCGCCGCGCCGTGATTGATTGGGAGGGGGGCCTCATCTATCCCAATGTCGATCACCTCAAGCATTTCGTGGTCCTGGCCATAGAGCGTCAGGCTTTCCCCCCCCAGCATGAGGCAGAGGAGGTGCGTGCCCTCTGGCAAGCTGCCCGCCAGAAGGTGCTCCTCGACGAAGCCTGGCTTGGAGAGCAGCTCTCCCACGTACAGGCTCCCCCCATATCAGAGTCCACAGAGCAGAGCGGTGGAGCAAACCACGTTCCCGCTTTTCCTTCCAGGAGTGAGCGACGTGTCGATTGGAGTGACGCGCCAGATGGGGCGACCTTTTATGGCCGCTCCTGGGAACTGGACCTGCTCTGCGGATGGGTCGTTGAGGAGCGCTGTCGTGTAATAAGCGTGCTCGGGCAGGGTGGCATTGGGAAGTCGTCACTGGCAACGCAAGTGATGCACCGCGTGGCGGAGGGCTTCGAGGTGATGATCTGGCGTTCCCTGCGCGATGTCCCGACCTGCGAAGCGCTGCTTGATAGCTGCCTTCAAGTTCTTGCTCCTCAGGCGCTCTCCGACGCGTCTGCCAGCATCGAGAAACGCCAGGATCTCCTGTTGGAATGTTTGCGTAGAAGACAGGTGCTGCTCATCTATGATAACCTGGAGTCGTTCCTGGAGGAAGGGGAGGAGAGCGGTCGCATGCGTGCCGGCTATGAGGGCTTCTCCCATGTGCTGCGCCGCATAGCCGAAACCGAGCATCAGAGCTGCTTGCTGTTAACCAGCCGGGAGAAACCGGGCGATCTCGTCCCGATGGAAGGCAGTCAATCGCCTGTGCGTGCCTTGCGCCTGGCCCGGCTAGATGATGAGGCATGCCAGCGGTTGTTAGCCGAAAAGGGATTGGCAAGCAGTCTGCCTGAACGACTGCAACTGATTGAAGTCTATGCGGGCAATCCCCTGGCGCTCAAAATCGTTGCGCAGACCATCGTAGAACTCTTCGCAGGCCAGATTGCCCCATTTCTAGAGCCGGGAGAGGTCGTCTTTGGCGGGGTGCGCGTGCTCCTCGATGAGCAGTATGCCCGCCTTTCGCGAGTCGAGCAGAGCGTGCTCTCGTGGCTGGCGATCCTGCGCGAGCCGGTGACTCTCAAGGCACTGCTGGCGGTGCTTGGCGTCCCCATATCACACGCTCAGGTGCTGGAGGCGATCGAGCGATTGCGCCGCCGCTCGCTCATTGAGCTGGGAAAACTCCAGGGAAGTTTCATGTTGCAATCGGTCGTGATGGAATATGTGATGGCACGGCTCATTGCAGAGGTAACCGACGAGATCAAGCAGAGCCGAGGCTTTCGCCTGATTGAGCATGGGTTGGAGTTGGCTCCCTGCCAGGAATATGTGCGGCAAACCCAGCGACGCCTGCTGGTGGCCCCCATTCTGGCTCGCCTGCGCAGCTTCTACCCGAGGCGTTCTGCGCTTGAGGAACACCTCCTTGCCCTCTTGGACCAGCTTCGCCATCGAGCTGAAGACGCTCAGGGGTATGGACCAGCGAATCTGCTGGCGCTGCTGCGAGAGCTTCGCGGGCATCTTCGTGGTCTCGATCTGTCACATCTAGTGTTGCGCAGTGCCTACTTGCAAGAGGTCGAGATGCAGGATACCATCCTCTCCGGAACTCTGCTCCAGGAGTGCGTCTGGACATCGACTTTCAGTGCCATCTGGTCTGTGGCGATGAGTCATGATGGGCAGTATCGAGCGGCGGGCGGCAGGCGAGGGGAAATCTGGGTGTGGGCTCAGCAGACGCTCCACTTAATCTGGCAAGCCCACTCAGACGTGGTGCGCTCCCTCGCCTTCAGCCCCGATGGACGCCATCTTGCCAGCGGGAGTTACGATGCCACAGTCAAGGTGTGGGATGTAGAGAGTGGCGCGCTGCTCTGGTCGGGCCCGCATACCACCTATATCTCTGGGGTCGCTTATTCCCCTGATGGCAACGTGCTGGCAAGCGGCGGAACCGATGGGATAGTCCAGCTCTGGGATGCGCAAACGGGTACACTGCTTGAGATGCTGCCGCATCCTCATGCGGTTTTTACCCTCACCTGGAGTCCCGATGGGCACCTGCTGGCCAGTAGCGGATTGGATGGGCTGATTCGGCTCTGGAAGGTGCAGAAAAACAGCCCTGCCACCTGTGTTGCGACTCTTGCTGGACATAGTGGCTGGGGAATGGGATTGGCTTTTTCCCCCGACGGAAGCCTGCTGGCCAGCGCAAACTGGGACCACACCATCAAGATCTGGGAGGTTGCCTATGGAAGCATTCTCCAAACATTGATCGGACATACTGATCGAGTCCAGACAGTAGCCTGGAGCGCGGACGGACGGACCCTGGCGAGCGCAAGCTTTGACGAAACGATCTGGCTCTGGGATATGGAACAACACACGTATCGGACGGTCCTCTCCGGGCATAAGGAAGCTGTGTTCTCCCTCGCTTTTCTGCCTGACAGTCGGAGATTGCTCAGTGGCAGTACAGATGCCACTCTGCGGCTATGGAACACGGAAAGGGGACAGTGTGAGCAGGTCCTGCAGGGCTACGCCATCTCGCTCTATGACATCGCATGGAGCCCCAGTGGCACCCGGATCGCTAGCGGCAGTTCGAATGGCCTGGTAACCATCTGGGATGTAGAAAACCTGGCACCACCTGGACTGCTCCAGGGCCATCGCTACCTGGTGTTTGGGGTCCAATGGAGTCCCGATGGGAGCTGGCTGGCCAGTAGCGGATGGGATAATGCTATCCAGATTTGGGATGCAACAACAGGAGCGAGTGTGCGCGTGATGCGGGACCCAGACGACCCTTATACCTCCTTTTATGGCATCGCGTGGAGTCCAGATGGTAAGCTCCTGGCATGCGGCAACTATCGGCAGGAGATCCAGGTATGGGAGGTCTCTACCGGCACCCGTCGATGGGTCGCCCACGACCAGACAGGCTCTGTCCGACGGCTGGCCTGGAGTCCAGATGGGACGAGGCTGGCCAGTGCCAGCGATGATGGTATTGTCTCGGTCTGGAACGCCTCAGACGGAAGATTGTTCAAGCAACTCAGAGGACATCAGAGCAAAGTGAACGACGTAGCCTGGAACCATGATGGAAAGTGGCTTGCTTCGGGAGGTGGAAGCGGAGAAAGTGGGGAGCTATTCGTGTGGGATATGCACACTGGTGAGCGAGTGCGCGTCCTCCCCCACCATGTTGGAATTGTCTATGCGGTGGTCTGGAGTCTGGACAGTACAATGCTGATCAGCGGGTGTAGCGATGGGATGATCCTCTGGTGGGACCTGCAAGGCGAGCAGGGTATACGGATGCGTCAGGGGCATCAGGGTACCGTACAAGCGCTCAAAATCAGTCCTGATGGCCATACGCTTGCCAGTTGCGGTGATGACGGAGCCATCATGCTCTGGGATCTGTACAGCGGCCAACATCTCCAGACCCTGCGTTGCGACCGACCCTATGAGCGGCTCACAATTACTGGGATCAGGGGACTCTCCCAGGCCCAGAAGGAGACGTTGCGTGCATTGGGAGCTATTGATACGCCCCAGTGAGGAATCCTTGCCATATCCCCTATCCTGTCACCCATTGAATGAGTCAGAACAGTTACAATCATGCAATTATACACTCATCTAACTGGCAAAAGCGGCACTTCCGGGATTTTACTTTTCCCTCCTCATCTGTTACCAGAATGCTATCAGACCCCTCCACAGGACGATGCAGCCCTGGTAACAGCCTGGTAACATGTTACCGGCTGTTACCAGGCTGTTACCAACTCAACTAGTCAGAGCAGTTACACCTGGTTACAGTGTAACCGGGATGTAACCTGGGGCGTTTATACCGGAAGTTCTACGAACTCACATATACACTACTGAAATCGAGCACCTGCGATGGCAGCAATGCATAATTCTGCACCGTTTTTGTTGTGGCCTGATAGACGGCGGGATGAGTAAGAAAGATTCGCGATGCATCCTGCACTATCAACTCCTGTGCCTGCTGGTACACAGGGATGCGCTGAGCCTGGTCTACCGTCGTGCGGCCCTGCTCAAGCAAACTATCTATTTGCTGATTGCTGTCTTTTGTGAAGTTAAATCCACCCTTCGTTGTGAACATCGAGTACAATGTGCTATCCGGGTCAAGCCCGCCTGTCCAGCCAACGAAGACTGCCTGGTAATGGAATGTCTGGAAATCTTGTAGCAGCGCTGTGAACGTCTCCTGCTTAATCTGCATACCAATCCCTACCTGTTGTAGTTGAGCTTGCAAAAGCTGCATTTCCTGCAAAGTGGTGGGATTTCCGCTTGTCACCAGGATGGTAAAACTGGGATTGCTGATACCTGATTGGGCCAGTTCCGACTTTGATTGCGCCGGGTCATAACCATAGCCGGTAAAATTCTTATCGTAGGCCCAGGCTACCGGTGATAGTGGCCCTTTGGCTACAAAACCGACCCCTTTCAAGATCGTGGTGACGATTTCCTGGCGATTAATGGCCAGGGCAATCGCTCTGCGCACATGTACGTTATCCAGCGGCGGTGATGTGACATTGAGCTGAAAACTCTGGAAACCTGGCCCCACAATCTGACGGTAGGTCAAACTCGTATTGGCCTTCGCCTGCTCGACGTTGTTGGGGTCGATGTTGGATGCAACCTGGATCTGTCCGGTCTCCAGGTTATTATACATAACTGCCGCGCTGGTAATCGTCTGATAACGAATGGATTGCAGATATGGCAGCGCGTTCCCCTGTGCATCCTTTTTCCAGTAGTTGGGATTGGCTTTGAGCAACAGGTGATCACCTTTGATCCACTCCACAAATACAAATGGCCCACTACCAGCTCCAATTGGCGCATTACCTAGTTTACTCCCCATATTCTTGACTGCTGTTGGCGATAACATCATACCCACAGAGCCTGTTAGCTTATCCAACAGTGGGCCAAAAGGTTTCTTCAACGTGATCTGCACCTGGTTATCGCCGGTTTTCTGCACTGTATCGATCGTCTGTACATCGCTATAGCGCGGAGAGGCCTTATCGTTGATAAAACGGTTGAGATTGAAGATTACAGCGTCGGCGTTGAATGGTGTGCCATCGTGGAATTGCACCCCGGTGTGCAATGTCAGGTTTAAGACGGTCGGCGAGCTATACTGATACGTTGATACCAGCTCTGGCTGGATTACGTTGTTGATATCGTACTTGAAGAGGGTATCATTTGTGTTCGCCATGATATCCATATCATAGAGCGATACCGATGTAAGTGGGTCCAGTACTGTCGGCTCGGCGATCAGGCCTACCTTCAGATTGCCCCCTTTCTTCGTGGAGGTGCCTGATGGGGTTGGGGAGCTGGTTCCTCCACAGGCCGCCAGCACAAATACACAGACCAGGAAGAGAGCTACAAATACGCTAAACGAGGTTCTTCGGTGAACTACGGTCGCGATGCGATCCTTCAGTGCTTGCTTCATATCCAGCCCTCCATGGTTAAGCAATGTTCGGTTCAAAACATCCTACACATGTCGATCACTCTGAAAGCTTGCTTGATCGTACACATTTACACGGTTCGCACTAAGTACAAAACAGCGGGGAGAGATGAGGCACCAAATTTGTCCTATCAAAATGTAAGTACGTTGCTATGTTACAAATTACCTTTTTCTCACCGTTTTGTCAAATCCATCGATGTGAAACAATTGGCCCCTGCTACATATCCGCAGCAGGGGCCTGGCACAAACTGTCACATATTATTCAATTGCTTAGCATCGATCACCTATATACACTGCATGCCCGGTATGCGGATTCGCTCCACTATCTGGCTTATCAGGCCAGTAACGCCCAGTTACCATCGCACCTACATGAATATCGCTCAGATGCAACTCACTTGCTCCCTGGCACCCATCACCCGAGGCATGTTTCACAACAAGCTGGAGCTGATTGCCGTTGTCTTCCTGCAATACTATTGTCCCCAATATCGTGTCGCCATAGCTGCCCTGGATCTGCCCGGTAGCAGGTGTCACACTGATAACACGTCCCGTGAAGCTAGGAGCTGGGCCAAGTTCTGGTCCCCCAAGAAAATAACGCATCACTAATAGTATGGGTACAACAAGAAGCACAAAACTCAGCGCAGTCTTTTTAGGCAGTCTCGTGTTGAGAAACTCAACCACTACACCCAACAAGAAGCCAACCCCGCTGATTAATAAAAGATACCCCGTTCCATATCCTGCGATTACTCCCAGAATAATGCCAAGTACGATAGGGAGACTGGGAGGAAAGGGGTTCTTCTGCGCATTCCCTGCTTGTGTGAAATTTTCTGGCTTTCCTTCCATGGATTTGCCATCCTTTCTTAATAGGCTATTTCTTTATGCTCAATTAGTTATCTTTTGATCTGGCCCTCAGCGTGTGAGCGCACCTGATGATGTGGCTGCGAAGAGCAGGTACGCGTCCTCAAGGGTCGGTTCCACCAGGCTGGCCTCTTCACTGGGACGCGTCGCACTGAGTATTCGCAGCATAATCCCATATTGCTGACTCACCAGCGCCGAGACTTTGCATTGCTCTTGTATGCGCGCCGCATTTGCCGCATCGGTCGTAATCGTCCAGACCTGGCCAGCGGCCTTTGCTATCAGCTCCTCTGGCGTCGTATCAAACAACAACTGCCCCTCCCGTATCAGCAACAGACGTGCCGACACCGCCTCCACATCGCTAATGATATGCGTGGAGAGTAGTACCAGTCGACTCTGTGTCAGACCGGCCAGCAGCATGCGGAAGCGCACCCGCTCTTCGGGATCCAGGCCGGTGGTTGGTTCATCCACCACCAGCAATTCGGGGTCGTTGAGCAGAGCCTGGGCAATACCGATGCGCTGCTTCATACCCCCTGAGTATGTTCCCAACCTCTTGTCAGCAAACTTTGTCATATTCACCTGCTCCAACACCTCCTCGACCCGCCGCGCAATCAGCACTTTCGGCAGCCGCTTCATTGCCGCCATATAGCGCAGAAACTGTCGCGCGCTAAATTCGGGATACAGGCCAAATTCCTGCGGCAGGTAGCCCAGCCCATAGCGAATCTCCTCGCCGTGGCTGCGCGTGTCCATCCCATTCCAGCTCGCACGGCCTTCCGTCTGTGGCAATAATGTGGCAATGATACGCAGCAAGGTGGTCTTACCTGACCCATTCGGACCCACAAGGGCCACGATACCCGGCCCGCTGCTGAAAGAGACATGGCGCAGGGCCCACAAATCGCCGTATTGCTTTCCCACATCCTCACATACTAATTCCATGACATTTCTCCTTCTTTTCTCTGGCGTTGCTATTAGAGGGGAAGTCGGCCAGTAGTTATAGCGCATCGCTAAAGCGCTTGAAGCGCCGCACGGCAAACCAGACCAGGGCCAGCCCCAGCATTACATACAACACATGCGTAATAATCCATAGCGTGAGATCGGGCAGCGTGCCCTGTACACTATGCGCGACCTGCCAGCGCTCTGCTGTACTGGTGGCGTGCTGAATGCCTGCTTGATACAGAGCCAGGTAATAGGGCTTGAACATATGGCTCAAGGCATTACTGGTCGGATCCCAGGGACCAAGAGGGGTTGATCCAAGGCCTATCCCCAATGACCAGATGAACAGCCAGATCACCAGCACTACGGCCTTAGCCGCACCAGTGAAGGTAGGCCAGAGCGTACCCAACATAAAACTCGCTCCACACAGCAGACAGAGCGCTGGCAGCACGACAAGCGCCCACATCAGGACGATAACGGCATAGTCAGGCTCTGGATACGTGCTAAACTGCGCATGTAGCAACGTAGCAATTGCCATCACAGATACGAGCAGCAGCACCGCCATGAGCAGACTGATTACCAGGCTGGCCAGAAAACGTCCCACTACATAGGCCCGGCTGGAAACAGGTGTCACCATGCTCATCTCATGCATACGATTTTTGATGTCGTCCGCTACTGCATCGGCGCTGAGAAAAGGCAGCAGGATCGCGAACCAGAGCATCAAGACACCCGGCATTTCATACATCAGGCCAAAGGCTGTTGTGCCAGCCACATCAATGTTCGCCGGTTGATCCATCCAGTCCTTCGACTGCCCCAGCCAGCTCAAGCCCAGGGCGCAGATTACCAGGAAGAGCCCGATAATCCAGGTAGAGCGACTAAATAATCTGTGACGTAACTCCCAGGTGAATACTGCCAGGGAAGCGCTGGGTCTGGCTTTCATTCTACCTGTTTTTGATGTCAATGCCTGTTCCATCTGTGATTCCCCCATTATTCCTTGTTGAGTGGCCATAGCATGCTCCTTTACTTAAAACATTTTTATGAACTTTTGACGAGTCGAACGCTCAACAGTATGTATGAACATATCGCTCCTCACTTTCTATCGCTAGCAGGTCCTGAGTCGCAAAGGAGCGTAGCCTCCTACAGTCTGGTGTTGCTGTCGGTCAGCGTACGGATCAACGAGGATGACAAAATCAATTGTGCGATAACTATGAGTGCAATGCCTGCCAGACCCATCACGGCCTCATACTGCGAAAGCACTTCGATCTGGCTCTGGAAGTGGGTGCTGGTAATAGCTCCCAGAAAGATCAACCAGGTCACATACGCCAGCATAGTTGCAAGGCCAGATGCGATAAAGAGAGAAAGGGTCAGCCCCATACCTGTTACTAATAGCATTGGCATCAACCAGTGGGATGTAAGTAGGAGGATATTGCCTCCCACATGCGTCCAGAGAAGCAGGCTCAGCAGCAACCCCAGAGCCATGTTATAGCACAGAATGACCAGCAGGCGCGCCAGTGTCAGTTGTTGAGGAGTGGGCGGGCACGACATTTCAAACTCCAGCATGCCAACCCTTCTATCGCGAAAGAACTCACTCGTGCCCAGATAAGCCAGCAAGGGTCCCAGCGCTCGCAGAATCAATGTCAGTAAGACTTCATCGTCACTGGCAAAAAGAGCACTCATACCCAACAATGTCACCAGCGAACTGATCACCCAGAACCTTGCCTGTAAAATGCTGACCTGAATATGTGCTATCTCAATAAAGTCCTGCAGCCTCGCCCAGGGTGAAGTGTTGCGCCTAGCTATGCTTGCTCGCACAATTGAAACAGCAGGCAGGTGCCGCGACAAACGCACTAGCAGATCCTGTGTCTCCTCAGTTGTGGGAACAGGAGCCCGCCAGGCACGCAATTGGAGTAGTATCGGGGCCATCCTGCTGCTCTCCTCAGATAACTCTCCCTGTTCACGCAGCGCCTCCTCCAGGTGCTCCTGGCTATCCAGAGGCCAGCGATCATCTTGATTATTCATCTCATCTTGCTTTTTCATCGCTTCACCTCCTCTCGTCGCATACACACCAGCAATTCACGCAAGCGCTGTGTGCCCACCGAGAGACGCGATTTGACGGTACCCGATGGAATGTGTAATGTTGTGGCAATTTCCTGCAGACTCATTCCGTTGTAGAAACGCAACAATAAGACGACGCGGTACTCTTCCTTTATGTACGCAAGAGCCTGGGCGACCAATCGACCCTCCTCCGATACAAGGGCCTGTTCTTCCGGCCCCAGTCTCGTATCGCTCATCGCTAACATCGCTTCTTCCCCCTGCGGCACGGCATGTCGTACAGCTGCGGATTTAAAATGGTCGCGCGCAAGATTGGTAGCGATTGCATAGAGCCAGGGTTTAAAGGCTCGCCCCGGCTGATAACCACCGCGCTGCATCAGGCGCAAAAACGTCTCCTGCACCATATCCTCCGCCAGGAAGCGATCCTCGTTCAGCAAACGATAAAGATAGCCCAATAGCAAGCTATAGTGGCGCTCCACAAGTGCCGTCAAAGCCTCCTGTTTTCCCATCAATACCTCTACCATCAACTCCTCGTCGCTCAATCTCTCCGCAATCAGCATAAGCCTGGAGATCCTCTTAGCTAAAAAATAAGAGTTCAATAGAGTCTTCTACAGCCATTACGAGAAAGTGTAACGAAAAGTTCGCGGCCTTTCCAGGGCATAGATACACTGCCTGAGTGTTTGCGCTATAATCTGCTATGCTTGCGTCTGCTCGGCTGGTAATATATCCTTATAGGAAAGAAACCAGCACAATCACCTTTTCTGGCTATAGTATGGCAGTGGTGGTAATCTATCCGATCTTTATCGACGTAGTAGAGATCAAGTAGACAACGAATAGAGCTTCTTCATCATACACATCCAGGAATATGCAGCACTTTCAAGAGGAAAGGCTCTTGAGAACGGAGATTCTTAACGACAATGAACTGCCAGGAATTTGAAGAGCTTTCAGGGGCATATGTTCTTGGAGCGATAACCTCCGAAGAGCACCAGGCAGCAGATGAACATCTTGCAGGGTGTACAAAATGTACAGGCTTACTGCGAGAACTTCAATCTGTAGTCAATGTCCTACCTCTGGCCGCACCAGCCGTAAATCCCCCCCCCGATTTGCGGGAGCGGATTTTTAGCAGCATTCGTGCCACGCAAACTGATCTTCCCTCGGCAGTCGTGGATATCCAGAGCCGGCTCCCCCCACAAACCACCCCCTGGTGGCGGAGCCCAAGGATCATACTGGTGGGGGTTATCGTGCTGTTTGCCTTGCTTGGTACTATGACAGCCTGGAATATAGCATTGCAACAACAGCTCTCTCATCTCTCTCAACCAGCACCTCAGATCACCATCACACAATATAGCCTTGTGGGAACGACCACGGATCCAGGGGTACATGGTCAACTTTTCTATTTTCATGAGCAAAACATGACGATGCTGGTGATGCAAGACTTACCACAACTAGAAGGTGTACATGTCTACCAGGCATGGCTCATGCGCGGCAATCAATCATTCAGTATAGGCCAGTTAAACGTAAAAGGCAGCGCTGCCAGTATCTGCTTTCCGGGCAACCTGGCAGGATATGATTTCGCCACCGTAAGTCTGGAGCCAGGGCCACAGCCAAGTAAAGATGCACCAAAGGGAGAGGTGATAGCAACAGGGCCACTGACACATCCCACATCAGGGTCATAAAAAGCGTCAGTACGCTGAATGGGCGAGGTAATGGCTTGCCCATTCAGCGTACTGACGCTTTTATGACCCTATGTGCTTATGCGCGTTTCCGGCGCTTCACCAGGTAGGCCACCCCATAAAACAGCATGGTCCCAGCCGTAGCCCCGCCGACAATAGTGCTGGCGTTATTGGTCAGTGTCCCGGCAAGATCGACTTCGCCAGCATCAGCGATACTGTTTCTGAGACAGTTCGTTAGCCATTTGCCCCTTACCTGCCTGTAGTGAGTATTGGTGGATGGGCCAGGCTTTGGGCTGGCATGATATCCATCTGGAGTTGGAGGCGGTGGAGGCGAATTAAAGAGATCCCAACCATCATCCGCTATATCTATAGCCGGATCTGCGCCTACAGACCCTACATCAGTGCTCGACCCGCCAGTAGCAGCACCAGGGGTCACCGCTATCGTAGCTGTTGGTGCAATTGTACCTGTAGCTATCACCGTAGCCGTTGCGATGCCAGGAGTCACACCAGATACAGCCCCGCTTGTCGTTGCGACAACGGTTGGCGTATTCGTGAGCAATGTTGGTGATACTGAGACAGTAGCAGTACGAGATGGCAAGGCGTCAATTGTTGGACTCGCTACAGGTGTCATTGTGAGCGTTTGCGTCGCTGTCACAGGAGGTTTATGCTCTCCTACTGCTGCCTGCTTGCGTGGTGGCGCTCCTGGATGGCTGGCCTTAGGTATGACCCTTTTTGTAATCCCTGGATACCTCCTGGCACAGAAATAGATGACCGAGGCTCTCACTGTAGCGGTCGGCTTCAGACTGACCACGCTACTTGTAGGAACAGGTGTAGTCACCGTGGTAATGACCTGATAGGAATCATCCAGTTTGCCTCTGGTCAGCGTATTGGCCTCTTTAGAAAAAGACCAGTGTGGCATACCGAGCATGACCAGAAAAATGGATATACTAATCAAAAAAAAGGTGAAAAGTATCTTTAATATAGTCCTTGTATGCTTCTGATTCCATAATGTCATGAATATCTCTATCATCATCTTCTCCTTCTATTCCCCCCAATTCATGTCACTGTATGGTTGCTGTGGACACAAACTCACTTTTCTATCTCGCTCACACCGGCTGGATCAGGTTCCTTCTGGGTAACTGGCGTTTCGGACAGCTCCCATCGAGACATGGAGAGAGAGATAGTCTCGCTATCCGCGATATCATCATATGGCCGTTCTTCTGGCTGAGGTAGATGCCCTCTGCGGAGAGCATGCTCATGCAACAGAAGAGACTCTGGTCGTTGAAAGCGCTTGAGTATACATTCCAGATACATAGCGCACTCTAGCGGGTGGCGTACCTCAAAAATTTCACGCCTTGTCCAGTGTTCAGCTAAAAATGCGATCGCCCCCTGCAATCGTGACACATGCAGAAGACGAGCATAGCCAAGCACGATCTGGCATTTGCGCCCCAGATAAATAATACGCTTGTTGGTGAAGATGAGCATACCCTGATCCTTCACACGATATCTGTAGCGTGGCGAATTGATAAGAGGCTCGCCACTGAGAGTGGCTTCGGTGCGGTAGTGAGCACATTCATCTGGCAGCAGGCGTACTGGAACCTGCACTTGCGGCAACCCTTCTGTCTGGAGCAGTTGCTCTACCTGCTCGACATCGAAACCATGCTCCCGTAGCAGGTACTCTCGCTGCGAGCGTTTCGAGCTATATCCACGCTGTTCCTGATAGGCAGGTTCGGTAATGCGAAAGCGAGGCACCACAACAGGTATCGTAGGTGCCTGTGCATGCTCCTTCAAGCTTTCATAATTTGTAATAGTAGGAAGAAAGGTTGCTGGCGCAGAAGAAAACGCGTTTGCAGATGTTTGAGGAGATGGAGACGTTGTAGGAGTATCATCCTGCTGCGAAGCCCTTCGATCATTCAAATATTGGACAATCTTCTCGGCGCGCTCTACCGCAGCAATACCACGTAAGATAAACGCTTTCCGCTTAAAACGGAGTTCCAATCGCACAGAGGAAACCCCAAAGACACGGCGATACACCGGGCGCACGGAAATGAACTCATCTAACCTGTAAAAGGTACCATTCACTTCGAGATGGTCTTGATAGAGCCGTACAACCTGCCCCCATCCATACATGCATTCAATAATCGGCTCACCTGGCATCTCACCCATCCTCCCCACTTCACATAGAACTTCCCGCATCTAAGTTTCCAGATTACCTGAGCAAGACTTCCAATCGGAAGCCCTCGGCTATCTGCTTGTATTGCTTATTGTGCCATAAAACATCAATCTTGTTCTCAGGCAACCTTTTCAACTATAACATGCGCCTACATGGAACGCAACAGAAGAAGATAAATATACAATCGACCTTGAGAAGATTGAGGGAAACCCTCCTCTGCAACCTGCTCAAGATCCTGTATAGATATATCTGTTTAGACTAAGCATAAGTGCTGGTATCTTCTTGCTCAACCGGCCTGGGTGAATCCAGAAGGACAGGCTCAGGCTTGTGTGGTTCACGAATGTCAATCTCCAGTTTTCCATTGGCCGTGCTCACATGTACCTCACCATTCTCAGGAATATTCGCCAGGAGAATGCGCCGGCTTAAGGGTACGGTGAGGAGCCGTTCAATGGCACGACGTAAAGGACGTGCTCCCTGTGTTGGGCTGAAACCCTCTTTGCAGAGCAGTTCGATTGCGCTATCATCGGCGTGTAGCACCAGGCCTTGCTCCAACAGACGCGTAGCCAGTTCGTTCATCTGCAGGCGTGTAATAGAGAGCGCCTGAGACTGCTCCAAAGAGTCGAAGATCACGACCGTATCGATACGATTGAGGAACTCCGGGCGGAACGTATCGCGCAGGCGTTTCATCAGATTGGAGCGCTGCTCCTTCTTTTCCTCACCCTTCTGACTGAAACCAAAGGAGCGACCTAATAGCTCGGTACCAGTATTAGAGGTCATAATCCAGATGGCATGCTGGGCATCCACGGTATGTCCCTGGGCATCGGTAAGTCGACCAGCATCAAAAACCTGTAAGAAAAGATCGAAGACCTCTGGATGGGCTTTTTCTATTTCGTCGAGCAGCACAACACAGTGGGGCCGACGGCGTAGTTTCCCAGTTAGCTGGCCTTCCTGGTCATGTCCAATATAGCCTGGAGGGGCACCAACCATACGCGAGACGGAATGCTTCTCCATGTACTCGGACATATCCACCCGGATCAGATGCTCGTCGGAGCCGAAAACTTCCGCGGCCAGGGCACGCGCCAGTTCAGTCTTGCCCACACCGGTCGGGCCCAGGAACATAAAGACGCCAGCCGGACGGTTGCGTGGTTTAAGACCAGCGCGTGCAACTTGAATGGCCTGGGTGACACGACTAATCGCTTCGTCTTGCCCAATGACGCGTGAACTCAGACGGACATCCAGGTTAAGAAGGCGATCGCGCTCTTCACGTCCGGGGGCACGTACTGGAATACCGGTGCGGGATGAAATGACATCCGCGATCATGGGAGCCGTGATCTCAGGTATAGGGGTAATCTCGTCTTGCTCCTGCGCTTCGTTCTCCACCCAGAAGATACGAGCCTGAGAACAGGCCTCGTCCAGCACGCTGCACGCCTTATCAGGCAGGCGCAGGTTGGGTAAATATTGTTCAGAAAGGTTCACAGCCGCTTGCAATGCCTCGTCAGTGATATGCGTGTGGTGATGCTGCTCATAGAGGTCGCGCATACCTCTCAGAATCTGCAAGGCTTCCTCCTGCGAGGCCTCCTCAATCATGATGGGGCGCAGGCGACGTTCCATGGCCGCATCTTTCTCGATCATGCGATATTCCTGAGGGGTGGTGGCGCCAATACAGCGTAAGCGACCACCAGCCAGCGCAGGTTTGAGAATGCCAGCCGCATCAATGCTGCCATCAGCGGCCCGACCGGTGCCGATCAGCAGGTGCATTTCATCAATGAACAGAATAATATTGCCACTACCCTCAGCCTCTTCCAACACTTTCAGCAGGCGCTCTTCAAACTCGCCGCGATACTTCGTGCCAGCCACCAACGAGCTGGCTGAAAGTTCTATCAGGCGTTTTCCGCGCAACTCCGGAGGGACTTTGCCATCAACGATACGTTGAGCCAGTCCGCCGACGATCGTCGTCTTTCCAACTCCGGAATCGCCGATCAGAATAGGGTTGTTGCGATCCTTGAGCATCAAGGTTTGCATAAGCTGGCGAATCTCTTTGTCGCGACCGATGAGCGGAGTAAGTTGTTTGGTGCTGGCCTGTTTGGTGAGGTCGCGGCCCAGGCGCTCCAGAACAGAATTACTCCCTTTAGTTGGTGCGTCGGGATTGATAGCCCCGGGCAATTCTTCCGGGACCACCTCGGGATTCGAACTGGCGGATGGGACCAGTTCGAGCAGGGCGCGGGCATTGCTCGACATGATAAGTTCAATCAATTGGGTGGGATTAATACCCAATTTGGTGAGCAGTTCATGGGTAACCCCATCACCTTCGCTCAAGACCGCTTGGGCGATCGAGCGCTCATCAACGGACATAGCTCCTGATGTGATTGCATTACGTTCCGCAGTTTGCAGAATCTCTTTACAGCGACGGGTAGGGAGAATGGGCGTATCAACAGTAGCCTTGCCGGAACCCAGGGCCAGACGAATAACCTCGCGTACCTGTTTATGCGAGAAGCCCAGGCTGCGCAACGCGTCCTGGGTACATCCACCATCTAACTTAGTAAGAGCGATAAAAAGATGAGGTGTTCCCAGATAATCCTTGTGCATCTTGCGGGCCTCATTGAGCGCCATCTCCAGTACAGCGCGCAGGAAGCGTCGATCGGGTGCATTGGCGGAAGGCAGGATGGGGGCCATCAGATGGCTATCATCGAACGGATCGAAATGTGGTTCGATGCGTTCTTTACTGGACAGAGAACTCGCCACCAGTCGTTGTGTAGGATCACCGTAGAGCACGAAGGCCGTCCAGGAGGTATCATCGGTATAATGATGACCCATCGCTGTACGCGTACGGCGCAGGGCCTCACCCAGAGTGACACCATCGGCCACATCTTGATAGAAGAGAGTGATGAATTCGCGGGAGCGCTGGGCACTGATCGGCCAGCGCATTGTCAGAACCGCACCGGCGCCAGCCGCCATCAGATTCGCGGCGAGGCGTTCCGTGCTCTCATCCTTTTCCTGCTGGCTTGATAGAGAGTTTGTGCTGCGCTGTTGTTTCTCGTCTTCGTGATAGCTTAGAAATACCAATGGATGTTTGGGCAGGCCCTGGAATAATTGCTCAACAACATGTCCATCGAGGCGTGAATTGCCGGCCAACGCTAACAAAGGCTCATCACTGCTCGACGAAAGTGGGGAGGGGCCAGCATAATGGAGAATATGCGGCGCTTCCGCACTCATACGCATGCGCATTTCCAGTTGATTGGCCTGCTGCCGATAAAGGATGATACGCGATATCGTTTCGGGCAAGCTTGTGCATAACGAGGCAACCTCCTCTTCCGCACTGGTACGCTCCCCGGTAGGATTGACCAGGAAAAGCACTGAAAGCCCTTGCGCTTCTCGTCGTCCCAATTTGCGGGTGGGGCGCTCAGAGAAGACATGATGTGTTGAGAGATCGCGCTCCCGATTGGAATGAATCAACCGTCCAACGCTCAAGGCCTGAGAGAGATAGCGGCCCGGTTTGGGGTTGCTATCAAACATCAGCTCCCAGGGAATATCTGGCGTATTGGCGCTGATGATAAGCGCGGTATCAAGACGACGCACAGCATCCTGCAATGGAGCTGGCAGCAGAGAATCGAAAAGGAAACGCCCCAACGCAAGCAATGCATCATTAACAGTGCCCAGCCGAACGGTTTGTCGTTTGACCTCTGCCTGGGCGACAGTCTGCATTGACTGCGTGGCCGTCTGGAGCACACGGCGTAAGCGCTCGCGTGTCTCGCTTGATAGATCGGCGCTATATTCCTGACCTGCTGGGCCGTCGGGAAGATCAAGACGAAACCGATAAGTGGTATCTGTGCGAATGATGCTTAATAAGGCTGGTTGTTCCATGAATACTCTCTTCCACAATCTTCCCGTTACAAGATAAAACTACAGAGCGGAGACCCCCAGCCATGCGGCTTGGGGAAGAGACACATTCCTAACATAGCTTTGTGTTTACTCAATGATGAATTTGATGAGAATAGATTACTCTGAACAGAGTATACGACCCTCCTGGTTTCTTGTCAATTTGTATCTTGTACTGCCAATACGGCTTGCCATGTTTCTCTATTTATGCGATGATCGATCATACTTTTTTTGGTGCTTCCTTTGTTTTAAGGTTTTGTATCTCCACACACAAGGCGAAGCTTGCCAGTGTGACCAGATCCATTCCCCAACAAAAGCATGTGAAGCAGACAAAGGTCATGCTATACCGCTGGCAGTGGGACACATCTGGCATCACCACCCTGATTACTGGTGTGGTTGGCTGGCAATGAAAATGACATATCCTGTCCTCCCATTATACCTGAAAAATGTATTCCTGGTATTGTATATGCTTTACAGTGTCCCGATAAGGCGAGAATAGTGAGATCCAACGCTGGAAATGTGCTGGATTGCCGTTGAATCAACAGTGTATAACCAGCATGGCCGATGGGCGGAACATACCAGGAGAGCGTGATAGTCATAGTGCAATTTTTGGGGACGATGACCCAACCAGCGAACATAGCCCGCCCCGCCTCATCGCTCTGCATATTGGTTGGAGGCCCAACCTTATCAATAGGATGTGGACCCTGAGCATAGGGATCATTCAACAGACTGGTGGAGTACCCGGCCTGGGTCAGACCTGGAGGGCAGAGCAGATCGCCATTATGGTAAACATCATAGAGGGGACAGGCTCGATAGGGACCACCACAGAGCGGCATCCCACTATCGAAGCCGTCACCCCAACGAAATTGCGCCGTTGGTGGCACATAGATGCGCACATAGTCATGATAGGTATCCAGGCCATAGACCGGGCCCGTCTGATTATAGACGAGGCGCAGTTGCAGCACATGGGTAGCGCCTCCAGCGGCATCAAGGCTGACGGTATCGTGCATGAGTGTACTTACATATTGCGAAGCTTTGCTGGCGCTAACGTTGGCCTGGACAACATAGAGCCCATCATGCGTATTTGAACGATCCATCTGACCAGCACCACCAAATTGGATCAGGAGATTTTCCACCTCTTGATTGGTGACATAGACCTGGAGATCTCTGGTTTTCATATCAAAGAGCAGCTGACTGGCCAGGACAAGCAGCTCATCGGGTGGAGCATGGCGCACCTGGTCCATCAGCATACGAGCCAGTTTAGCGGTAAAGAGTTTGCGGGCCTGTGTTGGAGCATCGGGCGAATCGGGCACATGCTCAACAATTTCCTCTTTGCGAATGCCGACATTATCCAACTGATAGTAGTGCAGGCGTGCCTCTAGATTCTGAGCGGTAATGGTTTCCTGATATTCTGGAAGGGTAATGGGGCCGGTGATCTGCAAGATGTGTGAGATCAGGAAGGGTGAGAAAAGGATCACGCCATCGACCTGATGGCCAAACTCGCGCTTATAGAGCTGGATGGCCATACGGGCTGAGGTTGGGAAATCAGCCGAGAGATTAGAGTCACGCAGCCCCCAATTAGGGATGGGCCACCAGGTGTAGGGGGCAGGAGCCAGTTGACCATTGAACGGGCTATGCGGGTTATTCTCTTCATAAGGCCCAATGTTTTTGAGCGAGAAGGGGGAGAGACGCCCGCCATTAATCATGAGTTCGCCGAACTGGCCAGTAAAGCCACCAGTCGGGCGTAGCTCCGCGCGATCCATGGTCTGGATCAAAAATGTACGAGGCTCGTTGACGCCCAGCATCCAGCTAAGGGTATTCAAGAGCGCGCGCCCCTGTGTCAGATCGGCCTGGACCTGCGGAACGAGCTGAAGCAATTGGGTAAGCTGCTGGCGCTGTTGTGGGCTAATAGGAAGCGCGGCCAGGGTAAGCGAGCGCTGCTGCAATTGTATGTCGCTCAGGCGAGGGAGCAGATAATCGATCGTTGTACGAACGAGCGCAATCATAGCTGGAGTTACCAGCGGTTTTTGCGTGTCTGCCAGCAGGGGTCCTCGAAAGGACGGAGCCAGTTGCAAGGCAGTCTGAATAAGTCTTTGTCCTATCTCAGTAGTGTCCAGACCAATCTTGCTTAGTGCGCGAGCCGAGGTGATCTGCTGCGGCAGAAATTTCATGGTGATATCGAAGGCCGGGTCCTGGCGTAAGGCATTGGATAAGTGCAGGAAGTTCTGATGGGCCGAAGTGAGTTCCTGCTGAGCCTGATGGAGTCTGCCCTCATCCAGAAGACCAACCAGGTGCGTTTTCTGGCCGCTAAAGATGCCCTTGACGTTGAGCAAGTGCTGCGTACCATCGTGGGCATCGGCGTAGAAGGGGTAGAGATGCACCCCTTCAATAATCAACCCAATAGAGGGTGCAAGCAGGCTCACGAGGAGAATCGCCAGCAGGATTATCGCTAGCCTTGAGCGTTTCTTCTTTGGGGTACGGGGCACGATAGGCGATGGAGGAGCTGCATCTGCCACCATCTTCTCGAGTGGCAATGGCTCCTTTGGGGGCAGGGGAGCATTCCCCTGAGACGGGGGAACATTCTCCTGAGAGGGGGGAACATCATCGGGTGCCAGACGATGGCCACCAGAGTCGTTGCCCGTCGTCGCTCTACATTCAGGAGCGTCCTTCTCCATGCCAGAGGCATTATCGGCCTCCTGCTCATCCGGTCGGGATTGAGGTATCTGAGAAATATCCACCGCAACATCCTCCTCACTATGGAGAGTAGACAAAGATTTGCTCTCCTGTTCCCCGTCAATTTCAGCGTTCACGTTGAGGTCAAGGAGTTGGTCATCACTGCCGCTGCTTCCCCCATCCCTATGGCTTTGGGAGAGTGATTTAGTAATAGCTGGACGCTTGAGAGTTTCAGCGTTGCCCAAGGCGTATCGATCAATCTCCTCATTACTGGCATCAGGAGGTGATAGAGCGATAGGTTCTTCGGAATGCACACTGGTCAGCAAATGTTTCTTTAATTTCTTTGGCATGTTGACAGTGGCGCGCAGACTCCTGGACCCGTAGATAGGGAGGATGCGCCCTTCTCCTTAATAAGCGATCGGGTTGCTACTCCCCATTGAAAGCATCTGGCTCTGCAAGAGCCCCCTAACATATAAGAACGTTTGATTTGGTAAAAAGTTGCTTTTCAATCAGCCTGATCAGTGTTTTCAGATAAGGTTCTACACCTGTTTGTCTGGTCCACACCTCGTGGGCGAGTCGCGAATGATATGGGGGCGAGCAGAGACGGCAGGTGAGAAGGATGTATCTTCGGTCAGAGTTCCATTAAAGTGCAACCCGGCGGTGAGCGTACAGACACCTGCAGGAGGCAAGATGGTCAGATCCAGCACTGGGAAGGTGCCAGCCTGACGCTGCACGAGCAGGGTATAAGCATCTTTCCCCAGAGGGGGAACGTACCAGGAGAGCGTCACCGTCATGGTACAGTTTTTGGGAATGACCACATAACCAGCAAACATAGCGCGACCTGGCTCATCACTATGAAAATTGGTTGGCGGCCCGATGGTATCCAGCGGGTGCCATTGACCAGCATAGGGATCGTTGAGCATAGGAGCTGCCCAACCGGCGTCATAGCCGCCTGCAGGGCAGACCAGCTCGTTGTGAGGGTAAATGCCGTGGGCAGGGCAGGGGCCTAGGGGGCCGCCACAGAGGGGCGTGCCGGTATCGAAGCCATTACCGTGACGAAATTGGGCGGAGGGCGGGACGTAGAAACGAATGTAGTCACGATAGGTGTCCAGGCCATAGACCGGGCCCGTCTGATTATAGACGAGGCGCAGTTGCAGCGTATGGGTGGCCCCGCCTGACGCGTCCAGGTTCACCGTATCATGGACAATAGTCTGGACATATTGGGAGGCTTTACTCGCACTGACATTTGTCTGGACGATATAGAAGCCATCATGGGTCGTCGAGCGATCGATCTGAGCGGCATCACCATACTGTTGGAGCAGACCCTCAAGCTGGGGATTCGTGAGATAGATTTGCAGATCTTTCGTTTTCAAGTCGTGTAAGAGTTCTTGCGCGATAGCCAGGAGCATCTGGGGAGGAGCATGGCGGACTTCATCCATCAGAGCACGGGCCAGGGCTGAGGTAAAGAGTTTACGAGCCTGGGCCGGATCTTCGACATGCTCAACCAGTTCCTCGCGGCGAATACCCTTGTTATCCAATTGATAGTAGTGCAGGCGCTCCTCCAGGTTCTGGGCGGTAATGGTCTCGTTATACTTAGGGACATGCAGAGGGCCAATGGCCTGGAGAATATGCTCAATCAGCAAGGGAGTAAAGAGGATCACACCATCGACCTGGTGATGGGTATCGAGCTTATACTCATTGATGGCCAGCCTGGCCGAGGTGGGGAAGTCGGCAGAGAGATTGGAGTCACGCAATCCCCAGTTGGCGAAGGGCCACCAGGAACGGTAAGCATCCGGGGCCAGTTGACCATAGGTAGGGCTACTATCGGCGTATTCGACTAGAGCGATATCGTGCAGAGAGAACGGGGCAATACGAGCGCCATTGACAGCCAGCTCGCCGTATTGGCCGGTGAAACCACCCGTTGCGCGAAGTTCCGCGCGATCCATGGTCTGGATCAGAAAGGTGCGAGCCCTGTCAACGCCCAGCAGCCAGCCAATGGCGGCAAGGTAGGTATGACCGCACTGCAGAGCGGTAGCCATCTGAGGGAGAAGCTGCAAAAGTTGCTGCACCTGCGTGCGTTGATGAGCATTGAGGGGCAGAGTATCGAGAGAGAGTTGGCGTGATTGGCTCTGGATATCGCCCACCAGCGGCTGGAAGTTCTCGATAGTCGTATCGATCAGCTGCAAGTCTGTGGGAGTAAGAAGTGGCGTCTGAGTTGTGCTCAAGAGGGGGGTATGGAGCCTGGGAGCGAAGGTGGAGAGGAGCGTCATAGCCTGTTCGCCCATAATAGAGATATCGACGCCAATCTGGCTGGCGGCACGGGCGCTGGTGAGTTGTGAGCGATATTGCGGGAGATATTGAGAGATCGTATGTAGGGCGGGAGTTTGATCGAGAGCGGTTTCCACATCGACAAACTCCAGATATGCTGAAGTAAAATCCTGCTCGGCCTGAGCCAGTTTGTGAGCGTCGAGCGCACCAGTAGGATTGGAACTGGACCCTGTGAAGAGGGCCTTAACAGCCTGAAGATATTGAAAACCGTTGGTGGCGTGAGCGCGGATGGTGGTATAGGCACTGTAGGCATTGAGGCCATAGCTTGCAGCCAGCACCAGAGGGGTAGCAATGCCTAGCAGCAAGAGCAGCAGAAGCACAATGGAGGCGAGGCGCAAGTCAGAGAAGCGACCATGCCGACGCTGCGACTGGCGTCTATTGAGGAGCCGGAAGTAGCGGGGCTGGTGAAAAGCGGGCAGAGGGCCCGTAGGATGATTGGGAAGGAGCGTGGGAGCAGAGTTGTCAATGATGATGGGGCCGCTATTCTGCTCCTGCGGGGCCTCATCGATCTCCAGCGGACCGGCCAGTGAGCCTGGCACGGTGGTTGGATCTACGGCAGCAAGAGGTGCGCTAGCCTGGGCGCGTGCAGCAATCTGCTGGGCTTCAGCAATAATATCATATGGATCGGATGAATCGCTATCAGTGGTATAATCTGACATTGAAAACCTCAAAGCACTGCAAAAACAGGATCATGGGCGTCATAAGCCATATTAAGTCACGATACATTGCATAAATCGTCAAAGTTATAACGCCGATGTCTGCCTGGACGTTTCAGGTGGGAGATCAATGCGATAGTAGTCGCAGGCAAGAAACTTACAGAAAATTACACTTTTTGGCATGTAATTTTCTGTAATTTTGCTCGACCAGCCTGTGGAGCTGGTTGATGGCTCAAAATTACAGAATTCCAAAATTACACTTTGAGGGGGTTAAGTAAGATCCCGTAAATAACGCTTTTGCATTATTCGTTCATTGCTTAATTAGCAAATTGTATAATTAGGCAATTGCCTAATTGAGATAATATAAGAGATGGTCGAAGAAACTTTGAAGGGCACTTTTTGCACAATGGATTGTGTGTTAGGGAGCTTTGGGCACAGGCAGACGCTACCTAACCTTGAGCCCTCCCTCCAAGACTATAGCCAGCATTTTCTCTACACACACGAGTCGGCGAGGACATCTCGCTGCGCGAGATGTCCGTGGTGGCGATTCAATCGGATTTGAGATAACCTTCTTTAACCACCCGTTCAACTACCCGGTTGGGGAATGTGCATCGATCCTTTTGCCTAGTATACTTTGGACAAGTGATGGGAGGGCGCAGGCACGAGAGGGGGAATCAGGTGAGGCAGGCTGATAAATCAGCGGGATGTATCGATAAATCGACATGTATATGAGTGTAAATTTGTATTCATTAAAAAATGAAGAGGGAGCTATTATGAGCAAAAATCAGGCGAATGTTGTTATGGAGAACACACAGACATTGCGATCTTTGGATGGGACTACGATTTGTTATCGAACTGTGGGCAGTGGGCCAGCGGTTATTGTTATTCCTGGCGCACTCTCGTTGGCTAGCGACTTCGCGGCCTTTGCGGACACCTTAGCCGAGCACTTTACCGTCCACACCATCGAGCGGCGCGGGCGAGGTCTGAGCGGTCCACAGGGCGCTGATTATAGCATTGCCAAAGACCACGAGGATGTCCTTGCACTCCAGCAAAAGACTGGGGCATCCTTGCTCGTTGGTCACAGCTTTGGAGGGCTCGTTGCGCTGGAAGTGGCGCGCAACAACCCGGCTCTCACTAAAGTAGCTGTGTACGAGCCTGGTGTGTCTATCGACGGGTCCGTCCCGACTGGCTGGATGACTGGTTACAAGCAGAAACTGGCTGAGAAGAAAGAAATGGATGCGTTTATCGAGTTCATCAAAGGTATGAACCCTGATTCCGCCAAAACGCCAGCCTGGCTCCTGAAGCTGTTGCTTCCGCTTTTCATGGGTTCCAGTGGATTGAAGCTAAAGCTGAGCCTCCTCCAGGAAAATTTGTGCGAACATCAGGAAGTGGCTCGACTTGATAATAGTTATGAAAACTATCGGGAAATAGCTGCAGGCGTCCTGCTCATGCATGGCGGGAAAGGTTATACCGCAGAGGCACATAGCCGAATGAAGCGGCTCGCAGCGATCTTCTCACGCTCTGAAATAAAGGAATTTCCAAAATTCGACCACTTCGGCATCAATGAAGGTGATCCACAAGAAGTCGCCAGGGCGGTCAGCGAATACTTTTTGAAATAGCAGAATAGATAGACAGATAGAAATCAAGGAGAAAATTATATGACTCTCGATCCTCAAGTGGATTTGATATTACAATTCTGGAGGTGGGGTGGGACACCCACCCTTGCCGATTTCGCAGAGGGCTGGCAGAATAGATAGCTGGTAGAGGGGTTGCGATTTACAGGTCCCTCAATCATAACAAAAGAGAGATATTCTCATGACAAAGGGTGAGATATTTAGCGGTTTGTCCGTAGATACTATGCAAAAGGTGAAAGAGTTTTATAGCCCAATGTACGGGCAGGAGGTAAAGAGAGATGTGTAGAAACATTAAGCCGCTCTACAACTTTGAGCCGGCAGCTACGGAGGAGGAGATTCACGCGGCATCGCTGCAGTTTGTCAGGAAGATCAGCGGCTTCAACAAACCATCAAGGGCGAACGAGACCGCTTTCAACGAGGCGGTCGAGGAGATCGCCAGGATTGCGAGTCAGCTTCTCAACTCGCTCGAATCGACCGCAGCCCCGAAAAATCGGGAGGAAGAGGAGGCGCGTGCGAAGGAGCGCTCCGCTCAGAGATTTGGTAGGTAGGTTGTGAAGGCTACATCCCAACTCTGCTTAGATGCGACCAGGGCTTAAGAGAAGGTGAGGGAGAAGACTCATTACTGGTTAGCCATCTTTCTTTCTCTACTAGAAAGTCATATTGGGAGAGAGTTTTGTTCCAGGAAAAGTCACCTGTTACCTTACTTTCATCTCAGCCTCCTACTTGACAACAGGGTACGAAGTGGGTAATATATACGTGTATATACACGTATATATCGGAGAGGAGAAGAAAGAAATGAAGGAGAAGTTGGATACGAGGGCAGTGAGGCGTTGTGCGTGTGTCAATATTCGGCAGACCGATCGTGTGATTACGCGGTTCTATGATGAGATGCTAGCGCCGAGTGGGTTGTATGCACCACAATTTGGGCTGCTGGCGACCATTGCCGAGGCCGGGCCGGTCACGATAAATGGGCTGGCCGAGATTATGGACATGGATCGGACAACGCTGACACGCAACCTGGGCGTACTGGGGAAAGAGCATCTGGTGAGCAGCGAGGAGGGAGAGGATCGGCGGACGAGGGTAGTGACGTTGACGGAAGAGGGAGAGGAGGCTCTGAGGAGGGCGTGGCCGCTGTGGCAGGAGGCACAGGCGAGGATTGAGCAGGCATTTGGGAGTGAGAGATTTGATGAATTGTTGGGGGAGCTTGCGGAGGTCAGGGGATTAGCGAGGTAAGCTGGTTCCGGGCGTTCAGACTGTGTGTTGAGGGGAGGTTGTTTTTTTTGCCAGAATGGGTGTATACGCACTAAATGAGAGAAGCAGTGTGGGAACAGGGGCAGGATTGGTGGTGAGTGGTGAGCGGACCGCTGAAGACGGTCCCCACGCCGTATGACATTTGAATGTTTGAAAGGATAGCAGGTTTGAGAGAGAAGAGTGCGTGAAAGGAATTTATCAATGTCACAGCATCCATTTCGTGTTTTGAGTGAGGGAGGCGCAAGTAGCATGAGTTCGGGGGAGATGGCAGCCCTGCTTGCTCCTGATGTAACCTTTCACAGCCCGATCTTGAGTAGGGCTGTGAGTGGGCGGGAACGAGTTCAGCAGATTCTTGCCAATGCTTTTGAGTTTGTAGATCCTATACAGTTTACGCTGGAGTTAAGCGACAGGCAGCAGACTGTGTTTCTCTGGAATGGGGCGATCAATGGATATGAGATTCAAGCTGCGAGAGTCATCAGCGAGAATGCTGAGGGGCAGATCTACGATATCAGTGTATTGATGCGACCCTATCCAGTTGTGACACTGTTTCAGCAGGCGATGAGAGAGAGAGCAGGCTCTACGGTGCCTGAGGAGTACTGGGAGCTTGCACCTTCTCAATAAAAGAACGAGAGGGACCAGCGAGCATCTTCATGGTTGATGTGTCTTTTGCAGGGTTAAAGTGGAAGTGAGCAGCTCGCTGGGGTTATCGACAAAGGGTAGTTTGTAATATTTTCCTCGTCTTTTACACTCAAATAATCTCCTCAATATTGTCGAGACGGACAATAATGGAGCTGTTATTCAGTCTCTCTCCTGATTTCCACTCATAGCGTTGCTCAAGGAGCCGGCAGGCATGGCTGAACTGGCCTGTATCTGCAGGTTGACCAGGGTCCAGCCGGTGAGTTTCGGCTTGCCAGGACTTCCCATCTACATGAAAGGTTAATCCAGTTCTATTTAAGAGAGAAGAGACAAGGGCGCCAGTATGATGATCTTTTGGTGTTAAGAAACATCGTAGGTCGCATTCATAAAACATCGTGCTAAGGTCACAGTGATAGGAAGTTGATGTTGCTGGCAGAGTTGGTAAAAGTAGTCAGGATGATATGCCATAGAGTAAAAGCCATTCGAGGACGTGAAGCAAACGCCTTCCTGTTGAAACAAAATATGTAAATCCTGGTACAAGCAACGTTGATAGTACTCCTGACGATAGACGATTGCATTGCTGGTTGTCTGATATGAGCTGATGAGAAAAGGGAGTTTGAGGCTTTGTAGCGAGGCCAGGACCTTATGAGGATGTTGCATATTCCCGAAGCTGTTAAACGGAAAGAGAAGAAGACAGCGCCCGACTGGTACAGGTAATTCGGAAGGATGTATAATGGCTGTTAGATTTTCGCCATCTCCCACTATGAAGCGATAAATATCCTCAGAAAGCCCTTGATTGATCACCCTCTGTTGTCCAATTTTGACATTGCGCTCTACAATATCGATACCAATGTAGCGCTTTTTATGGGCAACAGCCCAATCAAGATAGCATTCCCCTGCACATCCGACTTCAATAAGGAGGTCGAAGGATGATTGAATGGCAATAATAATCTGTTTCTCATGTCGTCGAAAATCAACTATGTTGGTAGGATAGTAGAATGGATTGGTCAGACGATCTCCTAACCCACTCTCATAGAAACCACGCACTGATTGCATTGCACACCCTTTTTTCTTTTTTCCGCAAGCTATAGATATTGGTCTCTATGAGAGTAATACGCATGAGCGTGATGATTGTCAAATCGAGTTTCCATTAATCATCGATGAGAAGAAAATCTGGCGGGAAGGATGGTGATCCTCAATTTGCAGAGGTCTCCAATAGACCCTTGACAATACAAGTTTTTACTCGTACAATCTCTTATGAGAGCGAGTAAAAACTTGTTTATCTATATAGGATAGCGCAGGTAGGACTGCATTGTCCACAGGTACAGGAGGTGCTTTCTTATGATCGTCACAACAAATCGGTATGTCGTGAAAGCAGAGTACGCGGCCCAGAACCAGGAGTATATTCGCCGGGTGATGGGTGAGCTGCGAGCATTGCACCGGAGTGATATCAGGTATGAAGTCTTTATGCAAGACGACGGAAAAACCTTCATTCATCTACGTTGCTGCGCGAATGAAGAGGCAAGAAAGGTTTTTGATCAGCTTCAATCATTCCAGATGTTTCAAGCTGCACTTGCCGAGAGTCGGCCCGAAGTGCCGCCGGACACAGCGACTCATCTCACCTTAGTTGGTTCAACATCAGATCTCTTCTCATGATGATGTTACGTCATATTGTGCATGACGTACCGAAAGGAAATTCCCATGATTCTCGTAACAGGAGCGACCGGTTTGAGCGGATCGGCCGTGATCCGCGAGTTTGCCCGACGATCGGAGCCGGTGAGAGCACTCGTCAGGAGCCGTGCGAAAGCGAGTGTGTTCGAGGCGTTTCCCACAGTGGAGGTCGTAGAGGGCGATATGTTACAGCCTGAGACGCTCGGAGAAGCCCTGAAGGGAGTGGATCGCGTCCTCATGATCTCTTCCGCTCGGGAGCGGATGCTGCAGACGCAATGTACGTTCATTGACGCCTGTAAGGAGGCTGGCATCCGCCATATCATCAAGTTCTCCGGGAAGGAATCGGGCATCGGCTTTAACCCGGAGAACTTCCGCTCCACATGGGAGCATGAACACATCGAGGACTACCTCGAAAAGTCTGGGATTGCGTGGACGCACTTACGTCCCAGCCAATTCATGCAGTTTTACCTGCCACAAGCACTGACAGGATTGGACGTGGTCGAGAGCACCCTCTCCCTCCCGATGGAGAACGCCAGGCTCTCCCCCGTCGATGTTGAGGACATCGCGAAAGTTGCCTTCGCGTTACTTCATAGCGAAGGGCATGAGGGCAAGAGCTACGAGATGACGGGTCCTGAAGCACTGACGATGGAGGAGATCACCGAGCGGATCTCTCAGGCAATTGGGAAGACCGTCCGGTATGTCAGCGTCACTCTGGAGGGAAAAAAGCGGGCCTGGTTGGCAGCAGGGATCCCCCCAGAGCGCATTGAGGCCGTCAGTGAATTGCTCATGGAGCGTCGCAAACATTCCGCATCGAGGGTGTATCTTGATACGCACAAGGCATTTGGAGTTCAGCCCACCACGTTCGTGGAATTTGCGCGCAGGAATGCGACCCTGTTCCGTGGCGAGCTGGTGCTGTCATAAGCGCAGGGACTGTGAATGATTCCGCGAAGGAGGATCCCTTGCGGGCCTCGGGTGTTGCGGCCACTCTGCCCAACCCGAGGCCCGCAAGGGATCCTCCTTCGTGATTTCCGAAGAAGCTCTAGCGGGAATCAAACTCGGCCTGGCTGATGCGGGTGTGCTCAGCTGCGGTTAAATGCCAGCCGAGCGCTCCAGCATTTTCGCGTGCCTGGCGAGCGTTTTTGGCGCCGGGAATGGGAATGACGTGCTCGTCTTTGGTGATGAGCCAGTTGAGCGCCACTTGCGCGATCGTTTTTTCATGGGCGCGAGCAATCTCCTCCAGCACCACAAACAAGGGCTCCAATTTCTCGCGTTGCTTAGTACGAGACCCCGAAAGCAGGCGTTGAGTCATTGTTAACGATCCTCTGGTATCACCAAATGGATCGAGACGACCACCGATGGACTGGATCAGGCGTCGGCTGAAGGGGGTTGACGCGTCTCTGGTACGATACTTGCCGGTCAGGGTACCCTGCTCCAGGGGACTATAGGCAATCAGCGCCACATCCAACTCGCGGCAGGTCTCCAGCACGCCATTGGTCTCGGGATAGCGATGCAGGAGGCTATAATGGACCTGATTGGAGGCCAGAGGAATGCCATGGCTGGCGAGGCGAGAGTGAGCCTGTCGCATCATAGAAGCGCTATAGTTGCTCACCCCCACCGCTCGCACCTTCCCAGCCCGCACCGCTTCCGCCAGAACGTCCATCAGATCATCGACTTTGAGGAGGGGGGAGGGAAAGTGAATCTGATAGAGATCGATGCACTCGATGCCCAGGCGTGCCAGACTGTTGTCTAACGCCTTCAGCAGAGAGCGAGCGGAAGAACGGGTACGGGAAAAACGGCTGAGAGGGGGAGCAAATTTGCTGGCAACGATGATAGGGCGACCATCTTCCCGGCGGCACTCACCCAGCAGCCGCTCCGATTCGCCACTGCCGTACATTTCAGCGGTATCAAAGAAATTGAGACCAGCATCCAGGCAGCTATGATAGGCCTGAGTAATATCGTCGCGTGTGTATGACCCGCCATAGCCCCAGATAGTTTTATCGCCCCAACTCCAGATGCCGATGCCCAGAGCCGGAACAACCAGCCCAGACGCCCCCAATGAACGTTGATCGATAGATATCATACTATCGCCTTTCTTAGATCGAATGATCATTCTAATAAACTTACTCAAAAAAATTTAGCGAGCGATGGCATCCCAACAGGCTTTAGCAATGTTGGCAAGCGTTGGTTCGTCAAGGCGCACGAGGCCAGCAGCAGATTGCCGGGACAGCCTGAGCGCCACACCAAAGGTAAATTCGCCGATGACCTCAAGGGGGAGATCCTTAAGCAGATCCTGGGTACGTAGATCCGCTATCAGAGCATAAAGGGCCTTCCCTTCGGATGGGAGATCCTGGGTATGCAGATCCGCCAGCAGATCATCGAGTGTTGAAACCTTATCCGAAAGCTGAGTATCCTGTTGTTGCACCAGAGGTAAACTTTCATACTGCTCCAGAAAGGCCACTTCGCGGGGATGAGCAATACAATAGCGGAACATGGCCAGCAGGAGCGATTGAAAACGTTTAGCGAGCGGCTGCTGAGGGTCATCGGCAGCCAACCAGGCGCGGCCCATGTCGCCTTTGATACGACAATAGAGGGATTGAAGCAGGTCATCTTTACTCTCGAAGTAGTGGTAAATGACGCCCGCACTGGCTTTGGAATGTTTGGAGATGAGCGACATCGGCGTATGTTGGAGGCCATGTTGGGCAATGAGTTCCAAAGCAGCCTGCAAGATAGCTTCACGCTTATCACCTTTTTGTAGATTATCTTTTGCTAGCACATAATGCTCTCTTCCAAGGGAAATTCTCCGAGAGGCTAATGATAGCCATCGAGCTTCATAAGGATTACACCGAATGTTCATTCTATTTATAACATATGGATGGATAGATTTGCAAGCCCCTTTGAGCCTCCAGGACGATGGCCGCTTACAGATGAGTGCAGAATCATTGGGCCAACAGGCCGATCAATCGGCGGGGTCCCACGATGAAATCGGGGACCTCTGGGGGAGAAAGGGCGTTGAAGGTGATTGACATGGCCATAGTGCTTTGCTATACTTTTCAGGAAGAGTGCGCAATGCACTTTTATCATCCCGATCAGGAGGTTGCCTCTATTATGGGTTCGATTCGGATTCGGCAGAGACACGTACTAGCAGCGTTGTTTTGGGCCGAAGTCATCAGATAGGGATTTGACAACCTCATTTTCACCTGGTCTTCGTTTCTTCTAACCGTTTAGCGGCAAAGAAGAAGAACTCACCCAGCAGCGTGTGTTGGTACGACGCTGTCTGGGGATTTTTTTGCCGCTTCCCTCATGCCCGGCATGCTCTATTACTTCCTCAGATGGCCCTGATGATCCTCGATGATCCTTGATACACACGTCTCTGGCCAAGAGAAAGGAAATGATCATGGCGGCGAAACGTACACAAAACAGACGAAACACGCATTCAGCAAATGCGAGAAACACAGGAAATACGGCAGAGCGAGAAAGCAGGCAAAGATCCTATTCCAGTTGGGAGCCATTGGCAGATTGGTATGATGGCTGGATGGGCCAGGATGGCAGCAAACACCACCGCATATTGGCAATACCAGCCGTACTGGATTTATTAGAAGCCCAACCCGGCGAGAAAGTACTGGATGTTGGGGCTGGGCAGGGAGTACTGGCGCCTCATATTGCGCGGGCACAAGCCTGTTACACCGGAGTCGATGCCAGCCCAAGCCTGTTACGGTTGGCGCGACTCCATCATGGAGATGCTGGACGTTTCATGCTTGGGGATGCGCGCAGGCTACAGTCGATAGCGGGCATGAGTCAGGGAGAATTTGACGCAGCCGTTTTTTTGTTAAGCATTCAAGATATGGACCCACTGCCTTCAGTCCTGGAAGCTGTAGCCTGGGTATTGCGTGGCGGAGGGCGTCTGGTGATACTCATGACACACCCATGCTTTCGCATACCCAGGCAGAGTGGCTGGGGCTGGCATCCAGAACGGAAGCTGCATTACCGGCGTGTCGATCGTTATCTGACCCCTCTTTCCGTACCAATCAAAGAGCATCCGGGCCAGAGCAGAGGAGTATCGATTAGCTTCCACCGCCCTTTACAGCAATATATCAACACACTATCCGCATGCGGTCTGGTGGTAGACCAGATGAAGGAAATTACAACGTATAAAGTGAAAGCAGGAGAGTCACAAGAAGCGCGCGTGAAGGCCGAGAACCTGGCCAATCAGGAGATTCCACTGTTCCTGGGGCTGCGCGCACGCAAACTATAACGCGCCTGGCCAGACAAAACGTCATAGAGCCCGAAATCCCATCATTATATAAGGCACCATCAACTCTTGACATAATCAAGAGTTGATGGTATAAATCAATTGACACGTGTTCATTCCCTTCACTGCAGAAGGGAAACAAATTTGTGCTTGAGAGAGAGAAGTGATGGAGAGTTTTGAAGATAAGCTTTTTCAACAGTTGGCCTATACCTGTGCTGAGGCCAAACAGGCATATAGTCAGTACATCGGAATGAGCCAGGCGAGGTTACAACTGCTGACATTTTTGGCCCAGCAGGGTGAAATCAGCCATGCGGCTTTACAGCAGCGTCTATTGCTTGACGGCGCTACGATTACCCGCCTGGTCAAACAGTTTGAGGCCGAAGGAGTGCTCAGCCGCCGCCTTGATCCCCAGGATAATCGCTACACGCTTGTCACTTTAACGCCTTCGGGTCAGCAGATCGTTGCCGGGCTGCAAGAGACACATAGCCTATTTCAGGCAAAATTGCTTGAAGGCATCAGCAGAGAGGAGCAGGAGGTTATGATGCGCGTACTCGAACGCTTGCGCACAAATATACGCGACGGCCAGGAGGTCAGCCATGAGCAGGAATAAGGCATTCTCATTAGAAACATCCACAAGCAAGAAGCACATAAAGGAGTTTTTCTCGTGACATCAGCAAATAACAAGGCACTAGTCTACCGTGTTTATGAGGCTATTAACGCAAAGGACTTTGCGGCAATGAAGGAGCTCTTCACCCCAAATTTTGTCAGTCATGCATTAGAAGATGCGGGCATTGAAAGCGGTGAAGAGGCATTGAAGCAGGCTTCTGCCGCCTTCCCCGATCAGCGCTTCGTGGTTGAAGACGTGGTAGTCGAAGGCAACAAGGCAGCTCTCCGTGTAACCATCCATGGGGTTCCGCAACAGCCCCCGCCTATCATCATGGAGATATTCCGTATCGAAAATGGACAGGTTGCGGAAGTGTGGGGGGCCGGGACATTGCGTTTGCCGTCTGACGCATAGTTTATACAATAGACGATCCTGTAGGGCTCCTCCTTGAAGGGGCAGTCCTACAGGGCGAGGAAGCTCTAGAGAAGAGAGACATGGAAGATCTTACAGTAACACATCGGCAGATTACACGTGGGACGAGCACGCTTCATTATTGGCTGGCCGGGCCGGAAGATAGCTCACTGGTGGTATTTACCCACGGCGGATTATTGGATCATCGCATGTTTGAGGCACAGCTCGCGTCGATAGCCAGGGAGTATCGCATGCTCTTATGGGATGTGCATGGTCATGGGCAGTCCCAGCCATTGGGCATGGGAGGCGTTTTTTCATTACGAACAGTTGTCGATGATTTGCTAGCCATCATCGATCAACAAGGATATCGACAGGCCTGTTTTGTTGGGCAATCGTTTGGAACATTTATTACGCAGGAACTGGCTTTTCTGTATCCTGAACGTGTTACAGCTATGGTTATTATTGGTGGATACTGCATAACGATGAAGGCCCCACAATCCCTGCCGAGATTACAACAGGGAGACGGG
>Ga0070730_10000545_pt1 | contig 42590 bp, 23 predicted proteins | sample Coa_R1_3_FD_66447 | JGI IMG/M metagenome (GOLD analysis project Ga0070730, IMG submission 66447) | Surface soil microbial communities from Centralia Pennsylvania, which are recovering from an underground coalmine fire - Coalmine... | ecosystem: Environmental > Terrestrial > Soil > Unclassified ...
AAAATTTCCGCTGGTGATGCTATCCACAAACGCTTTTTTCTTCTCGCGGTCCGCAAATTCCAAGTTGGAAGTAAAATTTCCCGTAACCGAAAAGGCCTGCGACTCTGGCGTGTCCTTCGCCGGGGTCATGGGCGCCTGCCAAGGCTCATCGCCCCAGATTCCCAGCGCGCCCGTATACGGCGATTGCGAGACTCCCTTGGTCCCGAAAAATCGTTCCGTTACGTCCCACCAGCCCTTGGCGAATTGCGTCGAGCTAAACGTCACATCCACATGGTCCGGATAGTGAAACAGGACGTTGTAATTTCCATAGGCGTCGCCATCCGAAGCCGGCCTGCCCATCCGCCCGCCCGTAGCCGAGGCCTTCAGCGGATGCCCCTGAAGGATCCAGTTACAGATGTCGATCACGTGTATGTTCTGTTCCACAATGATGTCGCCCGAGAGCGCCCGGTCATAAACCCAGTTGCGCAGCCGCCGCTCCACCGGAGAAGCGTTGGGCCACGCAGGACGGTCGATATACCCGGTCAGGTAATGGGCCTCGCCACAGACGATGTTTCCAAGCGCGCCCGCGTGAATCCGCCGAACCATCTCGACAAATGGGGGGCAGTCGCGAATCTGAAATCCGACATCCAGGCTTAGCTTGCCTTCCGCCCGCTTGCCAATCTCCATTACGCTCAACGCGCCGGGAACATCCACCGCCACCGGCTTTTCCAGATACACATGCTTGCCCGTTGCGATCACCGCTTCCAGGTGATGCGGATGATAGTAGGGTGGCGTAGCCACCACGATGGCGTCCACTTCTTTAGAATGCGCAATCTGCCGATACGCCTCTGGCCCGACAAATAGTTGCGACGCGTCGATGGCCGCATAGCCCTTGGCCTGCTGCAACTTATCGAACCCAGCGTGTGCCGCGTCGAGTTGATCGCGGAACAGGTCCGCCAGCGCTACCACCCGCGCATTTCCCGTCTCTATAAGGTTGGTAGCGTCTTCCGTCCCCCGCCCGCCACAACCCAGCAATCCCACCCTCAACGCGGAGTTAGCCGCTGTCCCTCGCACCAGCCCCGGCTTGATAAACATGACCCCCGCCGTAGTCGCCGCCGCCTTCAAAAACTTCCGCCGGTCCACCGTCTTACTTGAGGTGTCTTCGCGTCCTGTCATTGATCCTCCCCGTCCGCTGTTCACTGGCATTCCTGAGGCAGGATTCTACCCCGCAGGGCGCTCGGACGAAGGCAAAAAATGCTATGTCCAGGAAGGATTATGAGTAATTGCCGTGCGTTCCGCTCCAACGTCGTCGCCGCGCAGCTCTCGCAGGGCATAGGTCACGAATTCGACAGTGACTTTCTTCCGCCAGCTCATATCGAAGTCCGTATTATCCAGGGGCTTGGCGATACGCGCAGCCAGCACAGCAGCCTCCGCCATCGTCTCGAGGCTCAGCGCCCGCCCAACGAGAAATTTACCAGCCTCGGCCGCAATCAAGGGCAGCGAAGCCACTGAGCCGATCACGATGCGCGCGTCCTCGACTACATTTCCTTCTCTTGTAGCCGCGCAGCATGCTGCGCCAGTCCCGTCGTTGCTGACGAATCGTATCGCCGCCGCCACCGAGAGCACCGGAAAATCGAACGAGCCGCGCCGCCGCAATTTCCAGTACGTGCTGCGCCAACCGTGCCAAGAATCGAGTACGACCTCGGCAAGAATCTCGTCAGGCCGACGATGGAGATAATTCATGCCGTCGTTGTTGTACAAATCAGCCAGCGCAATCTCGCGTTCGCCCGATTGCGACACCAGCCGAACCCGTGCGCCCAGCGCCATGAGCGCCGGAGCGGTGTCGGTGGAAGACACCGCCATGCACTTCGAGCTGCTCGGCGCCACCCAACAGGTGACGCCATCTTTCTTCAAGCAGAAATCGATGGCTTTGCGCCACTCATAATTTTGGTCGTAGTAATTGCAGCGCGTATCGAGGCAAAGATTGCCACCCAACGTGGCCATATTGCGAATGTGCGGCGTAGCCACCTGCGCGGCCGCCTGCGCCAAAACCGTGGCCCCGTTGCGGAAGCGGGAATCGGAAGCGATGTCGGAGAGCGTAAGGCAAGCGCCCAACCGCGCGCCGGAATGGCCGAGCTGCATCGCACGCAACGCCTCGATGTTGCGCAGACTCAACAGCGTACGCGGGACTTGCTGGCGCCGCTTCATGTTGGGCAACAAATCCGTGCCGCCGGCCAGCGGCATGGCGCTCGGGCCTTCGCCATGCAGAATGCGCGCCGCTTCTTCCAGCGAAGAGGGCGCCCGATAGGCAAATAGGGGTAAGCGCATCATGAGCTGAGTACCTGATCCTTCTCGGACGCGCGGGTCGCACCGGGCCGTTGCTCAGGCTTCGCTCTTTCGCGGCGCGGAACATCGTTAAGCGCGTTGCCGTCGCCCCCTTCCCACGGTGGCGGCACGCGTAGAGCATCGGGCCAGTCGACATGCGGGAAATGCGCCGGGCCGAAGCGCGGCGTGCGACCCGCTTTTTTATCGGCCAACGCCTTCATGATTTTTTCCGGCGTGATAGGCACTTCGTCGATGCGCACGCCGACGGCGTCATACACGGCATTGGCGACCGCGGGCATGATAGGCAACAGCGGACCCTGGCCCACCTCCTTCGCGCCAAATGGTCCCTTGGGGTCGGGTTCCTCGACTAGTTCGGTGAACACCTCGGGCATATCCAGCGAAGTCGGGCTCTTATATTCAAGCATCGAAGGAAATTTGTGCACCAGCGCGTGCGAGAGTTTCTTCGGCAGCCGGCGAAATTCCTGTTCTTCCATCAGCGCCTCGCCGAGCCCCATGTATACACTGCCCTCGACCTGCCCGCGCACCAGCGTTGGATTGAGCGCGCGCCCAATGTCGTGGGCGATCCAGATCTTCGGAACCGTGATCCATCCGGTTGCCGGATTGACGGCGACTTCAACCACCGCCGCCGTGTACGAGTACGTGGGTGATGGGCCGACTCCACCACCTTTGTATAAGGCCGGTGATTTCGGCGGCGTATAGGAGCCGACGGTGCCGATCGTCCCGAAGCGAGCTTCCGCAAGGCAGACCGCCTCGGCGAAACTGAGGCCGTTTTCGGGAGCGTTGGAATCGAATACGCGCTTACTGGCAAAACGCACGCGCTCTTGGGGGATGCTGAGGCGTTCCGAGACGGCTTGCGCCAACAGATCTCTTCCGCGCTCGGCAGCTTGCAACGCGGCGTTGCCGGCCATGATGGTCACGCGACTGGAGTAGGAACCGAGATCGACTGGGCCGAGGTCGGTATCGCCGGTGTACAGACGAATGTCAAAAGTGTCCAGGCCCAAAACTTCGGCGACGATGGAGGCGAGCACATCGTCGGAGCCTTGACCGATTTCGGTGGCACCGCAGAAAAGAGTTACTCCTCCGCCGCGATCGAATTTCAGTTGTACCCCGGAATGCGGCATCTTATTCCAGTAAATAGGCAGGCCCGCGCCTGTGAGGTAGGCGGAGCAAGCCAGGCCGATTCCGCTTCCTACCGGAAGTTTGCGGAACTTTTCGCGCCAACCGGAGGATTTCACCACCCGGCGAATGCACTCGGAAAGGTTGACGGTGCTGAGGCGAAAAAAGTTGGCGGTAACCGCGTTGGAGGATTCCGCTATACGCAAGCGCAGGTCCGCGGGATCAATTTGTAATTTCTCTGCAATCTTGTCCAGCTGCACTTCCTGGCCGAAACGCGGCTGAACGGTGCCATGGCCGCGCTTGGGCCCACAGGGCGGCTTGTTGGTGAACGTGCGGCAGCCGCGGAAACGGTAGCGCGGCACGTGATAGGTGGTAGTCTGCAGCGCTCCAGTATAAAAGGTGCTGGCCACTCCGTAAGACCCGTACGCGCCGCCGTCGATCAGAGTCTGTAGAGATATGGCTGTGATGCTGCCGTCCTTTTTCACTCCGGTCTTGAAATTCATCAGGACCGGGTGACGCCCGCGATGGCAATAGAAGACTTCTTCGCGTGTGAGGCAGATTTTCACCGGGCGGTCGAGAAGCAGAGCGGCTTTGGCGACTACGATTTCGTGGTTGAAGGGGTCGCTCTTGCCTCCGAAGCCGCCGCCGTTGGGTGTGGCAATAACGCGAATGTGCGCCGCCGGCATCTGTAGCACTTTGGCGAGCGCGCGATGTAGATAGTGCGGCGTTTGCGTGCTGGTCCAGATGGTCAGTTTGCCGTCGGGATCTTTGCTGGCCACGGAAGCGTGCTGCTCGATCGGAAGGTGGGTGCTGCCCTGATAGAAGAAAGTATCTTCGAAGATTTCGTCAGCTTCGGCAAACCCTTGCTCGACGTTGCCGAATTCCAGCGCCACGCGCTTGTGGATGTTGCCTTCATCGCCGTAATCATGAATGCGCGGTGTCGGCGTGGCCAGAGCCTCTTCGGGATCGGAAATCGTCGTAAGCAATTCGTATTCGACTTTAATCAGGTCCAGTGCTTCAAAAGCGATTAGTTCTTCGCGGGCAATTATGGCCGCGACCGGATCGCCTACGTGGCGAACATGATCGACGCAAAGCGCTTGTTCATCCTGGCTGACGGGGAGAATGCCGTATTCGATCGGCAGGTCCTTTCCGGTGAGGACCAGATAAACCCCCGGATGAGCGTTGGCGCGGGAGGTATCGATACCGCGAATGCGGGCATGCGGGTGCGGAGAGCGCAGGAGTTTGCAGTACAGCATGCGGGGCAGGGAAATATCGTCCGCGAAGCGGGTTTGCCCGGTGACCTTGGCGCGCGCGTCCACACGTCGGCGAGGGCGGCCGATTACGCGGAGAGCATCGCCATCCGTTCCGTTGCATGGTTTTGCTGGAGGATCTTTTTGTTGCGACATGGCACTCCTGATTTCACGCCCGCGCTACGTCGATGATTCGTTCTGGCCGCCGATCTTCAAGACCGCGGCTTGGACGGCTTCGAAGATCTGCAGATATCCGGTGCAGCGGCAGAGATTGCCGGAGAGCGCTTCCCGGATTTGATCGCGGCTGGGATGCGGATACTGGTCGAGCAGAGCTTTCGCCGTGACCAGTATGGCTGGTGTGCAGTAGCCGCATTGGGCGGCACCAAGATCAGCGAAGGCTTCTTGCAGCGGATGGAGCGCGCCGTTGGCGCCGAGGCCTTCCACGGTCAATACATTTTTCTCATGGCACTCGATAGCGAGCAGGAGGCAAGAGAGCACCGGCTTGCCATCGAGCAGAACGGCACAGGCGCCGCATTCGCCCAGTTCGCAGCCATGTTTGGTGCCGGTGTGATTGAGATCCTCACGCAGCACTTCGAGCAGAGTTTTGTAGGGCGCGAATGAGATGTCGGTTTGCTCGCCGTTCAGGGCGAAACGAATTTGTGCGGACTTTTGGGATACGGGAGAAATACTCACCATTGCGGGACACCTCTCTTCGCCGATTTCTTGTCGGAATTTGCCGCGCGGGCAGTTCTTGGATCGGTGGAACTTTGGCGGGCATAGCGGGGCCGTTTTGCAGCCGGCGCAGTCACGATTGTTTGTGCCAAGGAGGTCCGGCCGCGACGCAGACCGCGGATCAAGTAGGTTGCAAAGTGTACGGCCAGCGTCTCGGTGGTTAGCGGGCCCTGAGGATTGAACCACAGGATGGTGGAGTTCAGCGCGCCAAGGATCGCGCGAGCCAGGAGGGCCGGGTCGGTGCCGGTGAATTCGCCCGACCGAATTCCAGCCACGATTAGTTGGCGAACGCCATGTTCGTAACGATCGCGCTTGGCCAATAAGCGCTTTTGCAGGTTTAGCGCGATCGAGTTGGTCATCAGATGCGCAGCGGAGCCTTCCACTTCGTCCAGAACGCAATGCAAATGAAACGTGATGGCCGTGTGAAGTTTTTCGGTGGCGGAAAGAGTGCGGCTGCGTTGCGTCCTGGCGAGATTGGCGATCAGTCGATCGAGGGCATTGTCCTGGCAGAAGAACAGGATTTCGTCCTTCCCGCGGAAGTAATTATAGAGATTGGCAGGCGAGAGGTCCGCGGCTGCGGCGATTTCGCGCATGCCAGTTTGCGCGAAGCCGCGAGTCCGGAATTCGCGGCCGGCGGCACGGAGAATCTCGAGTCGGCGAACGAGGCGGCGGCGTTGCAAGCGGGAGGCGCACACGGGAACAGGATGGCACTCCGGGGCGAGAGAGTCAATAAATAATGAACAGCCGTTCAGAGTATGAACCAATGTTCAGTAATACGGCGGAGCGTCAAACATCGGCTTTCATCGCCCAGGGGGCCGCCATTTGCAACAAGAACCAGAAAGCACCAGCCCCGCTTCGGCCGGGATCGCCGGCGCCTCCAGCGCGAGAGACACAGAGTTAGCTGTCCACCGATCAGTTGAAGCGCACGTATTGGAAATCGAGGGGCTTGCCGTTTACGCCTTTCACCGGCGGGGCAATCCAGTTGGCGAATTTGCCTAACTCCGCCACGCGGCCGCTCATGAGCGATTGCACGTAGGCATAATCCTTGGGGCTGGGCAGCCACTCGAACTCGTGAGCCTTCCATTGTTCCTGGCTCAAGATTTCGCCGGTGGGACTGATGAAGTGCCCGGTGAAATTTCCGATTTCGCGATGGAAGCCTTTGTGCGGCAAGGTGAGGCGGAAGGCAATTCCTGCCTCATCGATCACGCGTTGCCAACGGTTGACCCCCGCCTGGATTTCCTCGATGTAATCGTCGCGCAGGCGCTCATTTAACGCCGTCAGCGCGGCCACCTGCTTGACATTGATTTTATCGCCCACCACTTCGGAGACCGGGTACGTCGCATCCTGCAAAAGATGATCGTCCTCCAGCTTGGTCTCGCGAAAACGCCCCTTCAGGCCGCTGGTGTAGTAATTCGCCGCATTCGAGGAGACATCGGACCCATAAAGGTCCAGCGTCACGCTGTAATGGAAATTGAGGTAGCGCTGAATGGTCTGCAGATCAATAACCCCCAAAGCGCGCACATCGTCTGGCGAATCGATCTTGTTTTCCTTCATGACCTCGCAGGTTCGCTGAATGATCCGGCTGACTCCGCTCTCGCCCACGAACATGTGGTGCGCCTCCTCGGTGAGCATGAATCGGCAAGTTCGTGCCAGAGGGTCAAAGCCCGATTCAGCCAGCGCGCAAAGCTGGAATTTGCCGTCGCGGTCGGTAAAAAAGGTAAACATGTAAAAAGCCAGCCAGTCCGGTGTCGGCTCGTTGAAAGCGCCCAGGATGCGAGGATTGTCGGTGTCCCCTGACCGCCGGGCCAGTAGGGATTCCGCTTCTTCGCGGCCATCGCGTCCAAAATAGCGGTGCAGCAAATACACCATGGCCCACAGATGGCGGCCTTCTTCGACGTTCACCTGAAAAATGTTACGAAGGTCGTAGAGCGAAGGACAGGAAAGTCCCAGCATTTTCTGCTGTTCAACCGACGCCGGCTCGGTGTCGCCTTGGGTGACCACAATGCGGCGCAAGATCGACCGGTATTCTCCGGGAACGTCCTGCCAGGCGGGCTGACCCTTGTGCATTCCAAAATTAACCATCCGTTGGTCGTCGCGCGGCTGCAGAAAGATACCCCAGCGATATTCCGGCATTTTCACATAATCGAATTGCGCCCAGCCGTCCGGCTCCACGCTTATCGCCGTACGCAGATAGACCTCGAAGTTATGGCTTTCGTTGGGTCCCATGTCGTACCACCAGCTCAGGTAGGCTGGCTGCCAATGCTCGAGGGCTCGCTGCAAAACGCGGTCCCGGCCGAGGTCGACATTGTTTGGAATCTTTTCTGTGTAATCGATCATTTCTGGCTCCTGGTCAAACTTGCGCGGGCGCGCACGGGCAGTGCAACGTCCCTAAACTCAAACTCTTTCCCAATCGAATTTCACAGGTGCTCCCGTGCCGTAAACTTTTAGCGCGCCGCTATTTCCGACTGCGTTGGGACGAACGAAAATCCAGTTTTGCCACGCGGAAAGCCGCCCGAAGATGCGCGTCTCCATCGTTTCGCCGCCGCCAAAGCGGAGATTCGCCTCCAGGCCGGTCAAAGCGTCGGGAGATTGCGACGCTCGCGATTCGATGGCTTGGCGAAGTTCGTCTTCCCAGTCGAGATCGTCCGGCGCCGATGTGACCAAACCGGCCTCCAGCGCGTCTTTGGCGTACATCTTCTTGCCCACCTGCTCTCGCAAAGCTTCCATCCGGGCCGCATCCTGATAGAAACGTGCTTGCAAGCGCGAGAGATGGTTCGTCATCGGAAGCGCGCCGAAGTTTATTTTAGAGAGCGTGACCGCTGCGGGTTCGCCCTCTTGCGTGTCCTTCATGTAGATACGATCGGCGGCCAATGCGAGTTCAAAAAGAGAGCCTGCGAAGCAAGAATTATGCTCGATGATGGCGAAAAAAGAGCGCGAAGTGACGTCGATGCGAGCGAACGTGCGGCGCAACATGCCCAGGGTTTCGCGGACAAACCAATGGTCCTGATGAGCGAGCAGAAAATCATCGGCCGCGATTACAGCGTCCGGATTCCCGGCAGTCTTTAGCAGCCAGAGTCCCAGGTCGAGTTCGCTAGCCCGGAGAGTGAGGATGGCATCGTCGAGTTCACGGGCCATTTGTAGCGGCCACCAGTCCGCTCCGGTGGCCAACACTTGCTCCATGCTCATTTCGGTGGCCGATTCAGGAGCGCGCACGGTCAGGCTGGCGGTGCGCGCTTCGCGATGGAACTGGACGTCGACAAATTTGTAGTGCAGGCCGGAGTCGTCCACCGTGCGTTGAAGGCGCGTGAGCGCGACACCTTTCGCATCGGTGGGGCGATCACTTTGTTCCGCGAGTTGACGAGCCCGCTGCTTTACACGTTCGGCGAATTGCTGCGGCTTGACGATTTCGTCGACTAGGCGCCAATCTTTGGCGCGCTGGCCGCGGACGCCGTCGGGATTGGTGCAAAACATGTCGGCATGATCGCGGCGAACTTTGCGTTTGTCGGTAACGCGAGTCAGTCCCCCGGTACCCGGCAGCACGCCAAGGAGAGGCAGTTCCGGAAGGCTGACGGCCGAGGAGCGGTCGTCGATCAGCATGATTTCGTCGCAGGCGAGCGCTAGCTCGTACCCGCCGCCAGCGGTGGTGCCATTAAGCGCGGCGAGAAATTTCAGGCCGGAGTGAGCGCTGGAGTCTTCGATGCCATTGCGCGTTTCGTTTGTGAACTTGCAAAAATTGACTTTCCAGGCGTGAGAGGACAGGCCAAGCATGTAGATGTTGGCGCCGGAACAGAAGATGCGATTTTTAGCGCTGGCCAACACCACGCAACGGATTTCAGGATGCTCGAAGCGAATGCGTTGAAGCGCGTCGTGGAGTTCGATATCGACGCCTAGGTCGTAGGAATTCAGTTTGAGCTTATAGCCCGGGCGAATGCCGCCGTCCTCGGCAACGTCCATGGTGAGCGTGGCCACCGGGCCATCGAAGGTAAGCCGCCAGTGCTTGTAGTGCGAGGGCTCGGTACGAAAATCGAGCGCCGCCACGGTGGGTTGAGCCTCTTTTGTTGCAACGACGTCCACGATTCCTCCTGACAGTTACTGCGCTGCGGTTTGCAGTATTTCGTTAAGTTTGCGGAAACTCTGGTCCGCGGATTCGGCGGAGGTGTCGACGATGGCGTCGGCCTTGCGGTAGAGCGGTTCCCGCGATTCGAGAATCCGCCGAAGTTCCTCCATCGCACGATCGCTTCCGGCCATGGCGCGGAAGTCGCCTTGCGCGATTACTCGCGACATGTGCTCCTCGGGCTGCGCTTTAAGCCAGACGGTGTAGCAATTCGCAAGCAGATAGTCATACGTCTCTTTTTCGGAAACGATGCCGCCGCCAACGGAAATGACGCCGCGATTGTTGGCCGCCAGCACGCGCTCCAGTGTGCGCTTCTCAATCGCGCGATAGCCGGACTGGCCGTACAGGGAGAAGATCTCGGCCAGCGGCATGCCGGTTTCCTTTTCGATTTCCTGGTCCAGTTCGATGAAGGAGACCTTGCGTTCGGTGGCTAGCCTGGAGCCAAGGGTGGATTTGCCGGCACCGCGAAGCCCGATGAGCGCGATCCGCGCGCGGCGAAGATTTTGTTCGGGGCCAAAATCGCGAATCAAGCGCGCGGCAGTTTCTTCCAAGCGGTGGCTGGGTAAACGCTCCAGGAAGTGCAAAATGATTTGCTTCGGCGATACTCGTTCCAGATCGGCTGGTTGATTAGCCGCAAACAACTCTTCCAGGGAAACGTTCAGCACTGCGGCGATACGCCGAAGAAGTAGGATGGAGATATTCCCGTCCCCGGATTCGAGTTGAGCGAGGTGGCGCTCGGAGACGGCCGATTCCTGGGCCAATGCCCTTCGGGTTAGGCCGCGGCGTCCGCGCAGCTCACGGACGCGGGAACCTAAGCAGACTAGAAACTCTTCACCGGAAGGAAAGCCGGCGTGCGGCGAGGCCAGTTTGGTTTGAAGAGGAGGTTGCAACGCAATCGCTCGGTCCAACGTGCAGTATACTACATCTGCGGACAGATGCGGGTCAATCGAAATACGTGAGATCTCCTCAGCTGTCTCAGTTATTCCTTAACTGTTTGTAAAGACTACGGTTAAATATTCCCGGCCATAGTGTGGTGAACAAGGAATGTGCATTATTATGCCGGATTCTGGTTGGCCCTTTGCTCCACTCAGGCCAGCTGGCGACCTCTTGCCCATTTATCACTGTGCTAAGATGCGTCAGGGCCCGGGCACTTGATCTGGCCAAAATGCCCCGACGGCTGTCCAGTCGAACACATTTGCTCTAAATTCGGGGTGGTAATCGCGTACACTCCAGGTCGTTTTTGCTATCTTCTTGCAAACAAGAGTGCATGAATAAAGCGCACGAATTGCTGACCTCATTCAAGGCCCGCTTTGGCACGGGCGCTTCCATTTACCGGGCGCCCGGGCGGGTGAATTTGATCGGCGAGCACACCGACTACAACGAAGGTTTTGTACTACCAGCGGCGATCGGATTTTCCTGCTGGGTGGGAATTGCGCCGCGGGACGATAGCAGGCTGCGGCTATACTCCAAAAATTTTGACGAAACGCGCGATGCTGATCTGGAAAGCTTAGGAAACCACGGCTCTGGGCACTGGTCGGACTATCCGCTCAGCGTCGCTTGGGCCTTGCGGGATGCCGGATACCCCCTGCGTGGCGCCGACATTTATATCGCGGGGGATGTGCCGGTGGGAGCCGGGCTCAGCTCGTCGGCAGCGGTGGAAGTATCCATCGGATATGCGCTGCTGTCCGTGGCGAAGCAGGCCATTGACCGCACCAAACTGGCGTTGTTGTGCCAGCGGGCGGAGAACGAGTTCGTGGGCATGCGCTGCGGCATCATGGATCAGTTTGTGTCGTGCCAGGGGCGTGCCGGCCATGCCTTGATGCTGGATTGCCGGTCGTTAGAGTACCGCGCGATGCGGGTCCCGGCGCGCGTGCGGCTGGTGATTTGCAACACCATGGTAAAACACCAGCTGCAAGCAGGCGAGTACAACGTGCGGCGCGCGGAGTGCGAAGAAGCGGTAGGAAAGCTGGCGGATGCGCTACCCGGGATTCGCAGTTTGCGGGACGTGAGTTCGGATCAACTGGCCGCGAACAGGGACTTGTTACCGGAGACGCTTTACCGCCGATGCCATCATATTATTTCTGAAAACAAGCGCGTGCGCCAGGTGGCCGACCTTTTTGGAGCCGGGAAAACGGAAGGACTGCGCGAGGTGATGGCCGCCTCCCACGCGAGCATGCGCGACGATTATGAAATCAGTTGCCGCGAGCTGGACACCATGGTGGAGATCGCCGGGCGGCAACGGGGAGTTTATGGTGCGCGCATGACCGGTGGCGGATTTGGCGGCTGCACCATAAATCTTGTGGACCTGGAGCAGGCAGCGGAATTTCGGGAGCGGGTTTCGACCGAGTATGAGGCGGCGATTGGCTTGCGGCCGGACATTTATATATGCGAAGCATCGCAGGGAGCGGAATTACTGGAAGAAACCGCTGAGAATCTTCCGAGGGTGTCCCACTGAAGAATGCATCCCCAAGACGGCGGCGGCCGTGAAGCAAATAGATGCACTGCTGCAGGAAGTGCCGCACCGCAGATTCAACCCACTGACCCTCGAATGGGTGCTGGTCTCCCCGCACCGCACCAAGCGCCCTTGGCTGGGAAAAGTGGAGAAGACCGCTGCTGCGGACTTGCCGGCCTACGATCCCACCTGCTACTTGTGCCCGGGAAACGAGCGGGCGGGCGGGGCCCGAAATCCGAAGTACAAAAGCACATTTGTCTTCGAGAACGATTTCGCGGCCCTGTTGCCGGGCGTCCCGGATTTCGAGGCGGACGAAAGCGATCTGCTAATAGCCCGCGCGGAGAAGGGCATTAGTCGGGTGATGTGTTTTTCGCCGAGCCATGATTTAACGATTCCGCGGATGTCGTTGGAAGCGATCGCCGAAGTGATTGCGGTATGGACCGAAGAATACCGCGAGCTCGGGCACATTGATTGGGTCCGCCATGTACAGATTTTCGAGAATCGCGGTGCCTTGGTCGGCGCTAGCAATCCCCATCCGCATTGTCAGATTTGGGCTAATGAATCCATGCCCGTTGTTCCCGCCAAGGAGTTGGCGGCCTTCCGGGAATATCGTTCCCGCAAGGGTACCTGTCTGCTCTGCGATTATGTGCAGCTGGAGCTGCACCGCGGCGAGCGGGTGATCTGCGAAAACGAAGCCTTCGCCGTGCTGGTGCCGTTCTGGGCGGTCTGGCCGTTCGAAACATTGCTGTTGAGCAAGCGGCATTTTGCGTCGCTCGAGGATCTGGCGGGCAACGACGCGGAGTTGCTGGCCGATATTTTGCGCCGCATCACGATTCGCTACGACAATCTGTTTGAGACCTCTTTCCCGTATTCGATGGGTTTTCACCCGCGGCCAACCGATGGGGGAGAGTATGCCGAATGGCATTTCCACGCTCATTATCTACCACCCCTCTTGCGGTCGGCTACCGTGCAAAAATTTATGGTGGGATATGAGTTGCTCGGCAATCCGCAGCGGGATATAACCGCCGAGAATGCGGCAAAGCGTTTAAGGGAGTTGCCGGAAATTCACTATCTTGAGCGGACCTAAAAATCGTACGGCTGCGCACCAAGGCGACCACCGGGACGCCCTGAAACGCGGGCCAACAAGGACTGGGCGAGGGGCTATGTTCAAGAAAATCATTATAGCGTTTGCAATTTTGTGCTGGATGGCCGGCGCAACGTCTGCTCAGCAGGCCCGCTGGACGGAGCAGCAGGCCGCCGATTGGTACGCCAAGCAGCCATGGCTCGTGGGCAGCAACTATATTCCTGCGAACGCGATCAACGAGCTGGAGATGTGGCAAGCCGATACCTTTGATCCCCAGCGTATCGACCTTGAGCTGGCCTGGGCCGAAGCCATCGGGTTGAACACCATGCGGGTGTTCCTGCACGATTTGTTGTGGCAACAAGATGTCCCCGGTTTTCAAAAGCGTATTGATATTTTCTTGGGAATTGCCGCGAAGCACCATATCAAGCCGCTATTTGTGCTTTTTGATTCCTGCTGGGATCCTGACCCGCGCCTTGGGAAGCAGCATGCACCGACGCCAGGCGTTCATAACTCCGGCTGGGTGCAAAGCCCGGGAGCCAAGGCGCTGCAAGATCCTTCGCAATATCCGCGACTCGAAATGTACGTGAAGGGTGTCGTCGGAGCTTTCGCCAAAGACGACCGCGTGCTGGGTTGGGACATCTGGAACGAGCCGGACAATGGAAATGGCGGAAGCTACACGCAGCGAGAGCCGAAAAATAAGAATGAGCTGGTCCTCGCGCTGCTTCCGCGAGTTTTTGCCTGGGCCCGCGCGGCGCATCCCAGCCAACCTCTGACTAGCGGCGTCTGGAAAGGGGATTGGTCGGTGCCGGAAAAACTGGAGCCTGGTGCCAGGATTCAGCTCGAAATGTCCGACGTGATTTCATTCCACAGCTATGACAAGCCCGAAGTATTCGAGAAGAGAGTGCTTTCCCTGCAGCAGTATCACCGGCCGAGTATATGCACGGAATACATGGCGCGGGGAAACGGGAGCACGTTCCAGGGCACGCTGCCGATCGCGAAGAAATACAACGTCGGTGCCATCAATTGGGGCTTGGTGGCGGGTAAGACCCAGACTTATTTACCGTGGGATTCCTGGCAGCATCCTTATACCGATCGCGAGCCATCGATCTGGTTTCACGAAATCTTCCGCACCGATGGCACTCCTTATCGTCCGGAGGAGACTTCCTTCATTCGCCAAATCACGTCGCGCAACCCCGCTTCAACTGCTCACTAATCTAGTCGACCTCTGGCCGATCACTTAGTCGATAGTTGAGGAGGCGATTGGTATTCCGAAAGGCGCATTTTGCCCGAGGAATCTGCTTTTCTCTTTCACGCTTTTATCGCGCCGCGGAGATCGCAAGGACGGTCGAGCGTTCTTCCGGTGGCAGCGCCACCCCATCCCGGTACGATACGAATTTGCCCGAGTTCGAAGCCACGCGTTCCCCCGGCACAATAATCCCAACCAAATTCAACGGATCAGCCGCCGAAACCGTAACTGTCTCGCCGGTAGCCTGCTCCTTCCGCATCGCGCGCAAAGACTCCACTGCCACCGGCAGCGCGAACTGTTCTCCCAAAAATCCGCTGACAAATCGTCCCCCGCGAACCTTTCCGCGGTCTTCCAGGCGCCGCAAAGTGATCAGCACCTCCCGCCATTTGGGCAGAATCGATTCGCGGGTCAGTACTTCCCGGAAAACGATTCCGTAGCGCCGCAACAACGTCCAGCAGATCGCTTCCAGCGCGATATTGCGGTCGGTCTCTTCTCCGGAGTAGAGCAACGACCAGCGACCAGCGCTGTGCCGCGGCCGCGAGGAACGCCCACTCCCTTGACCAGAGCGCCGCTTGGGATCGATCAGCGCACGCAAATTATCGAAGCCGTCGGCGGTCAGCAATCCTGCAGCGACCAATTCCCAGAGGGCGGTTTCGACTTCAGACTTTAATTTGCCCGTAGCGCGCACGATGTCTGGGAAAAAGGAAGCCCCCCGCTGCCGCAGGAATTGCAGCACCGCTCCGGCATCGGGACTCAAGCGGGAGGCTTCGGCGTCCCCGGCCTCGCGCCGCGGAATCATCCACTCCGAATCATCGCGCGCAAAAAACGTAATGGGCGCGACGCTGCTCGGCACCACCCGCCGTTTGCCGTCAGATATCGTTTCCAACGTCGCTGGATGAGGCGACAGGCGTCCCCAGCCGACCGCCCCAGTCAGGCAAAGCTGATCCAGCTCCTTGGGATCGTAGTTAGCCACCCGCCGCGCCAGGATTTGCCGTTCCCAGGAATTCGCCGGCGCTTCAAACCCTTGCAACTGCCGCAGCCCTTCTAGCAGCCCGCGTTCGCCCAGCAACTGGGTGCTCGGCGCCAGATGCTGCCAGCGCAACAGCCAATTCATGAATTGCGCCGGAGTTACCGCTTCAACTTGCTTGCGCAGTTGCCCGAGCGTAAGTCGATGGATGCGCGCCAGCAATCGCCGCTCGCACCATTCGGTTTCGCTTGCGCCGGGATCGGTGAATTTCCCGCGCAGGACCACGCCGCTGGTTTCCAGACGTAGCAGTGTCCGGTCCACATCCGGTGCCGCAATGCCCAGGACACCGGCCAGTTGCGTTGGAGAAACGGGGCCGCTATGCGCCATCCAGCCGGTGACCATGGCCAGTTGCGCACTTTCCAGCGAAGTCTCGCCAGATGGCAGGTCGGGAACCCCAATCTCAGAAATCGCCGATGGAAATATTTCGCGGAAGAGGGCGGCCCGCTCCGCAGCAACCCAATAAGTCATGTTCCCTGCGCGGACGGCGCCCGCGCGCCGGTCCGCCACCAATTGATGGAAATGCGCCGTCCAACGCGGAATGGATTCCCGCAATTTTGTTTGCAAGCTGGCGCCCGATGTCGTTACCCCGTTAGCGGCCACCGGCAGCGCAACCAGCGAAAGCAGTGCGTCGTGCAGTTCTTCCGCGTCGCGCACGTCCGGCCACGCATCGTCGCGGACCGTCGCGATCGCGGCGGGGTCGAGCCGTCCGATCTCGGACAAAACCGATTCCGGAAGCACTCGCCGCATTTCAACCGCGCGCGCCCGCCGCTCTTCCAGCGGTGCATCGTCGAGATACGCATACGGATTGGCGTTCAGGATCTCGTGGGAAAACTGCGAAGGAACCGGAGTATCGACAGCCAGGCAGCGGATCCGCCCCTCGCCCATGTCGGTCAACACCCGCTGAAGCCCTTCAATATCGAGAGCTTCGGTCAGGACATCCTTCATCGTTTCGCGAATCAGCGGGTGATCGGAAAGAACGATCTCACCTTCCAGATTTTCCGGGCAAGCAAGCGCCGCCGGGAAGACAGCCGCCAGCAAATCATCCGCGCGCATGCGCTGAATGTTGGGCGGAACTTTCTTGCCGCCGCGAAAACGCAGCAACGCCAGCGACCGCCCGGCGTCCCAGCGCCAGCGGGTGGTAAACAGCGGTGACGGCAGCACCGCTTGCTCGAGAACATGCTGCACGGAATTGGGGTGCAAGAAATGAAAAACGTCACCCAGCGGAAAGCTGTGCTGTTCGCTCAGGGAAATATTCAATCCGTTGTCGGTGGCCGCGGCCTGCAGTTCGAAATTAAAAGAGCGGCAGAAGCGCTTGCGCAGCGCCAGCCCCCAGGCTTTGTTGATGCGCGCGCCAAAAGGGGCATGGATAATCAGCTGCATGCCGCCGCTTTCGTCGAAAAAGCGCTCGGCAATCACCGTCGTTTGCGTCGGAATGGCTCCGAGGATAGCGCGCCCCGCGGTCACGTACTCGGCGGTTTGTTCCGCGCCAGCCTGGTCCAGCGCGCATTCGCTCTTGAGCCAATTCACCGCTTCCACCAAATCGTCTGGGTCGTGCTTCCCTGAGCCCGATACGGAACGGGGAATCAGGGAACTAATTCGTTCGCGCAAGTCCGCAACATGCGCGGACAGCTCGTCGGTGCGAGCCGGCGCTTCGCCGCGCCAGAATGGCACGCTCGGGGCCGCGCCTTGCGCATCTTCCACCAGCACGCTGCTCGAAGTGACCCGGCGAATGCGCCACGAAGTGTTGCCCAGCAGGATCACATCTCCGGAAAGGCTTTCCACTGCGAAGTCTTCGTCCAGGGTGCCAACCGTGATGCCCTCCGGTTGCGCCACCACGGAGTACAGAGAATTTTCCGGAATCGCGCCGCCGCTGGTGATGGCCGCAAGCCGAGCGCCCCGCCGGGCGCGCAGCACATGATTGACACGGTCGCGATGCAGGTACGACGCGTAGCGCCCCCGCTGGCTGGCGATGCCTTCGGAAAGCATCTCGACAATTTCGTCGAAGCGATTACGCTCGAGCTTCCGATACGGATACGCCCGGCGCACGCATTGCAACAGCGCGTCCTCGCTCCAATCCTCGGCCGCACACATAGCCACAATTTGCTGCGCTAGAATATCCATTGGGGAATCGGGAATGGCGATGCGATCCAGATCGCCCTGCCGAATAGCGCGAATCAGCGCGGCGTTCTCCACCAGATCGTCGCGGGTCGTGGCGAACAGGCGGCCCTTGGGGGTGGCTCCCCGCCAGTGCCCCGCGCGGCCGATGCGTTGCAGGCCGACCGAGATAGAACGTGGTGACCCGATCTGGCAGACCAGATCGACGCTGCCGATATCGATGCCCAGCTCCAGGGAAGCCGTAGCAACCAGCGCGCGTATTTCTCCGGCCTTGAGCTTGCGTTCCGCGGCCAGCCGGATCTTGCGCGAAAGGCTGCCATGATGTGCCGCAACCGCGTCGCGTCCCAGGCGTTCGGCAAGATGGTGGGCGACCCTTTCCGCCAGGCGCCGGGTATTCACGAAAATCAGCGTTGAGCAATGCTGCTGGGCCAGTTGCGCCAGTCGATCGTAAATCTCGCCCCACATCTCGTTGGAAGCCACCGGGCCAAGTTCGCTTCCGGGCACTTCGACCGCCAGGTCCATCTGACGTCGATGCCCAATTTGCACGATGGCCGGATCGGGGCTGTCCGTGCCGGTCAGGAAATGCGCGATGGTCTCGATGGGTTTTTGCGTCGCAGATAAGCCGATTCGGGTAAGGCGCTTACCGGTGAGCTGGTTCAATCGCTCCAGAGAAAGCGCCAAGTGCGCGCCGCGCTTATCGTCGGCCACCGCGTGAATTTCGTCCACAATCACGGTTTCGACCGATTTCAGAATTTCGCGGCTTTTCGCGGCGGTAAGCAGGATATACAGCGATTCGGGCGTGGTAACCAGGATGTGCGGTGGGCGCGCGAGCATGGCGCGGCGTTCGTGAGCCGGGGTATCGCCGGTCCGCACCGCCGTGCGCACTTCCGGCATCAGCAAACCGCGCTCTCCGGCTAGCTGAAAGATTTCGCCGAGCGGAGTCTCGAGATTTTTCTGAATATCGTTGCTCAGCGCCTTCAACGGCGAGACGTAAAGAACGTCGGTTCGGTCCGTTAAGTCTCCCGACAGTGCCTTGCGCACCAGAGCGTCGATGCAGATGAGGAAGGCGGCCAGGGTCTTGCCTGAGCCAGTGGGGGCAGAGATCAGCGTGCTCTTGCCGGACAGGATGTGTGGCCAGCCCTGCGCTTGCGGTTCGGTGGGTGTGCCGAAGCGGCCGACGAACCAGTCCCGCACCAGGGGGTGAGCCCATTCGAGGCCAACGGCTGCAGGCTGTGAGGGCGCGGTCGTCATGGTCAGTGTTCAATTATAAACCATCGGGAAATGTCCTGCTTCCGTCCGCTCCGGTTGGTTTTGCGGTCCAAGAGGAATAGAATCGCGCGGCCAAGTTCAAAGCGCGGCAAACGGGGAAGCATGGCGAGCAAACTTTTGGGCATTGACGTTGGAACCGGTGGAACCCGGGCGGTGCTGCTGGACGAAGCCGGGCGCCTTTTGGGCGCAGCAACGGCGGAGCATGCGGAAATGGCATCGCCGCAATTGGGTTGGGCCGAACAGGATCCGCGCGACTGGTGGCGTGCCGCTTGCGTGGCCATCCAGGAATGTCTGAGCGCGGCGAGCGCAACCGGCGCAGATGTTTCTGCTGTCGGGCTGAGCGGTCAAATGCATGGCTTGGTGCTGCTGGATGCGGCGGGCGAAGTGGTGCGGCCGGCCCTTCTTTGGTGCGATCAACGCACGGAGGAAGAATGTCGCGCCATTACCGAGCGTATTGGCGCCAAACGCTTGATCGATCTAGTAGCCAATCCGGCGCTGACCGGCTTCACCCTCCCGAAAATTTGGTGGGTGCGCAACCACGAGCCGGAGCTCTGGTCCCGCGTACGCTCCATCATGCTGCCTAAAGATTATGTGCGCTTCAAATTGACCGGTGCCCGGGCCACCGACGTAGCCGATGCTTCGGGCACCCTGCTGTTTGACGTGGTGCACCGCCGGTGGTCGCCGGAGATGTTGCAAGCGTCCGATTTGCGCGCCGAGCTTTTGCCGGAAGTTTTCGAGTCCCTTGAAATCACCGCGCGAGTTTCAAACGACGGCGCGACGGCCAGCGGGCTTCGCCAGGGAACTCCAGTGGTCGCGGGCGGGGGTGATCAGGCAGCCGGAGCAGTGGGCATGGGCATTGTTGAGCCCGGAAACGTCAGCGCGACCATTGGAACTTCCGGCGTGGTGTTCGCGGCTACCAGCAGTCCGGTGGTTGAGCCCAAGGGCCGCATTCACACCTTTTGTCACGCCGTTCCCGGCCGCTGGCACGTGATGGGCGTCACCCAGGGAGCTGGCTTGTCTTTGCGCTGGTTCCGCGACCAATTCGGCGGCGGAGCTTCCTACGATACCTTGATGACCGTGGCGGCCGCCGCCCCACCGGGCGCCGATGGCTTGCTTTGGGCTCCTTATCTGATGGGCGAGCGCACCCCGCACCTCGACCCCAACGCGCGCGCCGCGTTGGTCGGACTTACCGCGCAACACACCCGCGCCCATGTAATTCGCGCGATTCTGGAAGGTGTTGCCTTCAGTTTGCGCGATACGTTCACGATTTTTCGGAACCTCGGTGTCCCGGTGAAGTCTGTCCGCCTTGGCGGCGGTGGAGCGCGCAGCTTTTTATGGCAGCAGATTCAAGCAGATATCTACGGAATGCCTGTGAACCTGGTGGCGGCGGAGGAGGGAGCCGCCTACGGTGCGGCCCTGCTGGCCGGCGTCGGTATCGGCGCCTGGGAATCGGTGGACTTCGCATGCGCCAAGGCCGTCCAAGTGGCCAAGCGCGTCGACCCTATCTCCGCGAACGTAGAACGAATGAATAGCCGCTACCAAGCCTACCAAAAACTCTACCCAGCCCTGCGTACCGTACACTAGGGACACGGGACGCCCGCGCCCGTCGTAGGATCGCAGGGAATCCGCACCCGGGGTAGGGGTACCCCATCATCGAATTCCCAACCCGCCTACCCACTCGAGTGCCGTACAATGCTAGTTCGGAACAATGCTAGTTCGGAACCGGACCAGGCATGATCCGGGCATTACCATCGCATTTGGGAAGAAAAGCGAATGGCGGCAACCATAAATTCTAGCCTTCGGAATTCGCCGGTTATCTCTGCCGGCGTGCGCCGGCCCGATTCCTCGGGCGAAGTCGATCCTTTGGCAATTCTCGGCGGACGACAACTCCTGCCCAATCGCGGCATCCCCCTGAATCTGGATTGGCTTGAAAATATTCGCGTCAATACCAGCGCCGTAGAGCGGCGCGCGCAGACGCTCGTCACCCGGCGCACGGTAAAGAAGGATTGGCAGATTGCGTGGCTGCTGCGCGCAATCACCTGCATGGACCTCACGACGCTATCAGGCGACGACACCGAAGAACGCGTCCGCCGCTTATGTGCCAAGGGGCGGCAGCCGATCCGTCAAGACCTGGCGAAGCAGCTCGGCATCGAGTCGCTGAATATTCGCGTAGCCGCAATCTGTGTCTATCATTCTTTTGTGGAGGCGGCGGTGAAAGCTTTGCAGGGCAGCGGCATCAAAGTGGCCGCCGTTTCAACGGGTTTTCCGGCCGGATTGTCTCCGCTGGATGAACGGGTGGCGGAGATTCGGCGCTCGGTCGAAGCCGGCGCGGACGAAATTGATGTGGTGATCACCAGGTCTCACGTTTTTGGCGCACAGTGGCAGGCACTTTTCGATGAAATCGCCACCTTCAAAGCCGCCTGCGGCAAGGCTCACATGAAAGTAATCCTGGGGACGGGCGATTTGTTGACCCTGCGCAATGTGGCCCGCGCCAGCATGGTGGCCATGATGGCCGGCGCCGATTTCATCAAAACTTCCACCGGAAAAGAAGCCGTCAATGCGACCCTCCCGGTCGGGTTGGTGATGACCCGCGCGATTCGCGATTACGCCCAGCGCACCGGGATGGCCGTGGGATTCAAGCCGGCCGGCGGCATTCGCACCGCGAAACAGTCGGTGGAATGGCTTTCTTTGATGAAAGAGGAATTGGGCGATTCCTGGCTGAACGCAAAGTTGTTTCGTCTGGGCGCCAGTGCGATGCTGGCCGATATCGAGCGCCAGTTGGAATTTCACGCGACGGGCCGCTATTCCGCGGAATACCGGCATCCGCTAGCATAAAGGGATTACGCACAGCAGTAGGATTGCGTGCAGTTGTCCAAAAGGCGGCTTGAGCACAAAGCATGAGCGTCACGGAAAAATTTCTTTCCATGGAGTATGGCCCCGCGCCGGAAGATCCGCGTGAGGCGTTGGCCTGGCTGGACCTCCACTCGCGCAAATTCGGCCACTTCATCGGCGGCTCGTTTCGCGCGCCGGCCGAAGGCACTTATTTCGATACGGTTGATCCTTCCACAACGGAAAAGCTGGCGGCGGTGGCGCAGGGCTCGCCTGCCGACGTTGACGCCGCCGTGAAGGCGGCGCGGGCGGCCTTGCCGGAATGGCAAGCGCTCACACCACACGCGCGAGCCCGCTATTTGTACGCCTTGGCGCGCCAAGTGCAAAAACATTCGCGGAGGCTGGCCGTCCTGGAAACGATGGACAACGGCAAGCCCATCCGGGAAAGCCGCGACCTCGATATCCCGCTGGTCGCGCGCCACTTCTACCACCATGCCGGTTGGGCGCAATTGCTGCCGCAGGAATTTCCCGCCTACGTTCCCTGCGGCGTCGTGGGACAAATCATTCCCTGGAATTTTCCGCTCCTCATGCTGGCCTGGAAAATTGCTCCGGCCCTGGCCACCGGCAATACCGTGGTGCTGAAACCGGCCGAATTTACGCCGCTCACGGCTCTCGCCTTTGCGGAAATCTGCCAGGAAGTGGGATTGCCCGCGGGCGTGGTGAACATCGTTACTGGAGACGGCACCACCGGGCAAGCTTTGGTGCAACATCCGGACGTGGACAAGATTGCGTTCACCGGCTCGACCGAGGTTGGCCGTGCGATTCGCAAAGCCACCGCGGCGAGTCACAAGAAGATTTCGCTAGAACTGGGCGGCAAGTCTCCTTTCATCATTTTCGAGGATGCCGACCTCGACAGCGCGGTCGAAGGTCTGGTTGACGGAATTTGGCTGAACCAGGGCCAGGTATGCTGCGCCGGTTCGCGCTTGTTGATGCAGGAAAGCGTGGCGGAAACGTTGATCGTTAAAGTGCGCGAGCGCATGAGCACGCTGCGCGTCGGCGCCCCGCTCGATAAAGCCGTCGACATCGGAGCGATTGTCGCGCGCGTGCAATTGGAGCGAATCGAGCGGCTGGTGCGGCAGGGTGTGGCAGAAGGCGCCACCTGCTGGCAGCCGCCTTCGCTGGCCATGCCATCGCGCGGATTATTTTTCCCGCCCACGCTCTTGAGCAATGTGCATCCCACCTCGACCGTAGCGCAGCAGGAAATTTTCGGCCCTGTGCTGGCGGCCATGACCTTCCGCACGCCCCGAGAGGCGGTCGAGCTGGCCAACAACACCGTTTACGGGCTGGCCGCCAGCGTCTGGAGCGAGAGCATCAACGTGGCCCTGCACGTTGCCGCGCAACTGAAGGCCGGCGTGGTATGGGTAAACAGCACCAACCTGTTTGACGCGGCTTGCGGATTCGGCGGCTACAAAGAGAGCGGATACGGGCGCGAGGGCGGCCGCGAAGGACTGCTGGAATATCTCGAGCCGGCATGGTTCAAGCGTGCTCCGCATTTGCCGGCCAAGCCGTCAGCGCCGCATCAGCATTCTCAGCAGATAACCGACAACGCGGAGCAGCCCATCGACCGCACCGTGAAATTGTACATCGGCGGAAAGCAGGCGCGCCCCGATTCCGGCTACAGTTTGGAAGTGCGCTCCGCGGATGGCCGATTGCTAGGCGAAGTCCCGCTCGGCAATCGCAAAGACATCCGCAACGCGGTGGAAGCGGCGCGCAAAGCGGACGGTTGGGGCAAGGCTACTGCCCACAACCGCGCGCAGGTCCTGTACTACATCGCCGAAAATCTTTCGCAGCGCGCCGAGGAAATCGCTGGCCGTCTCGCTTCGGCAGTTGGCAAGGGGCAGGCCAGTGCGGAAGTGCGCGCCGGAATCGAGCGCATTTTTTCTTACGCCGCGTGGGCCGACAAGTTCGATGGCGCGATTCATCACCCCCCATTTCGAAACATCACGCTGGCCATGAACGAACCCATCGGTACGGTGGGAATCATCTGCCCCGCGGATGCGCCTCTGCTCGGATTTCTGTCCTTGGTGATGCCCGCGATTTCCATGGGGAACACCGTAGTGGCCATTCCCTCGGAGGCCTATCCGCTCATCATCGGCGACCTGTACCAGGTGCTGGACACCAGCGATTTGCCTGACGGCGTCGTGAACATGGTTTCCGGCCGCCGCGACGAGTTGCTCAAGGTGCTGGCGGAACATGACGATGTCGACGCCATCTGGACATTTGCCGGCGAGCTCAGCAGCACCACGGCTAAATCCTTGTCCGTAGGAAATCTGAAGCAGGTTTTCAGCGACGAAGGCCGGGCCATCGACTGGTTTAGCACCGAGCAGGGGGAGGGCCGTTGGTTCCTGCAGCATGCCACCCAGGTAAAGAATATCTGGGCGCCTTACGGTGAATAAGCCGTGGGACTTAAGGAACTCGCACGGCCAGCCGTGCTGGAGCAGTGTGAAACGGGGACGCGGTACTCTGTATAATCGTAAAGCGGTCTAAACCCCGGCTCTCGCATCCCGCCCGCGAGCGTGGCGATTTTTTCCCGGACATACACATTTTGAGAGAGGGATTGTTGGACACTCCCGCCATATTGATTAACCGCATGATTGGCACGCAGCGCCGCGTCGTAATCGGGGGCCTGCAGCCGGAAGTCGACGGCGGTCTATTCCCCGTCAAGCGCTGCGTCGGTGATCGCGTGCAGGTGCAGGCTGACATCTTTGCGGATGGTCACGATCTTCTCCGCGCCCAGCTGCTTTTCAGGCGCGAGGAGGACTCCGGATGGCGCGAAGCGCCCATGCGACTGGTTCAGAATGACCGCTGGGGCGGGGAATTCCAGGTCGAAAGAATCGGCCGGTACGTCTACACGATCGTTGGGTGGGTGGACGCGTATGGCACCTGGGCCGTGGACCTGGCCAAGCGAGTCAAGGCGGATGTTGACATTTCGGTGGACGTGCTGCGCGGTGTGCAGCTGTTGGAGGCAGCCGCGGCTCAAGCAAAGAGCGCAGACCGGCAAGAACTGACCTACGCGGCGGAGCGATTGCGGGAACTCTCCGGGGGAAATCCGCGGGCGGCGCTGGAATTTGCGCAAGCAGCCGAGCTGGCGGACCTGGCCGCGCGCAATCGTGATTTCACGCAAGACACTCGATATGAGCGGGAACTTACCGTAGTTGTGGATCCGGCACTGGCGCGTTTTGGAGCTTGGTATGAGATGTTTCCGCGCTCCTGCACCACCGATCCAAAGCGGCCTGGAACTTTTCGCGATTGTGCCGCGCGACTGCGCTACGTCGCCGCCATGGGCTTTGATATTTTGTATCTTCCGCCGATTCATCCGATCGGTTTGACCGGGCGAAAAGGCAAGAACAATTCGCTCACCCCCGGCCCGGAAGACGTGGGAAGTCCGTGGGCTATTGGCGGAGCGGAAGGCGGCCACAAATCCATCCATCCGCAACTCGGAACGCTGCAAGATCTGAAGGCGCTGCAAAACAAAGCGCGCGAGCTGGGGATGGAAGTCGCGCTGGACATTGCTTTTCAGTGTTCTCCCGATCATCCGTACGTAAAAGAGCGTCGCGAATGGTTTCGCGAACGCCCGGACGGAACCGTGCAGTACGCGGAGAACCCGCCCAAGAAATATCAGGATATTTACCCGTTCGATTTCGAGAGCAAACACGCGCCTGAGCTTTGGGAAGAGCTCAAGAACGTGGTGCTTTACTGGGCAAAGAGCGGGTTTCGCATTTTTCGGGTGGATAATCCGCACACGAAACCGTTTGCGTTTTGGGAATGGCTGATCCGCGAAGTAAAACAAGACTATCCGGACGTTATCTTTCTGTCCGAGGCCTTCACCCGGCCCAAAGTCATGTACCAGCTGGCAAAACTGGGTTTCACCCAGTCCTACACCTATTTTGCCTGGAAGAATACCAGCGCGGAATTGAGCCAATACTTCGCGGAGATGACCCACTCTCCGGTCCGCGAATTCTTTCGCCCTAACGTGTGGCCGAATACTCCCGACATTTTGAATGCCTACCTTCAGCAGGGCGGGCGGCCAGCTTTTGCGGCTCGATTTATATTGGCTGCCACGCTGAGCGCCAGCTACGGAATTTATGGGCCGGCGTTTGAGCTGTGTGAAGATCGCCCAGCCCAGGCCGGAAGCGAAGAGTATCTGAATTCGGAGAAATATGAAGTTCGGATATGGGACACCGATAATCCGAACAGCCTGAAGGATCTGATAACCCGCGTGAATACCATTCGGAAGGCCAACCCCGCTCTACATGGCGACTGGACGTTGGCGTTTCATCCCACCGACAATGAACAATTGATTGCTTACAGCAAGGTTTCGGAAAATTTCTCGAACCGGCTTTTGATGGTGGTCAACCTGGATCCACACAACACGCAATCGGGCTGGGTATCGGTTGCGCCCGAAGAATTGAAGCTCGAACAGGATGAATCATACCAGGTGCATGACTTGCTCACCGACGCGCGCTATGTCTGGCACCGCTCGAGAAACTTTGTGCAGTTAAATCCCTCGATTCTCCCGGCGCATATTTTCCGGGTCCATCCGATCGGTTGACTCGTGCAGGACTCATCCACTCCCCCATCCACTGTGTCCAACGCTCATCAGGAGAGCCATGTGCCGCAGTTGCTCGACGAAAGTCTCTGGTACAAAGATGCCGTCATTTACCAACTGCACGTGCGGACGTTCTGCGATAGCAATGGCGATGGCATCGGCGATTTTCGTGGTTTGACCACCAAGCTGGATTATCTGCAAGAGCTGGGCATCAATGCCATTTGGCTTTTGCCTTTCTATCCCTCGCCGTTGCGCGACGACGGCTACGATATCGCCGACTACACGTCGGTTCATCCCTCGTACGGAACGCTGCAGGACTTCAAGGATTTCCTCACCGCGGCGCACAACCGGCGCATTCGCGTAATCACGGAAATGGTGGTCAACCACACTTCCGACCAGCACCCCTGGTTCCAGGAAGCGCGAAGTTCCCGCGACAACCCCAAAAGAGATTGGTACGTGTGGAGCGACACCGACACCCGCTACCAGGATGTGCGCATTATTTTTGTCGATACGGAAATGTCCAATTGGGCCTGGGACCCAATTTCCAAAGCCTATTACTGGCACCGGTTCTTCGGCCACCAGCCAGATTTGAACTACGACAATCCCGCGGTGCGTCAAGCGATGTGGGAGGTGATGAAGTTTTGGCTGGACATCGGGGTCGACGGGTTTCGGCTGGATGCGGTTCCGTACTTAATCGAGCGTGAAGGCACTTCCTGCGAGAATTTACCGGAAACGCATGAGATCATTCGTGAATTTCGCCAGCGCATCGACCTGGCCTATCCCGGCAAAATGCTGCTGGCGGAAGCCAATCAGTGGCCGGCCGACGTACGCGCCTATTTCGGCAATGGCGATGAGTTTCATATGGCATTCCACTTTCCCCTGATGCCGCGCATGTTCATGGCCGTGAAGTTGGAGGACCGCAAACCGATTATCGAAATCCTGGAGCAAACCCCGCAGATTCCGCCCAACTGCCAGTGGTGCATCTTTTTGCGCAATCACGATGAACTGACCCTGGAGATGGTCACCAGCGTCGAGCGCGATTATATGTATGACGAATATGCGGGCGACAAAGCCATGCGCATCAACCTGGGGATTCGCCGGCGCCTGGCCCCCATGATGGAAAACGACCGCCGGCGCGTCGAGCTTTTGACCGGCCTGCTGCTTTCCATGCCCGGAACGCCCATCATTTATTACGGCGACGAAATCGGCATGGGCGACAATGTCTATCTGGGCGATCGCAACGGCGTGCGCACGCCGATGCAGTGGAATGGCGGATGGAACGCCGGCTTCTCCACCGCCGATCCGGAACGGTTGTATTCTCCGCTGATCTCCAATCCGGTGTATGGCTACCAGGCGATCAATGTGGACTCGCAGAGACGATCGGCGCACTCGCTGCTATCCTGGACCAAGTCGGTGATTCAGACCCGCAACGCTTTCCGGGTGTTTAGCCGCGGCTCGATCGAGTTTCTCAACCCCTCGAATCATCGGGTGCTGGCCTACGTGCGCCGGCTGGGCGAAGAAAAGGTACTGGTGGTGAATAATCTTTCCAACTCGGCTCAGGCCGTGGAACTGAATTTGCAAATGTATAAGCGGCACATTCCTATCGAGATGTTCGGCCGAAACCTGTTTCCCCGTATCGGGGACTTGCCCTATCTGCTGACCCTCGGGCCCTATCAGTTTTATTGGTTCCGCCTTCGTCGAATTTGACCGGTTGTGGATAGACACGTCAAGCATGGACCGAATTCATGAGCACACGGCCGCGTAACAAGGAGCACTGAGCCATTGGCTGAGGAGAGTTTTCTCGCGGACGATTTTCTGCGCCAACTGATGAGTGTTGGCGAGGTCGATCTGCTCGTCGGTATCCCCTCCCATAACCATGCGTCGACGCTGCTGCAGGCGTTGCATTGCGTGGAGGAAACTCTGCGCCAGAATTTTGTTCGCGAGCGCGCGGTTATCCTGAACGTGGATGGCGGCTCGACCGACGATACGCGGAAGCTTTTCATCGAAAGCAGCGAGCGGAGAGACGTTGCTCACAAGGGCCTGACGTCGCTGCGAACCATTCACCGGATTTCGGTGGAGTACGACCGGTCCCCGTCTCAGGGTTTGGCGCTGCATCACATCGTGGCCGCTGCGGACCTGCTGCGCGCGCGTGCCTGCGCCGTTGTCTCCCCCGGTACAACAAACCTAACGAGCAACTGGGTGGCCAATTTGCTGCGCCCGGTTTACCGCGAAGGCCTGGATTTTGTTGCGCCCCTCTACGCCCGCAGCCGATTTCAAGGGTTGCTGGCGCGCGATCTGCTCTATCCCATGAGCCGCGCTGTTTTCGGCCAGCGCATACGGGAGCTGTACTCCGACGAATGGGGATTCTCCGGCCGGTTGGCCACCCAGTGCCTGGAAAAAGAGGTGTGGCAAGAAGAAACGATGCGCGCACGTCCCGAGGCGTGGATGGCCATCACCGCCATCGGGGGAGGGCTCAAGTGCGGCCAATATTTTTTGGGGCCCAAACCCGCATCGCCCGCGGGAACCAGCCCCGACCTCGTTGATGCCATCCGCCAGACCGTCGGCAATTTATTCTGGTGCATGGAGATCAATGAGCCACAGTGGCTGAATCGCTCAAGTTCGCAGCCCGTGCCAACCTTCGGACCCGATCACGAACTCTCCTCGGACGGTGTTCCGGCGAGCCCGGAAAAAATATTCGACTTGTTTCGCAGCGGCGTCAATGAACTGGAGCCCATCCTCGCGTCCATTCTCGCTCCGGAAACGCATGCGCAAATTAAGGCCATCGCCTTGAGCGATCGCCTGAAGTTTCATTTTGCGGCCGAGCTGTGGGTCAAGACCCTCTACGAGTTTGCGGCTTCCTATCATCACTCAGTGCTCAATCGCGACCACCTGGTGCAGGCTTTGGTGCCACTGTACCGCGGGCGGCTCTATTCCTTCTTGCTGGAGCACGCGAATTCCTCTCCCGAAGTAATGGAAACCCGGTCGGAGATGGTCTGCCAGGAATTTGAGCGGCAAAAACCGTATTTAGTCGAACGATGGACGACGAAACATTGAGGTGCAGCCATGAAAGAACTAGTCATTCAGGGACTCCGCCAGGCCTACGACAATCTGGTGCATATGTTTGCGGAATTTCTTCCGCGCCTGTTGGTCATGCTGGTGATCATCGTGGTCGGTTTGTTCGTCGCCTATTTCTTGAAGACCATCTTGCGCGCGCTGCTGCATGTCACGCGGCTGGACCGGCTATCGGAAGAGGCCGGGGCCTCGCGATTCTTGCGTATGGCCGCGCTGCCTTCCATGACCGAATTGCTGAGCCGCTCGCTGTTCTGGGTCACCTGGTCGGGATTTATATTGATAGGCATCAGCGTTCTCGGCGTCGCCGGTCTGCAAGAGCAGATTTCGCGGCTGTTCTTGCTCTTGCCGGCGATATTTGTCGCGATATTGATTCTCTTCCTGGGTCTGGTGACCGCCAATTTCTTGTCTCGCGCGGCGCTGCTGGCAGCGGTAAACGCGGGCTATCCGGCGCCGAAACTGCTCAGTTGGTCGATCCGCTTTGTAATCTGGGCGCTGGCAATTTCCATGGCTTTGGAGCAGGTTGGCGTCGCGCGGCAAACGGTAATAGCGGCGTTCTCCATTGTGTTCGGAGCTTTTATGTTTGGGCTGGCCATCGCCTTCGGTCTGGGTGGAAGGGAACTGGCCCGCGAATTCCTGGAACGCAACCTGGGCGACAAGAAAAAAGAGAAGTACGAAGAGCCCCAGCCGTTGTGAATTGCTTTGGATTCTCAACCCCCGATGATCGGGAGTACTGTGCAGGCTAGTCGATTGCACCCCGAAACGTTTGCTGCGCTGCGGCAGAGTCTTGCCCGCCAACTGCCGGCGTTTTTGTCCGCCAAGCGCTGGTTCGGAGGAAAGGCTCGACAGATCGCCGCGGTCGATGTTGTCGATGCGATTCCGGTGGGCGGCTCGGGTGCGGTCATCTTCATCGCCACGGTGAGATATCAGGAAGGCGCCGAAGAGACTTATTCCATTCCCCTGGTTCCGGTGATTGTTCCGGCCGGAACTTCGTCTACGGATGCAGCGCCGCGTGTGCCGCTGCAAGATGGTGCGCCGGTTACGCTCGATGATCCCTTCAGTCGCCAGACGTTTCTTGCCGAGCTCCTCGACATCATCAAGCGTGAGGAAGAAGTGTCTGGCGAAAGAGGCCGGCTCCGCGGATCTCGCACAGCGGCGTTCACAGAGCTTTCCGCTCTCTCAGGAACGGTGCTGGCGAGGCTGCACGCCGGCGAGCAAAGCAATAGCTCGGTTATTTATGAAGAACGCCTGATCTTGAAATTTTTCCGGCGAATGGAAGAAGGGGAAAATCCGGATCTGGAAATCGGCAGATTTCTGACCGAGAAAGCGCGCTTTCCGCACGTGGCCCGGATTGCGGGAAGCATTGATTACCAACCGCAAGGCGGGCAACCCGCGACGCAAGTAATTCTTCAGGAATTCGTGACAAACCAGGGAGACGCGTGGCGTTACACCCTCAAAATTCTGAACGAATTCTACCAGGGTGTCGGAGACTCCGCCCCACCGCGCGCGACGCCCGCTTCGGACCATGTTCCCGAATTTGCGCGCAAACCAATCAGCCGTCTTCTCGATGACGTGGCTCTGCTCGGCCAGCGTACCGCCGAATTACATCTTGCGCTCTCTTCCAATCGGCAAGATGCGGCATTTGCTCCCGAACCGTTCACGCCGGAGTTTCAAAGCAGCCTGGAATCCTCTTTCCGCGAACTCGCCAGCCGCACCCTGCGTGACCTGCGCGCTCGCTTGCCGGACCTCCCGGCCAAATATCACGATCAGTGCGCGGCAGTTGCGGCCCGCGAGCCGGACATTTTACGCGCCTTCCACATGGCCTGGAGCGCTCCCGTCAATGCCATGCGCGCGAGAATCCACGGCGATTATCATCTTGGGCAGGTTCTTTACACCGGCTCGGATTTTGTGATTATCGACTTTGAGGGCGAACCGGCGCGGCCCTTGGAGGAGCGGCGCATGAAACAATCGCCTCTGCACGATGTAGCAGGGATGCTTCGCTCCATTCGGTATGCGGCGTTCGCGCCGTTGTTAGGGGCGCCGCCTGGCTACTCTATTTCCGAAGCGCGAACCGGTTCGATGAGCGCGTGGGCGGAGGCCTGGAGCGGCTGGGCCTCGAAGCGCTTTCTTGAGCAGTATTACGAAACTTCTGGCTCGGCGATCTATCTTCCGGCCAACGCGCAGGAGAGAGCAAGACTACTGCAAGCCTATATGCTGGCAAAAGCGGTGTACGAATTGGGCTATGAGCTCAATAATCGTCCGGAGTGGGTGGGTATCCCGCTGGAGGGTATCGTCCGTTTGCTGCCATCCGGTGATTGAACTTATCTTTGCGATGCCATGTGACTCAGCAAGGCAACCGGAAAATGCTGCAGCGCTTCGCTGACTCTCAACGCCTTCGGTCGAGCTTCAGCTAACCTGATTTTCTCGCCGGTAAAAATATTTAGCCAGGAGTCGGGCGCCGCGTGCGGCAGCTGGATTTCCACTTCATTCCAGATTTCAGCCGACTCCTCTACGCCGGCTTCCTGCCGGGCTCGAGTCAACCATCGCGGAGCGATCAGCAGCGCCCAGTCGCGTTTATGACGGCGCAGGATGGCCAGAACATGTTCCGCCCGCGGGCCAGTTGCTTTCAATTCGCGAAAATCACCGGTGGAAAAAAGCTCGGACCGCTCTCCGCGGAAACTTAGCGCTTTCCAAGTCGCGTAAAGCTTTATCGCGCCGTCTTCCCAATTCGCGGCCAATTCGCCCGCAAAGTCAGTGGCCGGCTTGGACTGTCGTTTCATCGCGGCGAGCATGGACGCGCGCAGCGCGAAATCCACGGGCTGGCGATTGTCCGGGTCCACCAGACGCAGGTCCCACAACTCGGATCCCTGGTAAAAGTCGGGAATTCCCGGTGAAATGATTTTCAACAGCGCCTGGGCCAAGCCGTTCACCATTCCGCCGTACGCCAGACTTTTCCGAAAAGCGGCGAATTCGCGCAAGAACAGGTTGTTCCTGCCGGGTTTCAGGATGGCGGCGACAAATCTCTTCAGAGCGTCTTCGTGCGCGGTATTGGGCAGTGTCCAACGCGTGTGTACCATGGCCTCGCGCGTGGCCTTAATGGCATAGGCTTGCACGCGGTCCAGCAGCGACGGCTCGTCGCGCCCGTCCGTTGGCCACACCCCTAGGAGCGTCTGATACAAAAATATTTCTTCATTTCGATCTGGTACCTGCTGCCCGTCAACTTGTGTCTTGTTCTTGGCGTTGAGTTTTGACCAGCGCTCCAACCGTTCTCTCCATGGTCCGGGCACCTCGGAGAGCACGTGGATTCGGGCGCGGACGTCTTCCGAGCGCTTGGTGTCATGGGTGGTAGTCGCATTCAGAGAATCCGGCCAGCGGTCGCGCCGGCCTGCGATGAATGCCGGGAAATTGCCGGCCGCGGCTACGTTGGGGCGCGGCTCTCCGCCCACTTCGTTCAGGGATATCAACGGATTGTAGACGTACAGAAAAGTGTCTTCGAACGCTTTGGCCATGATCGGCCCGGTGACCTGCTGCCAGCGCATCACGAAGTTCAGCCGGGCTTCGCGCTGATCCGGCAGAAGGTGCGGCCGATTGTGCACCAGGAGGACGTCACGGACAAAATCGAAATGCGCCGCCTGCAAGTAGAATTTTCGCGCCTGCGCCTCTCGAATAGCCTGCTCGATCACCTCTGCATCCTCGCCGGAGACTTCCAGATTTCGCGTGTAGGTTCGATAGACTGGCAGTTGCGCGGTAATTTCAAACAACGCCTGGGTCAAATCGCTTCGGGATAAATCTCTGGCGTAGCGATCTTTATCGGCCAGCAGAGTCAACTGGTGCGCCAGGGAGCGCATTTCGACTCCCAGCAAGGTGGACATCACCAGCTTTTTCTTCTGATATAACGCGTCGGCGTAAATCAACTTCTTGCCTACGAAGCGATCGTACGTTTCTTCGACGCACCTGGCCCCTTTGGGGTCGACAAAAACGCTGTTGAGAGCGTTAAGGAAGTCATACCCGGTGGTCCCGCTTGCCGGCCATTCGGCCGGAAGGCGCTCGCTTCTCTCCAGAATTTTTTCCACCCAGATAGCGATATCGCGGCGGTTCGGCTCCGGATCCTTGCCCAATTGTTCGCGCAGACGGTTGAGGTAGGCCAGCGGATCCCGCAGGCCATCGATGTGATCGATCCGCAAGCCGTCAAATGGAGCTTGTCCGGCCAGTCGCGTGATCAGCGCGTGCGTAGCCTCAAACACGCGGGGATCCTCGACACGAACACCCACCAGGTCGGTAATGGTGAAGAATCGCCGGTAGTTGATCTCTTCATTTACGTTCTGCCAGTACGATAAGACGTAGAATTGTTCCGCAAGCAAACGCTCCAGCGGCGAAAAGCTGGCCGGATCGCCGGCTTGTCCGATGAAATCACCTAACCGCTCTCTGAGAAATTGTTCCACCTCCGGATTGGCGTTCGCCACTTGCCGCAATCGTTCCCGCAACGTTTCGGAGCGCAGGCGCCGTTCACTGGAATCGCCCGTCCGCGCCCCAAAGGAAGTGGAAAGGCCGGCATAAGCGGCGACGATTCCGGAGTATTCCTGGTATGCGGTGGACTCTTCCCCCACTCTTTCGCGAAGCGCTTCGATGTTCTTGCCCAGGAGGCCTGCGTAAGTTTTTGGCGCCAGCGGGAACAAGGACTCGTAGTATTGAACGAAGAGGCGTCCATCGGAGAAAACGAGCTTGAACTCGCCTTGCTCCAGCACTTCCGCAAACGGCCGGCCAAGCACGGGAAGAAGGATCTTGCTATCCAGCGTGCGGGATGGCGGATGCCAATCGACATCGAAATAGGATGCATAAGGCGATTCCGGGCCATACTCGAGTACGTCCATCCACCAGGAATTGTCGCTGCTGGCGGACATGTGATTCGGCACGATGTCCAGAACCAGACCCATGCCGCGATTACGCAATTCCGTCAGGAGAGAAAAGAAGTCGGCTTCGCTGCCGAGTTCGGGATTCAGCCGCGTAGGATCGATGACATCATATCCATGCGTGCTACCCGGCCGGCTGCGCAAAATCGGCGAAGTATATAGGTGGGTGATGCCCAGATCGGAGAGATAGTCGAGCAGCCTGACCGCGTCCTGAAAGGTAAAATCTTTGTTGAACTGCAATCGGTACGTAGCATGGATGGCCGTGTTCGGCGGTATCTGGTTCCGCGTACTACCCCGCGCGTCTTCGTTGGCCTCACTCATTGGCCATTGATCCTCAATTTGTCGCGAAGCAGCCCGAGTTCGTCGAGCAGCGATTGCACCGCATCGTTCCCGGCTTTGGTCTGCTCGCGTAGGTCGTCCATGGTCTTGATCAGCGGGCCGTAGCAAATGTTCTGCACCTCCCAGAGGACCACCGGGAAGGGCAGCGTTGTGGCGAACTCCAGCAGTTTGCGAAGTTTTTGTACTTGCTCCAGCCGCGTGGGATCGGCGGCGAATGCCTCGGCTTCGCGCTCCACCGTTTTTCGCAGCGTAAATTCCAGGCCGGCCAGGTCAAGCTTGATTTTGTTCGCGGCGGATTCCTTCAAATAACTGTGGACGCTGCTGACGTCGGGATCCCCCTTTTCGAACGCCTGCTTTAATTGGCCATTGATAGCAATCTCCGCGGCCGGTTGGAAGGCGGCCGGCACGGGAATTCCCATCTCGTTCAGGAAGTGGATCAGCGGCGCCTGATTCTCATAAATGCTTCGATAGGCGGCGCCGACCGAGGCCAGCGAATCGTTGAGGATGATATCGACGATCTTCCTTTGTTCGTCGCGGAACAGATTGCGAAGTGAAAAGGTGTGGCCGGAAAACGCTTCGGTGAGCGCTTGCAGCGCCCCGGGGGTGTCAGCCCGCTCAAAGCATTCCGTCAAATTCTTCTTCAAGCCCTCATAATCTTCCATACGGTCGAAATGCCGCACGCCGCAAGAAATGTTGTGATCTCCCAGATGGAGCACTCCAAAACCCAGAATGGCGGTTTCCCTGGTGATTTCCGAACTGGACTTGGTGCGCCCAACCGCCAGCTTCTGCTTGCCTTCCATCTCCAGAGCGTAGTCTTCACGTTGCACGTCATAGCAATAGATGCGGGTGCGCTCGCCGTAAGACTCAAACAAAGAGCTGATGGCGTAATGCGCGGCAACTTGCTCGGTCGATACCGCCGCCGGCCTGACCCATTTCTCGTAGATCTGTTTTCCGTCTCCGTGTTCGGGGAGATTGCTTTTTGCCGCCGCCAGCCGTTCGAGAAACCCGGACTCGATGTCGGCGCGGCCAAAATCCTCCGCCAGGCGTACCGCGCGGCCGGCGTATTGGATCACCTGCACGGTTTCCAGCCCGGAGAGCTCGTCGAAAAACCAGCCGCAGCTGGTGTACATCAGCATGGCGTGCCGCTGCATTTCCAGCAGCTTCAGCGCGGCCACCTGTTCCTCCCCGGTCAGCGCGTGAGTCGCATGGTTGCCCAGGAAATTGAGCACGTTTTCTTCCGAGCGATTCAGCACCACCTGGATGTATGCGTCGCGCGCTGCCCACGCATCTTGCAGCAATGCCCCCGCCTTTTCCTCATACCAGGGCGCTAGTTCGTCGCGCAGCCAGTCCAGCGCGGCACGCAGCGGCGCGCGCCACTCCTGAGTCCATCCCGCATGGCCGCCCGAGTTGCAGCCGCAATTAGCGCGCCAGCGTTCCACCCCGTGCACGCAGCTCCAGGAGCTGTTGTTAACGATCTCTGCGAGATGATCGGCGGGATGACGCTCCAGAAACTCGCCGTAGTTGGTAAGCTGTGCCAGCTTATTGCTCTCGATATGGTGCAGCGCGTAGGAAAGGGCCATCTCGCCGAAGCGGTGATGGTGGCCGTAGCTTTCTCCGTCGGTGGCGATGTGCACCAATTGCGGCCAGTGCCGTGCCTCCGCAAAGCCGGTTAGCAAGCGGTCGGCAAAGCGCTGGCCACTGTCCAGCAGCCGTTCGAAAGCCACGCCCTGCGAAATTGGGCCATCATAAAAAAAGACGTTGATGGTTTTTCGAGACGGCAATTGCACCAGATACGCGCGGCTGGGGTCCACGCGGTCGCCGCTGACGTCCTGCCAGGAGCGGCTGCCGCGCTTGCGAATGCGCTTCGCTTGCCGTGGTGCCAGTATGGTGTACTTAATTCCATGCGAGGCCAGCACATCGAGCGTTTCCGTGTCGACGGCTGTCTCCGCCAGCCACATGCCCTCGGGCCGCCGTCCAAAGCGGTACTCGAAGTCGCCCAACCCCCATTTCACTTGGGTGATTTTGTCGCGGCAATTGGCCAGCGGCATGATCATGTGGTTGTACACCTGCGCCACCGCCGAACCGTGCCCGGAGAAGCGTTCACCGCTGCTCTTGTCCGCTTCGCGCAGGGCTTCATAAATTTTCGGAGCTTTGGCTTCGATCCAGGACAGCAGTGTCGGCCCAAAATTGAAACTGATCTGAGCGTAATTGTTTACTAGCTCCACGATTCGCTGTTCGGAGTCCAGGATGCGCGATTTTGCGTTGGGTGCGTAGCACTCCGCCGTTACTCGTTCGTTCCAGTCGTGATACGGGTACGCCGAATCCTGCAGCTCGATGGCTTCGAGAAACGGATTCTCCCGGGGCGGCTGATAGAAATGTCCGTGCACGCAGAGGTAGCGCATGTTCACTCCGAAAAAGAGACTGTGCGTTGGAACACCGCGAAAGAACGCGGCTGCAGCGTGAGGGTGGATAGCGGCGAAATGCCGATGGTGGCCGGAAGATCCGTTCCCGGTCCGAGCCATTCCGGCTCCGCCGAGTCGATCTTCTTGTTCCATCGGTCCTCGAGAACATCCCCGCCAAGAGCGGCCGGTTCCCCAGCAAAGTTGAACAGCATCGCCAGTCGGCCGGATCCGCCGTTCTGCATGACCAGCAGCACGTTCCCGGACGACAACTCCCGGACCGACGGGGCGCCCGCCTGTCCCAGACGATGCTCGCGGCGAAATTGAAGCAGCGTTTGGTAGAAGCTCCGGAGCGTGCGGTTCGGTTTTTCTTGCGCCAGGTTGGGTGTAAGCCGAGAACTGGCGAATGTTTCTTCCGCCTGCGGATCCGGAAGCTGTCCTTGCCAGCCAAATGCGCGAAATTCCTCGGCGCGTCCCTGGCGGACGGCCTCGCCAAGACTGGCGTCGCCGTGGCTGGTGAAATAGAGAAAAGGCGCGGTTTCGCCGTACTCCTCGCCCATGAACAACAGCGGCACGAAGGGCGAAAGCAAGTTCACACCGGCGGCCAGTTTCAAGCTCTCAAAGTTCACCAGGGAACTGAGGCGTTCGCCGAGGGCGCGATTGCCGACCTGATCGTGGTTCTGCGTACAGACCACATAATTTGTGGCTTTGAACGGTGGCGGAGAGTTGCCATGCCGCTTGCGCCGGTGCCGCGAATATTGACCATCGTAGAACCACCCATGCTGCAGCGTAGCTGCCAGATGCCCCGGTTCACCAAAGTCTTCGTAGTAGCCGGATTTCTCGCCGGTCAACAGCGTGTGCACCGCATGATGAAAATCGTCGCTCCATTGCGACGCCATCTCGAATCCACCCTGGCACCTCGGCCGCAGCACCCGCGCATCATTTAAGTCGCTTTCCGCGATGAGCGAGGTGATCCTGCCCGTCCTCGCCGCCAAGGCCTCCACCTCTTGAGAAAGCTCGGCAAGAAAAGGGAAGGCGCTGGCGTCGAAAATCCCGTGTATGGCGTCGAGTCGCAGCGCATCGATGTGAAAATTCTCCAGCCAGTACAGCGCGTTGCCGACAAAGAAATGCCGCACCTCGTCGCTGTCCGGCCCATCGAAGTTCAGCGCCGCTCCCCACGGCGTTTTGTAGTGATCGGTGAAATAAGGCCCGTACTCGCGCAAGTAATTGCCTTCCGGACCCAAGTGGTTGTAGACCACGTCCAGAGCCACAGCCATTCCCCGTTCGTGCGCGGCATTTACCAGCCGCTGCAAATCCTGCGGCGTCCCGTAGGTGTTCTGAACGGCAAACGGGTACACCCCGTCGTATCCCCAATTTCGGTTTCCCGGAAATTGCGCGATGGGCATTATTTCAATGGCGGTCACACCTAGGTCGACCAGTTGATCAAGGCAACCCGTAACGCCGGCGAACGTTCCTTCCCGCGAAAACGTGCCGACATGGAGTTCATAGAAAACGCTATCCGCCAACGCCAAGCCTTTCCAACCTTGATCGGTCCACGGGAAGTGCCGCAGGTCCACCAATTCGGAAGGCCCGTGAACGCCGTCTGGTTGACGCCGCGAGGCCGGATCGGCGCGTTCCTGCAAATTTCCGAACCGGTAAAAATATTTCGCGCCACCGGGGATGACGCTGGCAAGCGCTCTGTGATATCCCCGGGCATCGCGGTTCATGGGGATGATCGCCTCGTGGGTACCCTGCAAGTGAAGTTCGAGTCGCTCGTGGGAGGGTGCCCAAACCGTGAAGCTCCAATCTCCGCGGCCCTGTGGAGTGGCGCCCAGCGCAGCGGGGCGCGTACGGGGATGTTGATTCATGTGGCGGCAGCCTTCATCACACCGCCGGCTCGCTTCCTGTGGGAATAAATAATGTTAACTATCGCGCACAATGGGCGCATGCGTAAAGCAACTGCGGTTCGCAGGAACAAGGTTCATACTAGGAACAAAGTTCACGTAACGATAAGCGAACAAAGGACATTGGGGCTATACGGGGTTCCGTGTAGTTGGTACCGGATTTCAACCCTAGCGCGCCACCTCGCCAGGGACCGCGATCAATCTGACCCCTGCCAGCTCAACAGCCGGCCGTCCTAACGGTGTTTCTTGATCATGATTCGCAGGCGGTGATCTCGAAAAGATGCGGCGGCTGAAGCGAGGTCAATCTCCACTTGGAGATTCACTGCCAGAAAGATTTCGTCTTCGTAGTTCGTTCCGTCGGAAGAAGAGTTGCGTTCGCAACCGGCGACCGGCGCGGACACCAGCACGCGATTGGGTTTCAACCCGATTTGGATATCCTCACCGGACGCATCGGCCAGCACTGCGTTCACCGTCAGCCAGGTTCCGGACTCCCGTACTTGCAGCCCGGCCCGCAAGACTTCGGATTCCGCTTGCGACCAGTTGGCGTCTTCGTTGCCCGGAGCCCGGTCCGATTGCTCGAACAGTTCGTAGGCGCGATCGCGAATGCGGCCGTAAATCCTCTGCTCCAGCGCTTCGGCCTGCGCCCCCACCAGGAACTGGGGCGTTGTCGAAAGCATTACAGGTTGTAAGCTAAAGGCTCTCTTGGTCGCGGGCACTACCCACCTCGACGAAACGGCTTCCGCGCGCTTTGCCGGTTTACGCCGCTGTATTTAGTTTGGGGGTGCTCAAACAATTCTCTTGCGCACCGCTCGCTGCTTCGGCGCCGGCCTCCACCGCGAAATCCGGTTCGCTTTGCGGTGCTTCCAGCTTGGGCATGCGCGGAGCCTTTTCGTGTAGCAGTCGTTCCGTCGCCGCCACCATCGGCTCGGCGTGAAATCGCCGCTGTGAAGAGGCATTGCACAATAGGTTGGCCACCGCCATCAAGCTCATTCCTTGATGGTGTGCCAGCCAGCAGCGTACCGGTTCAAAACTATTTCCGGGCTTGATCCGCGATGGCGTGAAGTCCGCCGCTTCAAAGAAGCCGTAAGTTCCCAGCAAGCCCATTCCTTCCAGGGTATGAATGTTTTCCGCCGCCCCCTGAGGATCCGCAAGCAACGCCAAAAAGCTGGAGTATGGCGATACCACCAGGTCTTCCGTCTTTTCCTGATTGATCGCCAATTGCGGCACTCCAAAAGCCTGGTAATGATAGTGCCCGTCAACGCTCAACTTCGCACAGGACGATTCCGAAATCCCCCACGGAATTTTCTGGCTCTTGGCAAACGCTTTTTGTGCGTGTATCGCCGCCTGCGTGGTCTGATCCAAAATCGTGTTCGGGTAGGTTTTCATCCACAGCATGGGCATCAGGTATTCGAACATGGTCCCGGTCCAGGACAGCAGCACCCGCTCGCCCGCGTAGCTGGTATAGCGCCGCTCCAGCGACACCCAGCTCTCCTGCGGAATCTCGCCTTTGGCGATAGCCACGAACGTCGCCGCGCGCGCCTCCGACGGGAGCAGATCGTAGAAGTATGGCGCCACTCGCTCTTGTTCCACTTCATAGCCCACGCTGAGCGCCTTCTTCTTGGCGTCAAACATCGAGACGAAATCCATACTCTTGGCCAAACCGTCGGCCTTTCCGGCCAGCGCCGTCAAACGCTTGGCCATGCTGGCGGCCACACCGGTTGTGCGAGCGATCGCGGAGCGCAACAGGCGCAGCGCCGATTGCATTTCGCTGCCGGTGTCCTCTTCCAACAGAATACTGACCAGCTTGTGGTCCAATGCGCCGCACAAGCGCGGCACTGATTCCAGGGTCAGCCGTTCGGAGCGGATGATATTCTGCATCTCCCGGGTGTCTGTGTATTTTGCGAACTGCGGCGCCACCCACGGAGCGAAATCGTAGAACAGGCTTTGCAGGTGCGTGATTCTCAGGCACAGCTCGTGCCCCCACCACGCGATTTCGGTCTTGGATTCCGACAATTTCTTGTCCAGCGCAACGACTTCGCGCTCCAACGCGGGGAGTGCCTCCGCCCAATCGACTACCGAACTCCCCAGTTTTTGCACTCGCGCCTTCAATTGCCGAACCAGGGTTAGCCGTTCGTCCCAGCGCTCCGGCCGCAGCAAACCTTCCAGTGTGTCCAGATGATCGGCAATTCCTTTCCAGATTTGCGGGGAGAATATCGGCTCGCGTACCGCTCCCAGGCAGCCCTGCTTCAGCGTCCACAGGCAGCACACCAGATTTCCGTTGTCCACCGACGAGATGAATCGCGGCGTGACCGGCTCCAACGTGCGGTTGTCGTACCAGTTGTACAGTTGACCGCGTTGTTTCGGCATGCGGTCAATCGATTCAAAGGTCTTTTCCGTGTCTCCCACAAATTCCGGCAACGTCAAGAAACCCAGGTCCATCGCCGCCAGCCTGGCGTTGAGCAGCAGGCCCAGGTTAGTGGTGGAAACACGATGCACGATCAAGGACGCCGGCTCCTGCACAATGTCCGGTATCATCCAGTTTTCTTCCGGCGTACTGTGTTCCCGGAACAATCTCCAGGTGCGCAGCGCCGACCTGCGCAGCAGCGCCTCATCCTTCGCTTCCATTTTCTTTTCTCCCGTGCGCGAGGGCAGGCTCAGCCACTGCACGATGGGTTTGGAGAGGCCCCACAGCACGAGCAACGGCAGCGCCACCATGAACGATTCCGGCCGATCCACCGCAAGGAACAAGCCCACGAAAAACGACAGCCACGGCGTAATCTCCAGATATATCTCCACCGGGCTTTTCTTTTGGCCGCGCTCTTCCGCTTCCGCCGATGTCTCCCATTCCAGCAGCCGCTCGTGCGTCACGATCATGCGCACCAGCGAGCGCACCACTGCGTCCACCGTTATCAGGCTTTGATGGCACAGGCACGCCACGCGCATGAACAGATTGGCCTGCGCCACTGCGAAATCGGCGCCCAGGTTCTCCCAGAAGCTGGAGGTCAGCAACGCGCTCCTGGCTCGCGCGATGGTCAGCGCAAACTGCGCATAGGTTGGCAGCGCCATCAGCGCCAGAGTCACAACCGTCCAGTACAGCGCCTGCTTCGGAAAAAACAGCCAACCGCTGAGCAACATCACGAACAGCGCCATTTCCGTCAAGCTGCGCCGCAAATTGTCCAATATCTTCCAGCGCGAAATGATCGAAAGCGGATTGCGCGCCATTTTTCCAAAAAAGTCAGGTACTCGCGGCAGCAGCCAGAACACGATCTGCCAATCTCCCCGGACCCAGCGATGCTTCCGCCGGCTGAACGCGGTCATGTGCGATGGGTAGTCGTCAACCACCTCGATGTCGGAAACCAGCCCGGCTCGCGCATAGGCTCCCTCGATCATGTCGTGGCTCAAAATCGTGTTGCACGGGAAGCGGTGCTCCAGCACCTGCTGGAAGGTCTTCACTTCATAAATCCCTTTTCCCGTGAAGCTGCCCTCTCCGAACAGATCCTGGTACACGTCGGAAACTGCTCGGGTATAAATGTCGAAGCCCGCGTCCGCGGAGAAAATAGCCGCCAGCCGCGACCGGTTGGCCGACTGAATACTGATATCCACCCGCGGCTGCAGGATCCCGTAACCCTCCACCACGGTGTTTGTCGTAGGATCCACCACCGCCTTGTTCAGCGGATGCGCGATCGCTCCCACCAGCCTGCGCGCCGCGTCGCGCGGGAGCTGGGTGTCCAGGTCCAGCGTAATCACATACTTTACCTGCGGCAGGATCGCGATATTTCCTGCTTTCGTCGGGAAATTGTC